>JACLAB010010882.1_pt1 | contig 11059 bp, 8 predicted proteins | sample 8027921 | NCBI WGS metagenome assembly JACLAB01 (sample SAMN15725117, study PRJNA655200) | protist metagenome | isolation source: fluorescence activated cell sorting (FACS) single amplified genomes of... | place: USA: West Boothbay Harbor, Gulf of Maine | collected 2000-07-19
ACAAGGATTACGCGTGACTTCGATTGCTCCGTCATGGGGCGCGACCAGTTTTCCCGAAGCAGCCGATCTTGGAAAACAGGATAAAGAGATTCGCAAACGTAGCATCAAGCCGCGTGAGCTGGGCAAAGTCGTCGCCGATGTATGCGCCCTCCCCTCTCATCTCTTCATGCAAGAAGTGATCCTCTGGCCGAGCGTTCAGCCCGTCGAAGCACTCTAAATTTCAAAAGTAACTTTCATGACTCCCCCAGCTTCTCCGGCCTCCATCGGCAATCACCGTGAATTGTTTATTGATGACGCACTCATCGCCAAATTAAGCGGCGGTGCCGAACAGAGAATGCACCAGCCCCAACCGCGAGAGATCGCGATTAAACACGATGAAGTATGGGAAGGCACCGGCTGCGGTTATCATACCATCTTCCAAGACGGCGATCTCTACCGGATGTATTACAAGGGGTTCGATATCTCCGTCGAAACAGGGAAAGTCGTCTGTGAAGATATCGAGCATCGGTTCACCTGTTACGCGGAAAGCGACGACGGGATCAATTGGCGGAAGCCGGAGCTCGGGTTAGTCGAATTCGAGGGTTCGAAAGCCAACAACATTTCCGTGGGTTCCGGACCGAACGGGCCGCTCAATGTCGATGCTGCCCACACCGCGATTTTCAAAGACACTAACCCGGCGGCCACTAAAGATGCTCTCTACAAAGGGATCTTCCGTTCAAATGAGCCCAGGGGACTGAATGCGATGAAGTCTCCTGATGGCATCAACTGGACACCGATGGCTGATGCACCAGTAATCACCGACGGGGCGTTCGATTCGCAAAACCTCGCGTTCTGGGATGACCACCGCGGCGAGTATCGCGCCTACTGGCGAGCGTTTGAAAAGCCCGCTGTGCCCGTGCCGCATTCTCATCCGGATGGCGTCCGCTCAATTCGCACGGCGACATCACCGGACATGATTAATTGGAGCAAGGCTGAAGACCTGACCTACGACGACGGGAACACCCGCCCGATGGAACTCTACGTGAATCAGATCAAAAACTATCATCGTGCTCCTCATTTAATGATCGGCTTCCCCGCCCACTATTTCGAGCGGCCTTGGGGATCCTCACTAAGAGCACTCCCTGATCGCGAGCACCGTGAGCTTCGCTCAACCGCTCAGGATCGTTACGGCACCGCGATCTCCAATTCGCTGCTGATCTGTAGTCGCAATGCGGTTGATTTCAAACGTTGGCCAGAAGCGTTCTTGGCTCCCGGCCCAGAACGCACCGGCACGTGGAGCTACGGCCATCAATACATGGCGTGGCATATCGTGGAAACGGCATCGAGCTTTGCGCCCGACGGTCCCAACGAACTCTCGCTTTACGGCGTGGAAAATTACTGGCTCGGCAAGGGCAGCAATCTGCGACGCTACACCTTGCGACTCGACGGCTTCGTTTCGATCAAGGCTCCGTGGAACGGTGGGGAATGTCTCACGCAGCCCATCACGTTCGAAGGCGAAGAACTACGGCTCAATTTCGCCACTTCGGCCGCCGGAGAAATCCGCGTCGAACTTCAATCCGAAGATGGCGCTCCCCTCCCCGGCTTCGCGCTCGACGATTGCGATCCGATCTTCGGTGATGCCGTGGACCGCGCTGTCGTCTGGAAGGATAATCCTAATCTCGCCCAACACGCGGGAAAAACAGTGCGCCTACGCTTTTCGCTGCGCGACGCAGATCTGTATGCGTATCGTTTCTACGATCCGAGTAAGCCCGACGGATAATTCCTTTTCTTAGCAGAATCCGGGGATACCCTCGATCGCCACCATGTTTACCGGACAGGCGTCGAGTCCCTTGATGGGCAAAGGCAGGTAGCTCACAAAAAAGATCTCCGACTCAAGCTGATCGATATTTTTCATCACCTCGAGAAACAGGATGTCGTTGCCGAGCATGATATCGTGGCAGGCCACGCAGTGCTCGACGTTTTTCTCGATGCAGATGCCATCGCCGAATCCCACGGCCTTCACGCCCTTTTCTAAAAACCATTCAGCGGATTCACGGCTAAGATGCGGACGCTGATCATCCGGATTATCGAAGAAGGGTTCGGAATGGAAACGAGAGTCGAGGATGAGCACATCACCCTTTTGCACGCGTCCACGATCTGCAGCCTCCAGATCTGCTCGCGTGATCAGTGAAAGTGGCTCGCAGGTCGTGAGATTGAGCAGCACACCCCTTCCCATGAAGTAATCCGTGGGCAGTGCGGTCACATCTTTAGTCAATTCGCCGTGATGATATGGCGCTTCAACGTGAGTGCCCAGATGAGTCACGATATCCACATCCGTGTGATAATCGATCACGCCATAAACATCGACTGATTGACGATTCAGCGAACAGCGCCGCGATTCGGTAGCGGGGTCGATTACTTTGCTCAATTGAACAGTGCGGTAAGGTCCAGTCTGACCGACCACAGAAGGCATGGGGTGACTCATAAGGCTCAAGTATAGGTTAGTCCTGCCAATTCATGGCGAGCCTCAAACACTCACTTTTACGTGGCGCACCAAAATCGCTTTGCGCGTCTGGCCATCACTGGAAGGCTTTCTGAACCAAGAGTAAGTGATGAGAAATGAATCATCATCTAGTGCGAGCATGGAGGTGTAGCCGCAGGAATCATGCTGAGTGTAATCAGACGTGATCGGCACCAGCGGATAACGTTCCGTCCATTCCTCTCCACGTCCATCCAGAGAGAATGACATATCGGCCCCCGGGCGTCCCGAACTCATCACAAGCACGCCGTTGCCCAACCTAAGTAAACGGGGCAGAGCTCCGTTATTCCGAATCACTTTCGGAGTGCTCCAATCGCGGCCCTCATTTTCAGAACGACTCAGATAAAGTGGTCCATCGCCGTTTCCATCGGTCGTGCGCATCACCACCACCATCTCTCCATCTGGCAGCAATACGCATGTGGGCTCCGTAAACCCATCGCGTTTATCAGACAGCGGATCTGCCGTTCTATCAGGTTGGTAGAGCATACGTCCCTGTGCCTGCCAGGAGAGCCCGTTGTCCTCTGATCGATAGCAGACCGTATGCATCTGCCTAAAGCTATGTCCCTCGATCCTGCTGGGATAGACCACGGCGAGTAACGCCTTGTCGGGCGTCACATGCACATCACCCCAACAAGTGACGGGGAAAACGCCTTCGGTTGAGAATCGCAGTAACTGAGGATCATCCAATCGCGCACGTTCTTTGATCCAAATCGTCGCCCCCACAGACATTCGAGCCGAGGGCACACCCTGCAGTTCTGAGGGTAATTCATCGTGACGATAACACACATAAGGTTGCTGCCCGTAAGTGCCAATCACTGTGCCTCTTTCCGGTGGCAAATCGTAACTGCTTATCGCATGAGCAACTGGAGTCACCGCTGGATTGGCGACAAGGAGACGCTCCCCATTCGGCAATAGGAGTCCTGCCTCTGGGTCGCCCAACCCAATTCGCTCCCAAGTTTTACCGCCATCACTAGACACCCCACGATTGGGCTCAATAGCAGCTTTACCATAAGCACTGGCGCTGTCGGCGTTGATGTGGAACGTCACTGCAATGCGCCCATCAAGTAGACGAGAAAGCTGTGGGAATTGGTAGTAGCCCCAGCGTTCTACACCGGGTTCATTCACAAATGATGATTCGGCGATCAACATCGGATCGGATATTTCAGTATGCATAAGATTAGGATCAATCCCTTCGAGTGATTTACTCAGAGGGCTAGGATGAATCATGGTGGGTTCAGCTTTTTCTAGATAGATCTCTCAACGATGCTCAAACGGTGACTTCCACTCGTCTCACCAATATCGCTTTGCGGGTTTGGCCATCGCCGGTGGGCTTTTTAAACCACGAATAGGAGACGAGAAATGAATGGTCATCCAAAGCAATAATCGAGTTGTTACCGCACGAGTCATCTTGATCGCCCGGACCTTCAATCGGCACCAGTGGGTAACGTTCACTCCAGATCTCACCGCGGCCATCAACTGAAAAACTTAGATCAGCACCCGGTCGCCCCGTGCACAGCACCAACACTCCGTTACCCAATCGCAATAGTTTCGGCAGAGCCCCATTTTCTCTGATCACTTTCGGTGGACTCCAAACGTAGCCCCCATCGGTCGAGCGAATCAAATAGAGTGGCCCATTACCGTTCCCATCGGTCGTCCTCAAAATTGCCACAATTTCACCATCAGGGAGAATCACGCTAACCGGCTCCGTAAACCCGTCGCGCTTGGCCGCCAAAGGATCGGCTGTTGCATCAGGACGATACAGGATTCGGCTTTGGAGTTGCCACGACTTCCCCTGATCAACCGATCGATAACAACCGCAATGCACGTAATTAGAATCAGCCCCAAGACCCTCAATTCTATCGTGATAGGCTACCACCAACAAAGTATTGTCCGCAGTCAAATGGACATTACCCAACCAGACCACTGGTATAAAGCCATCGTCCTTGGTGCGTCTCATCAGATCGGGACTATCCAGTCTAGCCCGTTCCTTCACCCAAACAGTGGATCCGGCCACCATTCGAGCGCAGGGAACTCCCTGCAATTCCGGGGGCAAGTCCGCATGACGATAACAATTGAAAGGTTGGTTTCCGTAACTCGCGACGCCCGTGGCGCACACCGGTGGCAAAGCATAACTACCCTCCCGGAGTGCCGGAGGAATCATATCCGGAGTGCCGACGCGTAAGCGATCGCCGTTTGGCAACAGCAGCCCCGCCACCGGCGCATCCGCTCTCACGATTTCCCAACTGCGGCCCTCGTCACTTGTGATTCCACGATTGGGTTCAGGTGCCGGGAGCCCATAGGCACAAGCATTGTCGCGATTGATATGAAATGTTAGCGCAATGCGACCATCGAGGAGCCGATCAAAGGTAGGAAACTGATAATGCCCCCAACGTTCGACACCCGGCTCATTTACGAAAGGAGATTCAGCAATGATCTGCGGATCGGAGATATCGATTTGCATCAATCTGAATCAAACCGCCTCGAGGGCAGCTTCTCGGCAGCCTTTCAGGTCTAGCTTGCCTGAGCCCAGCACAGGGATCTCCTGAAGCTTGTGGATTACCTTAGGCACCCAAAGGCTCGGAACCCCTGCCCCGTTGAGCTTATCTCGCAATTCCTTCGGCGTGACGTCTTTTGTCGTGAGCAAGATCAGCTTTTCGCCTTTGGCCTGATCAGGCACGCCCATAACCGCAGCGCTGTAACCTTCATTGTCCTCCCATCCGAATAACTCAGTGATCTGTTGCTCGATCGTGCCATGCGGAACCATCTCTCCGCCGATCTTTGAGAAGCGCGACAAGCGGCCCTCGATAAATAAAAAGCCCTCATCATCGAGACGCCCCAAATCACCGGTCACAAACCAACCGTCCTGAAATGCACCGCGCGTCTTTTCGACATCATCAAGGTAGCCACTAAAAACATTCGCTCCCTTAAACCATACGATACCAGGGTCACCCGCCGGCACTTCATTACCCGTTTCGGGATTAACAATCTGCACGGTCATGCCTGGTAGCAGGCGCCCCACCGAACCCATCTTTTTACCGGTTTGCGGCTCGGCCGTAAACGTGGTGACGGGTGGATGCGGTTGATTGATACTACTGGCCGGCGTGGTTTCGGTCAGACCGTAACCTTGAAGGATCTCCAAATGGAAGCGTTCCAAAAATGCCTGATAAAGATCATCCGGTAGTTTCTCTGCACCGGTGACGACCAATTGGAGCGAGCGTAATTCGCCTGGCTTCGCCTTGCGTAGGATCGGTCGCACAAAGGTCGGCGCGCCGAGCAAGCAAGTTGCTTCCTCTTCCTTGATCGCATCAATGATTTTCCGCGTATCTAAAGGACTAGGCACGGTAACGACCTGACATCCACAGATCAGCGGATACCAGAGAGTGATCGTGAATCCGAACGAATGAAATACCGGCAAGCAGGCCAGCAATTTGGATTTTTCCGGCAGGATCGATAGCGAGGAGACCTGCGCGCAATTCGCGAGAATGTTACGGTGCGAAAGTGCCACACCTTTGGGTTCACCTGAGCTGCCACTGGTGAATAAGAGTCCCGCCTCAGCGCGATCGCCGTATTTGGGCAGACCGAGCATCGCCGGGATAAATTGATTTGGCAGGATCCAGGCGGCGAGGAACCAAGGCAGAATCGCTTTCTTCCCGCCCATCGATTCGATTTCCGACTTCAGATCAAGAGTGCGCTCCGGCCACGGGAAATTCGGAATCTTAGGTTTCATCGCATTCGCGGAGATCACTGTCTTCACTCCACCTATTCGCATGCTGGATTCCAGTGCGGCTTTGCCTGCCGTGAAGTTAAGATTCACCGGCACCTTACCTGCACAAGCCACCGCGAGATTGGCGATAAACGCGCCTGCACCTGGTGGAAGCACGATACCCACCCGATACTCGGGCACCGTGCGTTTGATATGTCGGGAAAACGCCGCAGCAGCAGCCACCAGTTGTCCCGCTTTCACCGGCCGGCGCTCCATCGTATGATCCACCACCTGAAGATGGCCGGGGTGCTTAGCAAGTGCGCGCATACATTCTCGCGCCAGATGACGCCGCAAGACTGGCCGCTGTTCAAATGCTTCAGCACCAAGATCGAGCATGACCTTACGCACATGATCCGGTTCCGCCTCTTCGGGTGGGATTGGGTCACCGATCGCCAGAAAAACCGGCGTGGGCTTCAGGCGAGGTGATTTCCAAAGGTAAGAGCTACCGGCAAACGAAAATACTGATCCCCAAATGCCATCCATAAATGCAGGAATCACCGGCACATTCGCCTTCCGAGCGAGTAATTCAAAACCCCGCTTAATCGCCATGAACTGACCCGTCCGGGAAATATGCCCCTCGGGAAAAACCGCTAGCACTTCGCCCGCCTTGAGTGCTTTGATCCCCTGCCGAATCCCATCCGACGGGCTATCACTGGAAATCGCAAGTGCACCGCTCAGTCGAAAGGCTAAATCGAAGAACCAATGCGAACGTAACCCCTTGTAGCCCATGAACCGGATCGGACGCGGACAAGCCAGCTGCAATAAAATCGGATCCACATACGAAAGGTGATTAGCGACCAAGAGCACTCCACCCTCGCTCGGAATCTTATGCGCCCCCGAAAACCGCACGCGATAGAGGATCCGAGCGATCACAGACGCGATCAACTCAAGCGGACGGGGTAAATAGGAACGTTTGGTAATCAGCGAAAAGGGCATGCACTTAAGGGGTTCAAGCTAGGGGATTATCTATGCCGACAACTTCAGCGAGTTTTTCAAAACTATAATTCTCGGGAACTTACATCAATGTTTTTGAGAAATCCAATCCCTGAGGTCATTTGCCAGTGCGCCAAAGCCTCCGGGGAAATCCGTTTCCAATCGGCGCACATCCCGTCGATGCCGCGCGACCTCTTTCACCGCGCATTCAATTGATCGCTTCAACGATGGACGCGTGGTGCCATAGACGCGACGTTTCAGTTCTGATCGCGTGTAAGGCAGATGTCCCGATTCCTGCCCCAACCGCCACGCATCTTCCGTCACGGTATCGTCGCGACCGCACAGATACCACGCTTCAATCGCAGGCACCGCCAATCCCACACAGCGCATCACGCGCTTCCGACCATTGGCAGGGGGTAATCGTTTGGTAGTTTGCCGAAAAATCGCGCGGAGCTGACACAATCGGCAATGAGGATGGAAATACCCTTCCGCTTCATGTCGCTCCGTGTGCACCACCGTATCATCGCAATCGACCACTACGATCAATCCATCGGTATCGGTATTGAAATGCAGATGCTTGATGATCGGTGGCAGCACCTGCGAGACGTTGGGCCAACCCCGGGCGCGTAAATGCGGTCTCACGCGCTGCACCTTTCGACCGAGCACCACTTGTGCGAGGAAATGGATTCCGGCTTCATCCGCCGGCGATTCACTGAGTAAGGCCAGCTTCATGATTCTTCGGGCACGCCTCCCAGAATGCCACTGAACCAAATATCCCCCAACGATCCGTCCGCGAGGATGTCGGCCAGATCCTCTCGATCTGCCAGACATTCGAATTGCGCCGCATTCCCCTGCTTTTGCGTAATCACCACCTCTTCCGGATGATCGCGAAACAGATCGAGCAGATACGGTGAATGAGTCGTCGCGATGACTTGCACAACCGGACGCGATTCGTCTTCGGGATAGCTCAACCGATACAACAAATCGCGCACCTCGCGCAACATGCGCGGATGGATGCCCCGATCGATCTCTTCAATGCACACCATCGACGGCGGCGTGGGATGAAACGCGAGCGTCAGCACCCCGAGTAAGTAGAGCGTGCCCTGCGAAAGATTTGCGGCGTTCACCACTCCACTGTCATCGCTCAACCGCAGCGCCAGATCCACGCTCTTCTCCGAACTAACGGTAAACTCAATCGCGCTAAATTCGGGCATGATCCGCACCAGCTCCTGCTCAATTTCAGCAAAGACTTCCGGATGTTTTTCCTGAAACCCTGCCAACACCGCGGCCACATTAGCACCGTTGGATGAGAGTTCATCCGCATCGCTCCGATCTGAAGGCGTGGTCATCGCGAGATGATCAAAAAGATAAGCGCGAATACCGCGCAGACGCGATTGGAGCTCAGGCCAACCTTCACTTTCGGCCGACGTAAGTCGCAAGGCATCGCACACCTGATCCGACACGCAGCACAACTCCGCGCTCAGCTCTTGGTGAGGAGCGTTAAATTGAAACGAGATCCGCGCATCGCCCTTCCCTGTTTTGGCTTCCCCCGTAATCGGAGGCAATTGTGACAATGAGCGCAGCTGCAACAAGGCCTGCAGCAAACTCGTCTTCCCACTCCCATTCGGCCCGATCACCAAATTAAACGACCGCAGCGCCAGATGCGTATCACGCAACACCTTGAAGTTCCGGAAGCTCACAGCGGCAATCACGCTGACTAGTATGACCAATCGCCCTACAATGCCAAGGCCTTCCGGCAGCGAATCGAACATCCTATCGCGGCGTAAAGCCGCTCCTACCTCAGGCTCAAAATGAGAATTAGGTCAGGGCCGTTACATAGTGCTTCCGAAGACGATCTATCTCGTCGCGGGCGTCGCGAGACCAAAGTCTGTTCGCTCTGAATCGAGGTCTATCGCGACTGACGCGACGAGCGTGTTGGGCTACGGCACGCTACCTCCTCCTAAACGGATCACTGCCGATCCCGCTGTCCGGATAGACCAGCTTGTCACGCAATACGTGACAAACTTCGACTCCCGTTTCCTCATTGCTGACGGGAAACTCTAGCTGCAACCTAAACTGACATAGCTTGGGCAGTCGCATCTCTACTTTAGTTTGGCTCGATTCATCACGGATTAAAGCGGCCGTGGGTATTCTCGCCGTTGACCAAGGAACGAGGCACGAGGCGGGCCAGTCACTGGGATGTTTAGTCAGACGTAGGTGAGCTTTCCTCCAATTAACACTGAGGGTTCGTAGCCGAGACGGAGCACAGCCAGTGTGGAGATGGCGTCTTGCAGAGAAGCGAAACAGCCCCGAACCCGCCTACGCGGGAGAGTGGCTGAACAACGTGAACAAGCTGTATCAACGCGGTTTTTATCACTTTTGGCATGCAGGTTCTCTACACGCTATGGTTAGCCTGTGCGGTTCACTTCTGTGTGAGCCAAAGCAGAAGTGGAATCGCCCATATAGGTAAGGCCACCGCTTCCAAGAACACCAACGATCCGATAATGGGATTGGGAATATTGCGAGAAGCTTCAGTTCTTTCTACGATCACTTTCCCCTTACCTAACCCATCATAGTAGATGAAAGACACTGCCATGCAAATGATGGCAAAAATAACAATGCTAGTTTTCCCCAAAAACATGCTTAAATCTAAGTCATAAATTCGTTTATAAGTATAAGTTAGGACTAACATATGCATTCCCACAAACGCCCCCACAAATAACGATGCCGAATCTCCTGCCGTTTCTCGACCAGGAGTTTTTAAGAGTAGAAAATAAATATGTCGATAGATCCAGTTCATACCAATCTGTATCAGAGTTCAAACTCGTATCTCCTCTGAGAGCTAGCTTTATCATACCAGTAGTCGAACGCTCCAAAATAGTCGCCCACAGAATACAGCAAAGCAGCACCGATTCCTACCGGACCTCCGACAAGGGAGTATCGAGCAGACAAAGCGGTAGATGCGGACCAATCAGATACTAGATCTGACCCATCAGCTAATCAGAATTGAGTCATTCCCACAATACAGTGAATGCTTTCCCTTGCCCAAGATCTCGATTTATTATCGTCGCCGGAAAAGAAACCCAAATCAATTATCTACCCAGTAAACGCTGCAACAGATCGTCAGCTCCGGTCCTATCCATCGCGAGCTTGCGAAAGGCGGTTTGCAATTTGCTGGTGTCTGGTCGCGCCAAACTGCCCTCGATTTTTAGAGGCAACGCACACACCGCGTAGCCGAGATCGTCTTTCTCATCCGCCAAGACACCGAGGTATCCAAAGGCCGCACCAGTCTTTCCACGCACTTTCATTTCCAGCGCCAAATTGAGCGGTTGTTGAAAAAAATCTACTCCCTCTAGTGCCGTTATTTTTCCACCGCCACTTAACCTGACCTCGGGTGAGATCAGGGAGAAATCTTCGAGCACGGTATTGAAATCACTGAGCCGGTGAACCGAGACATTGAGTTGATCGTAGTTGACCGCGGTCAGCACTTTTGACAGTTCGGCGACCGCCTGAGCTTTGCTCGCAAAAGCCTGCGAATCTTTTCCTCCCACGACATTGCCCAGAAACGCGCCCAAGGCCGCGATTCGCCCCGCGTTCTCAACCTTCGCTGCGGCCTGCGGAGGAAGCACTCGAAACACGCCACCGGTGCTCCTCAATTGGAGATCACCTTGAGTGCGTCGCATCAGATCTATGGCATTCTGCCCGGTCGATGAGATCTGCGACTTGGCATTAAACACACCGTCGACTTGGGGGAGATTTCCGGGACTGAGCGCGCGAAAAAGCGGGCCAGTGACGAAGTCGTTCATCGTCATATCCGCCACCAACGTGTAGGGCGCGGGCGAAGC
>JACLAB010005814.1_pt1 | contig 11056 bp, 10 predicted proteins | sample 8027921 | NCBI WGS metagenome assembly JACLAB01 (sample SAMN15725117, study PRJNA655200) | protist metagenome | isolation source: fluorescence activated cell sorting (FACS) single amplified genomes of... | place: USA: West Boothbay Harbor, Gulf of Maine | collected 2000-07-19
TATTTTATCCGTGCTGCGTCTAATGCTTGGACAAAGTTGTATTACAATGGCTCTGAAAAACTCGCCACCACCGCCACAGGCGTGGATGTCACTGGCGCAATCTCATCAAACAAAGGTTCGGCTGGAACACTCGCTACTTTTACGGACGGTGTAAACTCAAACTTTGTGGTTGAAACAGCATCACTTCTCACAACAATTGGTAACGGCGGTGGCTCAACGGCTCTTGCTTTTAAAGCAAACAATACAGAAGCAATGCGCATCAACAGCAGCGGAAACGTGATGATTGGCACTACTTCGTCCAGTGTTCCATTTTATGTTTATAATACTGGTTTCACAGGCGGGCAAGGAACAGCAAACACTTATACCGTAGCCCAAGTACAAACATCGACAAACACTTCAGGTCTTTGGTTTGGTGGAATGAGTACCGAAACAACTGCTGTTATTGGAACTACAACAGCGTCAGGAAATCTTGCTTTCCAGACCTACAACGGGTCGTCTTGGGGCGAACGTATGCGCATCAGCAGTACCGGCAACGTGGGCATTGGAACCAGCGTGCCAGCAAGTCCAACAGGATTTGGTACTGGCGGTATTTTGCATCTAAAGGGAAGCACAGGTAATGATGCCTCTATTGTTTTAGAAGGTCTTTCAGGCTCTGGTGGTCGTCAAGAAATAGGTGTTTCTAGTGGTGCTTTGCAGTTCTATCGGGGAGCTGCAACTGGGTCTATGACGGAAAGTATGCGCATCGACAGCAGCGGTAACTTGCTGGTGGGTACGACTGACACTGTGCCGTCTAACAACGGTGCGGGTGGTGACGCTGGTGTGGCAATCAGCCCAGATGGTGTGTTTCGTGCAGCACGAAGCGGCAACGTATCACTTGATATAAATAGAATGGACAGCGACGGCGACATTGCAGCATTTCGCAAAAACGGCAGCACTGTGGGTAGTATTGGTACACTAGCAGGGTTTCTTACTGTTGGAACTGGCGACACAGGTCTTCTCTTCCAAAGCAATGTTGATAATATTCAACCATTTAATCTTAGCACTAATGGCGATAGACCCAATGCAATAGATATTGGCGATGCTGCTAATCGCTTCAAAGACCTCTACCTCTCTGGCGGTGTCTACTTGGGCGGCACTGGTTCGGCTAATCATCTGGATGACTATGAGGAGGGGACTTGGACGCCTGCAACTGGTGGTGGAACAGCCGCCGCAGGGTCAGCCGGCACTTATATAAAGATTGGACGAAGTGTTACGGTTATGGCTGATGTTACTTTTACAGGTGTAACAAGCCCGACATATGCGATTACTGGATTACCGTTTCAGTCGAATGGCGTTCAACCCGGTGCGTGTATAGCTTGGAATAATAATAGCCGATATTTGTCTTTACTTGCTCCGCCAAGCACAAGCGTACTACATATGTATGACCAACAGGCGTCTCTCCAAAACATAAATAATAATAATCGTTTGATTTTTACTGTAACATATCAGACATAAGTTTAATTATCATCACTGGATGTGATGGCGGACAGTCCAAGCATAGGAGATAAAAATGCTTACAGAAGAAACAATCCAAGACAAAATTGAAATCGTAGGCGACTACAAGCACGTTCAAGTACGCACCGCAACGGTCATCAAGCGTGATGGCGTTGAGATTAGTCGTGCGTTCTCACGGCACGTTGTAGCACCTGACGCTGATATCACAGGCGAAAGCACAGAGGTGCAAGCTATCTGTGCAGCGGTACATACACAGGCTGTTAAGGATGCCTATGCGGCGCATCTAGCGGCACAAGCTGCTGAGATAGCTCCGTCTGAAGAGGAATAGTAAATGACTAGAGCAAGAGACCTAGCTAATATTGCAGACGGTGACATCACAGGCACTTTAAATCTTGACGGCCTTACTGTAGCTGGCAATGTCTCTGTTGACTCCGGCACAATCAAGCTGGATGGTAACTATCCTGTTGGCACACGAAATGTGGCGTTGGGGGATACTGCGTTAGACAGCTTGACATCTGGCAACCAAAATACTGCTATTGGCAATGTTGCTTTAACTGCTAACACTACTGGCGTAAGAAACACCGCAGTTGGAAGTAACGCCCTTGAAACAAATGTCAGTTCTGAAGGAAATACTGCACTAGGTTATGCTGCCCTTTATTTAAACACTGGCGCAAGCAATGTAGCTGTTGGTCGTTCTGCATTAGAAAACAACACCAACGCCAGCAACAACACGGCTGTGGGGTATCAGGCGGGGTATACGTCAAATAGCGGAAATGGAGTAACTGCGCTTGGTTATCAGGCGATGTATTCCAACACCTCCGGCGATGCGACAGCTATGGGTTATCAAGCCCTTTATGCAAATACTACTGGAACTGCTAACGCTGCTTATGGGTATCAAACTTTAGATAGCAATACAACCGGCAATTACAATACAGGTTTAGGTGCTTTAGCACTCCAAGCAAACACCACCGCATCCAACAACACAGCAGTTGGTTATCAGGCAAGCTACACTGGAACAACAGGTGCTTCTAATACAGCCATTGGTCAAAAGGCTTTGTACGCTAACAGCACTGGCAACGACAATGTGGCGGTAGGCCAGCAAGCACTTGAAGACAACACTGCATCTGGTAACACTGCGGTTGGCTATGCTGCTTTGTATCAAAATACAACTGGAACTGCTAATGTTGGCGTGGGCTATTTGGCTTTAGGGGCAAACACCAGCGGCAACTACAACGCCGCTGTCGGGCATCGAGCTGGGTATAGTGGAACAGCGGATTCAGACTATAACGCATTTTTTGGGTATAACGCTGGTTTTGCTAATACAGCTGCCGCTAACACTGGTGTCGGTGCATTAGCAATGGATGCTAATACTTCTGGGTATTACAATGCGGCATTTGGCGCAGAAGCACTAGGCGGCAATACATCGGGGATTGCCAATACAGCACTTGGTGCTTACTCACTTCTTAACAACACCACCGCCTCCAACAACACCGCTGTTGGTTTTTATTCACTACAGGCAAACTCAACTGGTCAGTACAACACAGGGCTGGGTGCTTATGCTTTGACCGCCAATACTGCTGGGAGTTGGAATACAGCAACTGGTCGTGAAAGTTTATCTAATAATACAGGAAGTAACAACACCGCATTTGGTGCGCAAGCACTACTATCCAACACCACCGCATCCCAAAACACTGCTGTCGGTTATCAAGCTGGGTATAGTAATACAACTGGAACTAACAGTGTTTTTATAGGTAGACAGGCGGGTTATTCAACTACAACTGTTAATGCAGTTACTGCAATAGGTGATATTGCGGGGTTTGCAAACACTACTGGTCAAATCACCGCTGTTGGTTATGCCGCACTAACAAGCAACACCACTGCATCTTCAAATACTGGTGTGGGTGTTGCGGCGTTACGATATAATACGACTGGCGCATTTAACACAGCACTTGGGGACTCCGCACTAATCAGTAACACCACTGGCGCAAGCAATGTGGTTGTAGGGGCTGCTGCGGGTGCGGTGCTTACGACAGGTGGGCTTAATACAATAGTAGGTAAGGACGCTGGTCGATTACTAACAACTGGAAACAACAACACATTCTTAGGGCAAGGCGCAGGCTACAACATCACCACCGGCGCAAGCAACACTATTATTGGACGCTATGGTGGCAATGCTGGCGGCCTAGACATCCGCACAGGTAGCAACAGAGTCGTGGTGTCGGATGGTGATGGTCAATGGCGGTCATACTATGATAATGCTACTGATTTTAAATATAGGTCATTGGGCAGTGTGCTTATTAATAGGTTTGTCGCATCTGATGGCACTACGGAATTAGGATATTTAACCTTTGGTGCGTCCTTCAATAATGCCAGCGCTACTGATTCACTTTTGCAGGGGAATGCCGGTGGCGATATGCACATTGCTGCACAGTCTAACGGTGTCTATTTAACCAATGGTGCAAATAGTTGGACAGCCGTATCAGACGAAAGAAACAAAGACATCATCGAACCAATCTCAGATGCAACCACAAAATTAAGTGGCTTAAGAACTGTCATTGGTAAGTACAAGACAGACGAAGAAGACAAAAGGCGCTCTTTCGTAATTGCACAAGATGTCCAAGAACAATTCCCGGAGGCAGTTAGTGTAAAGAACGATGACATCGGGACACTTGGCGTTGCGTATACAGATTTAATACCGCTTTTGATTGCAGCAACTAAAGAACAGCAAGCAACAATCACAGCACTTGAGGCTCGTATAGCCGCACTTGAGTCCTAATTTACAAGGAGTATTAAAATGGACGAACTAACAGCAGAACAAATCGCACAGCACTACACAGCGATGGGTCACAGCGTTGACCTCATCAATGCTATCATTGCTGGCACAGCTATGGCAGACGATGAAGCAGCAGACAAGCAGGACTGTGTAAACAGGAATGTTGAACATCTTGAGATTATGGTTGCTAAAGACTTCTGGACTACAGAGGATATGACTGCGGTTAATGCTGCTATTACTGCTGGTCAAGGTTATACAGCGTAATATAAGGACAATTTAATATGCTTGCATACGGCGCACTAAGTGAACTAGCTCTATCTTCACTGCCGCCAGAAACCTTTGATGTTTCTGCGAGTGTATCCGGTGCGGGTAGTCAAACAGGTACAGCGACTGCACGAAGACTAGCAGCAGGTTCTGTAACAGCATTTGGCACATCATCTGCGACAGGCTACGGCTTATTAAATGCTGAGACTATTGTATTCGGCCTAGCGTCTACTACCGCCTCTAGTATCCGTGTTCAATATCCAACTGCATCTGCGTCAGGTGCAGCAACAGTAGCAGCAAGTCCTGTAAACATACAGCTTTCTACAGCAACTGTTTCTGGTGCTGGCACTACAACAAGTGTTGCAAATGCTATTAGGCCAGTTACTACAAACATTTCTGGTACTGCTACATCTGCACCAGCGGGTGGTTCGTTTGTAGGAAACCCAACACCAACAGTAAATGGTGTAGCCACAACTGCATCTACTGGCAGTTCTGTAAGTGCATTTAACTACTTTAATTTAAGAGATTCATACGATACGAAACGTATAGTCTATGTTGAAAGACAAACCTCATCAACAGAGAGGACTATTAAAGTTAGTGCAGATGTACGTAGCTTTACCATTGAAAGAAAACAAACCACATTTGATCGCACAGTTAGAGTTGCAGCATAGGAGTAAAAAATGTCTTTTCGTTGGCCTAATAAAGACCCAGATGAATTGCTGGACTACAGTGTAGACTGGTCAAGGTTTCTTGGTACAGGTACTATTAGTAGTGTAGTATGGTATGTTAATAATGCTAGTGGAGTTAAGACTGTTCTTACGCCAACAGGAACAGTGCATAACCTACGCAGTGTATCACAGACTATTAGTAGTAATAACCAAATTGCAACAATCTATTTAGCAGATGGAACTAATAATATTCAGTATACCATTTTCTGTCAGATTTCAGATAACACAGGCAATATTGCAGAACGTAGTATTAAACTTAAAGTGAGAGAAAAATAATGGCATATGATTTTTTAGGACTGGTAAATCAAGTTAACCGTAGACTTAACGAAGTAGAACTTACTTCTGCTAACTTTGCTACAGCTTCAGGTTTTTATGCGCAGGCAAAAGATGCAGTAAATGCCGCTATTCGTGATGTTAATCAGTATGAATATAATTGGCCTTTTAATCATGTAGAAGAGGAAGATGTTCTTACTGCTAACATTACTCGTTACTCATTTCCCTTCGATGCAAAGCTAATTAACTTTAACACCTTTAGAATTAAAGAAGATACGACACTAGGCAATGCAACAAAAAAACTAAAAGTGATTGCTTACGAAGACTATCTAAATAACTATATTGGTTACGAATATGATGTAACTAATGCGTCTTCTGCCCTGCCTACTTTTGTATTTCAATCTCCGGCTGAAGAATACGGAATGGTTCCACCACCAGATAAAGCATACACTGTAGTCTACGAATACTACCGTATGCCGGTAGATTTGATTTTAGACACGGATGTACCCACTATTCCTGAAAGGTTTATGCACGTCCTTACGGACGGTGCTATGCACTATGCCTATTTGTTTAGGGGTAATTCACAAGACGCATTGATTGCTAAAGAAAAGTTCCAAGAAGGAATTAAAAACATGCGTTCAGTGTTAATTAATCGGTATGATTATGTGCGTTCTACTGCATTAGGCACTCAGGCTAGCTTTATTGTTAAGGTGTAAGCATTTAACACTTGACAAATGCGTTTAAATATGTAAAACTATAGTATAGGAATTAAGTAGAATGCCAGATTCATGGAATACATTTCCCATAGAATTTAAAGAAGGGCTAATTACTAACCTTAGTCCACTACAGCAAGGCATGAATCAGCCGGGTAGTGCTAGAGTCTTAATTAATTTTGAGCCATCTGTTGAGGGTGGATACAGAAAGATTGAGGGTTATGTAAAGCACGATATTAATACTGTAGCTGGTTCTGGTATTATTCGTGGTCTTACATTCTACGGTGGTCGTGTATATGCTGCTAGAGGAACAGAGTTATACAGATCATCTGGTAGCGGATGGACACAAGTAACAAACAATATTGCCTTTTCTAGTGTCGGTATTGGTTTAGGTGGCTCTGGAACTGTTAGATTTGAAAAGTACGATTTTAACGGCACTGAAAAACTATTTATTGTAGATGGTTCTAGCAAGCCTTTTATATTTGATGGTAATGTAGGAACACTAACAGAGTTAACAAGTTTAAGTGGCGACTTTACTGGATGTGATTTTGTAGTACAGTTTGCAAATCACTTGTTTTTAGCTAACGGACAAAACTTATTTTTCTCTGCTCCGTATAAAGATACCGACTTTAGTGTAGGTAGCGGTGGTGGTGTTATTAACATCACAGATGATGTAACTGATCTGATTGTTTTTCGTGAGCAGTTAATCGTATTTGGTAAGACCGTTATCAAACGTATTACTGGAAATAGCATAGCAGATTTTCAGTTGCATGATATCTCTACTGACTTGGGTGCTATTCAACCTGATACAGCAAAAGAGGTTAGTGGTGACGTAGTATTCCTTGGACCGGATGGTATACGTACATTAGGTGCTACTGACAGGATTGGTGACTTTAATCTTGCTGTTTTATCTAAATCAATTCAGTCACAGGTTACTAACTTTGTAGATAACTCAAGTGCTTTTTGCTCCTTAGTAATTAGAAACAAAAGCCAGTATAGATTATTTGGTTATGCAAGTGGTGTTTCGGATGCATCTAGTCTAGGTGTGATAGCATCACAAGTAGGTGAAGGGCAGTTTGCTTGGGCAGAAACTCGTGGCATTAATGCACGTGTAAGTTTCAGTGAATATGTAGATGATGAAGAACGTATTTACTTTGCTAATGATGATGGGTATGTATATAGATTAGAGCGTGGTTCTAGTTTTGATGGACAAAACATTCTTGCAACATTTGCTAGTCCTTTTCTGACTTTTCAAGACCCTAGACTACGTAAGACTTTTTATAAAGCACACTTATACACCGATCCAACAGGTTCAGTAGAAGTAGACTTTCAGTTAATACTTGACTTTGACAGGGCTAATACTAGCGTTGTTCAGCCAAACATCATACCGTTAGCTAATAACACTAGTAATTTTTCTAGGTTTGGCTCGCCATCAGCTACATATGGTACGGCAACATATGGTTCAGGAAACGTGGACAGCATACTGGAAACACAGATAATCGGGTCTGCATATAATGCGTCAATAACACTAACATCTAACGATATTAATCCACCTTTTTCACTAGATGCTATCATTATTGAATTTGCAATAAACGGAAGAAAGTAATACTATGGCAGGTTATACCAGACAAGCAGCAGCTAATATTGTAGCTAATAACATTATTGATGCTAACGATTTTAACGATGAGTTCAACGCTATTGAAGCAGCGTTTAGCGCATCAACAGGGCATACTCACGATGGTACTGCAGCAGGTGGCGCACGTATTCTTGAGATTGGTCCTGCCGGTGATCTTAACGTATCGAGTACCCAAGTTACACCACTGACAAGTAATACACTTGACTTGGGATCAGTAGGCGCACAATTTAAAAATCTATACATTGACGGTAATGCTCATATTGACGGCTTTGATGAAGATACTACATTCCTTCTTGCAAATAAAGTGCAGTTCCGTGATAACGCTCTGTACATTAACTCGTCTGTAGATGGTCAACTTGATATTGCTGCAGACGTAGAACTACAGATTGTTACACCTCTTGTAGATTTAAATGGTGACTTGGATGTATCAGGTAGCATTACTGCTGGAACAACAATTGAAATTGGTTCATCTAGTGTAGACCAAACTGAACTTGGTATTCTTGATGGTGCAACCGTAACAACGGCAGAGTTAAACATCCTAGATGGTGTTACTGCTACTGCTAGCGAAATTAATATTTTAGATGGTGCAAACATTACTACTACAGAACTCAATATTCTGGACGGTAGTAATACTGCATCAGGTGTTACAATTAATACCGTAGATAGGCTTATTCTAAACGATAGCAGCGTAATGAAACAAGTTGCTATGTCTGACTTTGAGGATTACTTTGAAACGTATCTTGTTTCAATGCCTAACGTAACAACTGTAGGCGCACTTAATGCTGGCTCTATTACTAGTGGTTTTGGCAATATTGACACTGGCTCTTCTACTATTACCACTACAGGTGCAGCATCTCTTGGAAATACTTCTGTAGGAACACTTAATGCTAGTGGTGCTGCTACACTATCTTCTACCTTATCTGTAACCGGAAACTCTACACTGTCAGGTAACTTGACTGTACAGGGTAATACTACTATTGGTAACGCTGCATCAGACACAGTAACCTTTATTGCAGATGTATCTTCTAATATTATTCCTTCTATTACTAATACATATACACTGGGAGATAGTTCTAACTACTGGTCTAATGCTTATATGCAAAGCATTAACACAACCAGTAATGTGGCTGTCGGCGGTAACTTAACTGTTACAGGCAACCTTACTGTTAACGGTTCTACTACCACTGTCAATACAGCTAACACAGTCGTAGCTGATTCTTTGATTGAACTAGGTAATGGTACATCTGGTTCACCTGTTAATGATGCAGGTATTGTTATCGAAAGAGGTACATCTTCTAATGCCTTTATTGGCTGGGATGAAAGCCTTGATAAGTTTGTTGTTGGTACAGGATCATTTACAGGAGCCTCGACTGGTAACTTATCTATTACTACAGGCACTTTGTTAGCTAATATTGAAGGTACAGTAAATGCATCTAGCTTCCAGATTAGTGGAACAACAGTTAATGCTACAGCAGCAGAGTTAAATAAACTAGATGGATTTACAGGTACAGTAACCGACCTTAACTATGCTAAAGACTTACGTGCAACAGGCGTAACCTCTACTGAATATGACTACCTTGATGGCGTTACAAGTAATATTCAAACACAAATAAACGGTTTGTCTAGTGCTATTGGTGGTGTCAGTACCGAACTTGTAAACGATACTACACCGCAACTTGGCGGTCAACTTGACACTAATGGTCAGTCTATTAAGTTTGGTAGCTGGACTATTGTGCTTGATGGTACTGACTTAGAGTTTAGGTATAATAACGTAGCTAAATTTAAATTAGACTCTAGTGGCAATGCTACTGCGGCAGGTAACGTAACTGCCTACGGATCACCATAATGACACTGCAATCTTCAGGTGCAATATCATTAGCTAATCTTGCCACAGAATTTGGAGACGGTGTTCCACATTCTATGTCAGAGTTTTACAAGGGTGGTAGTTTAGTGCCAACTACGGTTCCCGATGCTGTAACCGCCAGCAATCTTGGCGGCACTAATTCACCCAACGCTAGATATCCTGCCATCAGCGGCTACGATCCACAGATAAATACCTTTAATCGTCTATACACGCAGGCTCTGTGGGGTGATAACGGCAGTACCATTACTATGGACCGAAACTTTACTGTCAATAAAACTGGTACATATAATTATTACGTTGGTTATTACATACAAGGAAGCGGAACAGCCACTGTAAGCATGTACGTCAACGGTGCTTTGATTAGAACCCACAGTTTACCTGTAGGTTACAACACCACGACTTCAGCCACGGATACTCTCAGCGTAAGTTCTGGTCAGGTTATCAGGACTGTTGGCAGCGGCCCGTCTTCTGGGTGGGCGGTAATATATGTTTACGTTGGCGGCAGTAGTTATAATAACGCTAGTATAGACTTACCAGTAAACACAAGTGTACCAACTTCTGGTGTAATATCATTATCAAATTTTTATGGCGCAAGAGACTCGTAATGGATATGACAAATTTAATAGATACCCTTATTGGTTTAATTTTGTTTGGTTTTGGTTGGTGGGCTAATAACACCACTAGAGAACAAAAACGTATAGAGATTTTGCTAAACAAAACACGTGAAGAATATGCTACACGTATGGAGTTGCGGGATGATATGCGGCAAGTTATGGAAGCCTTGCATCGTGTAGAAGATAAACTAGATAAGGTACTGAGTAGGGATTAAAAAATGGCAATGTTTAAAGCATTTAAACCTAGTGGCATGGAAAAGATAGCACGTGTTATGGGCTATCAAGGAAACATGCAAAGTTTTCAAGATTACGTATCGCAAGACCCTATGCGTCAACAACAGATGCAGAACTATACTAATCAAGCAATTCAAATGGCTAAAGGCGGTGTAGTTAAACGATACGCACCGGGTGGTGCAGTTACTACTAATTTAATGAACTCTCCAACTATGGCTGCTGCTCTTGGCTCTACTACAGGGGTGTTAGGCGCACCGCTTGGTAATACTCCGGGTGCTGCTGTAATGCCAAACTACTATAACCCACAAACTGGACAAACATATTTAAACCCGCAATCCGCACCTAATCCATCTGTTTTACAGCAATATAATTTACCTACTGGCCCCGGTGCTGGTGGTAATATGACTGCTGCTCAGATACAGCAAGCAAATATGCCAGCAGGTACACTACGAGGTGGACAAGC
>JACLAB010002527.1_pt1 | contig 11055 bp, 7 predicted proteins | sample 8027921 | NCBI WGS metagenome assembly JACLAB01 (sample SAMN15725117, study PRJNA655200) | protist metagenome | isolation source: fluorescence activated cell sorting (FACS) single amplified genomes of... | place: USA: West Boothbay Harbor, Gulf of Maine | collected 2000-07-19
GATTCCGTCGCCATCATCGCCGCCAACGCGCAAGAGTGTATTCCGTACTTCAAGTCTGGCTTGAAAGGCGTCGCGAGATCCATGCCAACCGCGGCTGCGTTGGACAGAGTCGCGCAAAAGTTGAACGTCGAGTGCTTCGAAACCCCAACTGGTTGGAAGTATTTTGGTAACTTGATGGATGCCGAAAAGTGCTCGGTCTGCGGCGAGGAGTCCTTCGGTACTGGCTCTGACCACATCAGAGAAAAAGACGGACCGTGGGCCGTCTTGGCGTGGTTGTCCATCTTGGCCAAGAGAAACGAGAACGTCCCAGAAGGCGGGAAACTTGTCGGCGTCAAGGAAATCACCGAGACACACTGGAAGACGTACGGCAGAAACTTCTTCTCCAGATATGATTACGAAGGGTGCGAATCGGATCCGTGCAACAAGATGGTTGAATCCTTGCGCGAGAAAGCGAGCAAAGCGAAGAAAGGAGACAAGTACGGCGCGTACGAGTTGGACTACGCGGACGACTTTGAATACACCGATCCGATCGATGGGTCCGTTGCCTCCAAGCAAGGCGTCCGATTCGTCTTTACGGACGGGTCCAGATTTATCTTCCGTTTGTCCGGTACCGGATCCTCCGGCGCCACCGTGAGAATGTACATCGAGCAATACGAAGCCGACGAAGCGAAGCAAGGCATCGACGCGCAAGTCGCGTTGAAGCCACTCATTGACATCGCGTTGGAAGTTTCCGAGTTGAAAAAGTTCACCGGCCGCGAATCGCCGACCGTCATCACGTAAGTTTTTCGATTTGATCGACGAGAGAAGAAAAAAGAGAGACAGATACGTACGCGGCGGCGGCGCTTACAACAGTTTACGCACACACACATATACACAAAAAAACATGAAGAGGAAAAAGAAGGCAGAGGTTGCTTTGAGAGCGCGAGAACAGAAGAGCGAAGTGCGACGGTGGCGATGATGTAGCTATATTGAAATAAACTCTACTAAATAACACGTACGCTTTCGTTTCGCAAAAATAGCTACCCGAGACACATCTTCTTTTCTCTCTTTCTCACTCTCTACTATGACTAAATAGTATACAACAACACACTTTGACTCTTTCCACTTGAATCATCATCGCATTCCTCCTCCTCCTCCTCCAATCGCTCTCTCCCTGCTCTCTCTTAACCTCTTCGCCTCTCTCTTCAACTCTTTCACCACTAACGCTAAACTTTCCGGTTCCACGCCGTTTTGGAGCATAGAGATGCACACCGCTAACGTCTCCCGGTCCAAATCGCACTCTAAAATTTTCGAAATCTCGTGCGTAATTTCCAAGTGTTTCTGCGCACTTCGCGAGGAAATTCTGTCTCCGTCGAAACAGTCGTCCGCCTCAAAGTTGTTCTCGTTGTTCTTTCTGTTAAAATGGTCGTCGTCGTCATTTTTGTGGTGGTGGTGGTGGTGGTCGTTGTTTTGACGACGACGCAAAGGAGAGGAAGCGTCGCAGGGGGTCTTCATTGTAATAATGAAGAGTTCTTTCCAAAGAAGTCAAACAGAATAAAAATCTCAACAAAACGTCTTTTTTGAGGCACACGCAGAAAAAAAAAAGAGAGAGAATGCATCGTCATCGAAGGTGGTGTGTCGCTCTCGTCCTCTTCCTCTTCCTCTCCGGAGCAGTCGCAAACAGTAGTCGAATTGCTGAAACTCGACAGAGAGAAGAAAAGAAGGAGGACAAGAAGACACTCGCTTTCTCGCACGACACGAACGACAACAAAAGGGTAGCGTTGGGTGCGAGATTTTTAGAAGACGATCAGTTGGACTCCCAAGAAGAGTGCATGAGAGATGCGTTTTTTTCTATTTTTAACCAACATCATCATCACGGCGGCGGGCGTCGATTCAAAGGATCAGAAGAGGATATCTTCTGCGAACATCTGGTGCAGGCGAAGGATAAAGACGCGTTGAAATGCCTCGTCGCGGTGAATGCGGTCTCGTGTCGTCTGGAACGGTCTAAAGTAAAAAGCAGATTGGGGGAATGTAATAAAAAGCGTTTCGATGGTGGGTGCGAGAGGTGCGCGTTGAAACGAATAGGAGGGTCAGACGACGACGACGACGACGACGACGACGACGGAAGAGATGGTGAAGATACAAAGAACAGCAATGGACTGAAAGGACTGTTCAAGTTTCTGTTTTACGACGAGGACGAGGACGAGGACGACGACGACAACGAAAATAACGCCGATGGAATGGACGAAGAGGAAGGGGAAGACGAAGACGAGACTACCCGTCGTAATTTTTTCTCCGTTACGAAAGCAACAGAACTCAACATGTATTTTCAAGCGCTTTCGAGAGTAGAATCAGAGTGCGCGCAACACGAGCAACGATTCCGCGCGCTGAGAGCTTCGAGAGAATTATCCGAGTTTTTTAAACGAATCGAACTTTCCGAGTTGGAAGCGAAAAAGAGCGTTGAAAATTCAATGGAAAGATTACGAGCGATGGAATTTGAAATCAAAACATCAGTGCACGAGACGCTGTTAGAGACGCAAAACGTGCACAATCAAACGCGCGAAAGACTCAACTTGACGTTAACACGTGTCCAAGAAGCACAAAACGCGGTAGAAAAATTGACTGCGTTCGCAAAGGTACACTCTATGCGATTGAAAGAACTCGCGATTACTTTCAATCGCATGCGAGACGCGCTCTCGAAATCGAGTTTGGTTTTCTTCTTCTTCGTTTGGTGGTTCGTGTTTGGGACTTCTTTTGTGCCACACGCGTTGAGAACGTTTCTCAGAGAAAGTTTAAGACAGATCTTAGGCGCTGTCTTGTGTAGTCACGCGATTGAAATCGCCCTCGTGCCTCGATTTGTCGAGTATTATTACCGTCAGCAGTATCAAATCAAGGAAACGGCGGAAGAAGAACGAGAGGAAGACATCGACATCGAACTTCTCATCGCGCAAGCCACGCAACTCGTCCGCGTGACCGTAGCCACTACCGTCGCCGTACGAAGCATACGAACCACGATGCTAAAAAACAAACGAGAGAAATCGCGTTTGCTCGAACAAGAAGCTTTCGCGAGCAGTTTGCGCCGAGTCGAAACCGACGTGCGCGCTTTGCTCGCAGAACGACGAGGACGAGAAGAAGAACAAGAAGAAGAAGTAAAAAGAGGAAGAAGAGGACGAGTTGTGGTCAAAGCCTTGTTACCACCATCGAGAAGACAAGAAGACGATTCAGACGATTCAGACGATTCAGACGAGATCTCAGAGAAGACCAAGAAGACCAAGAAGACCAAGAAGAAAGTGAACACTTTTAATGAAGAAGACTTTGTTGAAACCATCGACGAGGACGAAAAAAGCGAAGAAAACAAAATCAAAACTTTGAGGAAAAAGCGAAAGAAAGACCACTAACACCACACAAAGGTGGTTTAAAGATGAAAGAGGATTTTAAGGAGGAGATAAAAATATCGCGCCTGACGGTGTACCCGTTGAAATCGTGCAAAGGCATCGACGTGAAGCGCGCGCGTTTGACCGAAACTGGATTCGAGTGGGACAGATGCTTTTGCGTGATCGATAAAGACGGGGAATTTATCAGTCAGAGAACTGTTCCTGAGTTGGCGTTGGTTGAAACCGAGTTTCGCGGGGCCATCTTTGAGGATGATGAAGAGGATGATGATTTTGATGATGAGAACAGTACGATGGAACGAGTCATGGAGGAGGATGTGAACGACGACGGGGTAAACGACGTAAACGAGACTGAATCGATGATGAAAGATGCGAAATTAATTCTGCGAAGTCCAAACTGCGCGGACGAGTGCGAAATTCCTCTGCTGGCGAGAAAAGAGGACATGTCTGGCGAGGTGGAATGTTCGGTGTGGGACTACTGCGGCGTTCACTTGGCGGAGAGCGACGCGGTGAACGAGTGGATATCGAGGGCGATAAGAGTGCCCGGGGCGAAAATTGTTCGTTGGATTGGAACCGGAGGGATACCGGAACGGTTTAATAAGTACGTTTCGACGAGCGATCGCAAATCGAGACCGAAAAGGCCTTTAGACGAGCGATACGCGAAGAACGGCGGCGAGACGGCGTTTAGCGACGGGTACCCCGTGTTGTTAGCCCACGAGTCCAGTCTCGACGATTTGCAAAAGCGCGTGGTCATGGGGAAAGAGCTGTTCAATTTAGCCGGAAGCGAAGTGAAAATGAATCGCTTTCGACCGAACGTGGTTGTTTCCGGAGGTAAAGAGTGGGCAGAGGACAAGTGGTTAAAGATAGAAACACGCGCGAGAAAGAGCAAGAGCGATGGCGGCGGCGGCGGCGGCGGCGGCGGCGGCGAACGCGGCGGAGATGAAGGTGGTGTTTCTTGGGACCTCGTCAAACCGTGTTCTCGGTGTACGATCCCGGATATAAACCAAGAAACCGGCATCTTCGATAAAAACCGCGAAGTCTCTCGCGCGTTGCAAAAATTCCGCTCCGGGACCGTTCTAAACAGCCAAACCAAATCGTGGGCGAACGAAGTCTTCTTCGGGTGGAACATGATTACGAGTGCGCCAGGCGGCGGCGGTTTGAAAATATCCGTCGGAGACGTCGTGACTGCGAAAGAGCTCAGACCAAATCTCAGTGGTGGTGGTGGTTTCATGTAGTTCGTCCCTTCTTATTTGTGTGCGAGTATTAGACTCGTAGAGTAGTAATAGTAGTAGAGTAGTAGTAGTGGTAGTAGTACAGAGAAACGACGGATGACGATGATAAAGAGTTACACTCATTTTTCTTTCAATTTTTCTTCTTTTAGTCGTCGACAGACGCAAAGGGTTTTCACCTCTCTTTTCCTTCTTTTCCTTCGTTACACGTTCGACGCGCACGATATAAACGATATAAACGATAACAACAACAACAACAGTTAGTATTCGTTTTTACCCCGCGCTCTTTTAATCTTCTGTTACATTTAGTATTATGCTCGCATCTACCAGCAGCGCTGCTGCTACTGCTACTATTACTACTCACACGAACACGAACGCTTCTTGCGCTCGGCGGCGGAATTTTTCCTCCGATGTGCAACACCATCAACGTAAGAGAAACACGAACAATTCAGAATTCAGAAGACAAAGAAGACAAAAAAGAAGAAATAACGGGGACAGCACTCTTTTCGTGACACGTGCGGAAAGTGGCGGTTTTGGCGATGGTATCACCAACAATGGATTGACTCGAGAAATCAGCGAAGATGTCGATACCGTGTTGTTAGATTGCGATGGGGTCATATGGCACGGAGACGCTTTAGTTCCCGGGGCGAAAAAAGCCGTGGACTATTTACGAGAAACGCTGCAAAAGCGCGTGTTTTTTGTCACGAACAACGCGACGAAAACGAGAGAGTATTACCAGTGGAAGTTTTCCGAGCTCGGGATGGAGGTGGACGTGAACCACATATATACCGCGGCGTTTGCGTCGGCGTCGTATTTATCCGCCATCGGATTTAACAATACTCACGGTAGTACTACTACTAAAGATGGATCGTCGTCATCAAATAAGAAGATATACGTGGTTGGTGAGCAAGGGTTAGTGAGAGAGTTGGAGGAGTGCGACGTCGGCGATATCGTCGGGGGCGTATACGAAGCAGTCTCGTGTACTTCGAGCGATTGGGAGGAGATGCACGAGTGGACGGGAGGTGACGCCGAAAACGACCACGACGACGATTCTCGAGTAGACGCGGTTGTCGTTGGTCAAGACACGTCGTTTACGTTCGCAAAGTTAGCGTACGCCTCGTATTTGATACAAAAAGGCGCAAAGTTCATCGCCACGAACCCAGACGCCGGGGATAGGTTAGGGAAAGAGAAATTATTGATGCCCGGAGCGGGGCCTATAGTGAAAGCGATTGAAACCGCGTCTGGGAGAGCACCGGATGTGATTTGCGGAAAACCAGGAAAGTACATGTTTGACGCGATAATGTCGCACTCGCACGGCGACCCGCAGAGGACGATGGTCATCGGCGATAGAATGGACACGGACGTGAAATTCGGGAAAGATAACGGCGCGAGATATTCCGTCTTAGTCCTCACCGGCGCGAACAAAATGAAAGACGTGGAAGAGAACGAAGACGAATCGAAGCAACCATCGTTCGTGGTTGGTTCTTTAGCGGAAGCGTGCGGAATACCATTCGATCCAAACGAACCGACGCAGCGCGTCGGCGAAAGAGCGAACATGGCGAAGAATTACCCCGTCGGCGACGGTACCGTCCACGATTTGTGGGCCAGCGGAGACGACGACATGGACGACGACGACGACGACTACGACGACGACGACTTTATTCCAGCCACGTGATGAGAGATTATTCTTATCGAGAGAAAGATTTGAAGGGAGAAAAAGAGAGATGAAGACGATATAAATTTACTACACTACTATATACTGACATAAAATAACTGAAAATCTTCACTTCTTTTCAAACAAAAACTTTTAGAACAAAATGACTGTCGAGAAAACAACGAAGAAAAAGACATCCAAGAAGACGAAGACAACACCTCCGTCTTTTGTTGCAGAAGAAGAAAAGGACGACGCCACTCCTACGAAAGAACAACACTCACCAGAAGAAGAAGAACAACAACAACAACAGATGATGCCGAGTAGTGCCGTAAAAAAGTTACCCCAAATAACCGTCGCGCGTTTGTTAAACGAAACTCAGTTAGGCGTCGCCATGCACAAACGCATCGTGAGACAAATGACAGAATTACGACACGTGAGCGGTAACGAGAAGTTCTTACAGGACGTGTGCACGTGCTTGTTGCACGTTTTATTGGAATACAAGGTATATCTTCTTAGTCTTTGTGGTCGTCTTTATTATTGTCTTTATAATATCGTCGTCCTTATCCTCGTTTGAAGAGAGTGATTTTGAGAATGAAATGGATTTTTAGAGACGAGAGAGATACAAATTTTTTTTCTTTTTTCGTTCCCCTTTTTGTGTCTCTTGATTTTCAAATTATTATATTCGTATGAATAAAACGCTAATATTATATTATTCTAACAACATTTTTTTATAACAGAGAGACTTACACACGGAACGGGTGATTCGATTTATAATCGCATTCACTTCACACCGAGAACCAGGCCACGAGGAAGAAGCGGACGAGTTTTGCGAATCTTTGATTCGGTTTTTGTTGAACGTCACCGCGGCGAAGGATCGAGCGGTTCGGTTTCGAGCGTGTCAAATGGTGGCGGGGATTTTGAACGCGCTCGGACCAGATGCGGAGATTTCGGACGATTTATACGACCAGATGGAAGAGACGATGTTGGAAAGGTTGAGAGATAACACGCCAGCAGTGAGAGCGCAAGCGGCGAGAGCGTTATCGAGATTGCAAGATGGCGGGGAAGACGCGGATTTCAGCAACAGCGAAATTACCACGGCGTTTATCGAGTTGATCGGAGGTGAGAAGAATAAAGACGCGAGGAAAGCTATTCTAGGCGCGTTGGCGATTTCTGATCACACGATTTCCGTGGTCGTGGAGAGAACGAGAGACATTTCCGAGGAAGTGAGACGCATCGCGTTTTTGGCGTTGGCCGCGAAGGTTCCGGTGGAATCCGTCTCGATCGAACATCGCGCGTTGGTATTGAGAAGAGGCTTGAACGATCGATCGATTTCAGTGAGATCGGCATGCGTTGACATGCTCAAGAAGTGGATGTCCTCGAGCGTGTGTGAGAACGACCCGATTAAGTTGTTGAAATTACTCGACGCGGAGTCGCACCCGAACGTTTCGGAGATGGCGTTGAAGACGTTGATTGAAACGAAGACGGTGAAAGCGATGGCGTACGCGACCAAGGAGAAGAGCGAAACGAGCGGGTTGCGTAGATTCTTTCTCAAGAAATCAGAAGAAGAAGAAGAAGAAGAGAAAGTGGTGGTTGAGCTCTTTTCGCCGGAAGAGGCGTTGTTCTGGCGCGTCATCGTCGAAGCGCTCGCGAACCAAACGTCGAGTTCAGGGAAGGACACGTCTCTCGCCGTCGGTCAAGCGCGCGCGGTGCTCCAAGCCAAAACCGAAGAAGTCGAAGATGCTTTGGATCAGTGCTTGCCAGAATCCTCGATGGATTTGCTCCGCGCCATTTCTATGCACGCCGACGGGAAAACAACGTCCTCGGTCTTTGCGGCGAGACAGTTGATGATGACGTTGAACTGCTCGGATATGAACGACGGCGCCTTGCGAAGAGGCGCCGCGACGCTCGTCTACGAACGATTGAGATCGATTGGCGACTTAAACGACGAAAACGACGTTTCGTGTTACGCGCGAGGTGGTGACGGCGAGTGGGAAAAGCAGTTGATTGACTTGGCGAAGCGCGTGCACGACGACAACGAACACGTCGCCGTCGTCTTGGGCGCCTGCGACAGTCTTCGAGGCACCGTTACCGATGAAGAGAACAACAACAAAAACGACGACGACGTAAACGACGACACCAACGTCTACGCTGAAACGCAAGCGCTCTTCATCGCCTCTTCGCTCTTTGAAACGGCGAATAACTCGTCGTCATCCAAGCTTCCCGCGCACGCGACTGAAGCTGTCATGCAGTCGCTCGTTCGACCGGCTGTCGCGCACGCGTCCGCCGGCGTTCGTCGCGAAGGTATCAAGTTACTCGGATTACTGTTAATGTGTGGAACGAACGCATTGACGGAAGAAACGGTGCAAATCTTGCGTACGGCTGCTGATGTTGATCCATCGGAGCCGGTTAAGTGCATGGCGTTGCGCGCGCTCGGTGATGCCGCCATGTTATACGGACCGAAAGCGTTGGATGCGAGACGAGATATGCCGGTGCCAAAGAAGGGCATTCACGTCCGTTTTGACGACGACGACGACGACGACGAAAGAGAAGAGGATGAGAAAGAAAAAGAGAATAACGACGATGCCGACGCCGACGCCGACGGCGAAGAAAATGAAACCGCCGGGTACCAGCTCACGTTGGAAAAGCAACTTCTTCGAATCATCGAGTCGGCGTGTGAACCGTTTGAAAACCCGAAGGATAAAACGGATCTGGAAGAACTGGACGCCGAAAACATCGACGCGATGAATGAAGCGGCGTTTACTGAATCTGAGAACTCCGCGCAAACCATCGCGTGCGAAACGCTCGCGAAACTCGCTTTGAGAAGAGGGTACTACGCCTTTGAGCAACCGTCTTTGGTCATCTCGACGCTCTTGGGCGCCATCTTCGCGTGCAACGCGCAAGAAACGCCCAGATTGGCGCAATGTCTCGCGGTATTTTTCCCAGCCATCGCGTCTGCACCAGATGCAAAGGTCAGAGCGTGCTTGATCGATGCCGTGTTACCGTCGTTGAGAATGGCGAGTCAAAAGAAGGGCGTCGCGAAAGTTGCCGCCTTTCTGACGTCTCTCTTAGAACTCGAGACGGGAATATCGTCGTCATCCAACCACAAAGAAGGAGGAGATGAAGCATCGAACAGCGATACCGACAAGAACAAGACGGATGGTGTTATCGAACGATCTGATGCCGGTGAAGCCGAACTCGTTCGATCGCTTTCGATTGAAATCTTGGCGTTGAACGCGAAACCGTTCGGCACCGGCGTCGCCGGAGCGCAAGTCAAGGCGTACCACGCCGCCATCTCCAGGGTCTTGTCTAGAGTACCGATTCCGGATGTAAAATCAATGTTAACGTCTCAACCAAACGATGGTAGTGCCGTTAATGGAAGCATTGTTTCCGAGGAGACGAAGCAACGCGTTACTTTGCAATTGTCCGAAGCGTTCGTCGCGATGAAGATGGCGACGAAGAAATGTCCGAAGGAGAAAATCGCCTTGAAAGATATCAACATTGCGAAAGATAGAATTCACGATTCGTTGGGCGTTTCCTCCTCGTCTTCTAGTAACAGTAACAACATCAACAACGACAACGAAGAAGGTGAAGACGAAGTGGAAACCTTGTTTAACGAAGACTTACAGTTCGCGGAGTACGCAGAAGGCGTCGAAAAGTACGCGAGCGAGTTATCGCAAAGCGAAGACTTACCATTCTACGATCGTAAAGGACCAAAAGTATCAAAACTAAAAGAAAAAGTCATGGCAGCACCGGCGCGAGAGCGGTCTAAACGAGCCGCAGCACAAGTTGCGTCCGAAAAATGGGTCGAGGACGATTTGAACGTGCCGTTGGCGAAGGTGACTCCTCAACCGACGCGTTCGTCTCGACGCCGAGAAGCGTTGCAGGAGTTCAACGAATAATAATAATAATAATAAGTTACCAAACAACACGTATTATAATACCGCGCGCGGTATTTCCCAATTGTTACACTATTTTACACTATAAATATACTACATAAAACTATTACGAACTAGTATGTCTACATCGTCCCCATTTTCGCTTTCAAAATTAAGTTTAAAGCGTGCGGCGCCGTCAATCGCACCCGCAAATCGGAAATGTCGATATCGTGCCCGCCTTCGACGAATCCGTGCCTTTCGATTTGATAATCTTCCTCTACTCGAGCGCACTTCAAAGCCTCCTCCGGGTCGATGATATTTCTATTCAACGCTAATCCGATCAAGAGCGATTTGGCTGCCGCCGCCGCCGCAAACGTACACGTCATCTCCCACGGCGACAACGACCGCAAACGTTTCTCCATCAAAAGTTTCACCTCCTCCGGCTGCGGTTGCGCGAATATCGAGTCTGAACTTAAATTCAACTGCTCCCCAAACTCCCTCCTGGCCCAATCGTGCACTTTCTTCAATGTTTTCAACTGGATCTCTCTTAATTCGCTCCCGCTCGGGTGCGCCACCACGGCTTGATCGGCGTCGAAAAATTCGAGCAACTTCTTCACGTGAAAATCAAACGTCGCGTAGTCGCTCATGTGATCTAACGCCGTGGACGATAACTGCATCAACGGCATGGTAAACGGCCGAATCAAATCGTCCTCCTGTGTCGCCCATTCCGTGGCGATTGCGCTCGCTAACAACTTGTTCGGTAATATAAACTGCGCGCGTTTCGGCGACTTTAACGGTTTCCCGTCTAATAAGATTTCGTATTGGTTTTGCGTCGACGAGACTTCTCTGATATCCACGTTCTCGTAATACTTCGTCACCGTCCCGTCTCCTCCGATCGCGTTCGCGTGATCGCTCGATTGAAAATC
>JACLAB010002072.1_pt1 | contig 11053 bp, 6 predicted proteins | sample 8027921 | NCBI WGS metagenome assembly JACLAB01 (sample SAMN15725117, study PRJNA655200) | protist metagenome | isolation source: fluorescence activated cell sorting (FACS) single amplified genomes of... | place: USA: West Boothbay Harbor, Gulf of Maine | collected 2000-07-19
GTATATATGGTGCGTTACTAATTTCATTTTTGTGGCAATTTTTGACTTTGTTGCCGAGAATTATTTGTAATAAGGTCTAAGGAGTTTTTCAAAATACGCAACCTGCAGCTCAATTCAAACACCGTTCAACTTCGAGTAGAGGTGCCGCACCTGCAAAGGCACGAACTTCCGCGAGCCCATGAGAAGACCGGCCACCGACTCCGCGCATGCTGCTCTGCAGGTCGGTATTTCTTAGGCGGACTTAGAGCTGATCACCCTGACAGGTTTGAACTCTTTCGCAGGGCTCGGTTGAAGTCACCCCACACTTCCCTGATGAAGGAACGCAGAAGAAGTCGACTTTAAAATGTATCCTTCCGGGGCAGAAAATTTTGAAATTACCAGCTCATGAATTGCTACTGCTTGGCGATGCGAATGTTTCTCGTACAGTTGCAGACTGGTACCGACGGCTTGCTTTAGATTTTGAAGCCGCAGCTGGGGAGCTGTGCACTCTTCTGGCGCAGGTGAGACAGGTTATAGGGTTTTTTGGGCGCGTCGCCTCATGGACCGCACCCGGCTTCCCTGGTTACAACCGGTCCGATATTCAGAATGCTAACTCTTCATTTTTCAGGCTGGTGGCTGTCATGTGACTGTGACACTGCAAGACGTACAACATTTGGACTTGCACGAAGTCGGTGACCTTGTCTTTCACGCGCTTTGCGAGGGAAATCAGGGCAGTGCAGCTCGACTTAATAGTCCTGGGACCATACTGGTCAAGGGAAGGTCTGCTGGTCAAAGGAATGTTTACTTGGAATTTTGGGCCGAGCTCTTTCGAACTAGTTCTGCAGATAAAAAGCTTTTTTCCATGGAAGGGCCGCAAGAAGGGCTTAAACTACAGGGAACCAATGGCCTATCCCTATTTCATTTTGTATCAGAATTACTTGCAACTTTTTCTGGGCTAAGAGCGAGGGCATTTCGCATCGTTGCCACCGAAGCCGGTTTACAGTTGATTACTTCGCTAGTCCAAGCTGTCAAAGTAAACGCGGACACGAGAGACCTAAAGCAGCGGCAAATGGATGCCGAAGCTAAAAAGGCTCGACCAAACATATCAATGATCAAATCATTGAAGGAAGGCATCTCACTCATGCAGATTCGTATTTGCGAGCTTGAGTTAATGATCCGGTACGTTTTCGAGAAGTTATTCACGCACAGATTTCGAGACACCGACCCAAATATTCGTGCAGCCTGCATGACATCTATCGGGTGTTGGATGCGTGATCATCCACTTCTTTTCCTCTCTGATTTCTATCTAAAGTACCTAGGCTGGTCTCTGAATGATAAAGACTCTTCGGTCAGGCTAGCGGCTCTTTCGTCACTTTGCACTCTGTATGATAACTCTTCTGAAAACTTGGCAATAATGGATACGTTTAACTCGCGGTTCATTCCACGAATTTGTGAGATGATCAGAGATACAGATTCAAGTGTTGTTGTAAAAGCAGTTGAAGCCATGAAGCTGCTCTACGAGGCTAGTATTTTGCCCAGGCAAGACATGGAACCGGTCTTGGCTTTGCTACTGGACGAAGAGGTGCAGATTCGTGTTGCAATTGCTGCGCTAATACCAATTTTAACCCCCTCTGACTTATGGACAACCCTTGACGGCGTGAAGAAAGCAGAAGACCATGGGACTTATCTGAGGAGACAAAAATCCCAACATATATATTCGACACATGCGACACTGTTGTTCATCATCCAAGTAATTAAAATGCAAAACGGTGGAAGTCGCGCACGTACAGCGAGCATCGTCGATGCGCTCTGGGATTCCCAACATATGATTTTCACGGATTGGAATCTGATTTGCGATTTGCTGTTATCTGAGAATGACCAGATTGCCAACTATAAAGCTGCCAGAGGTCGGGCACTTGATACAATCGACGCGGTTATACTTTCGAACATATTGGTGTGTTCGGTGCGTCGAGCAGTCGGGGAAAAGTTGATTAATTGTGGGATCAACCGATATCATCCGATTCACCAAACAAAAACAGGGCAACTGACAAATGGCCAGAGATATTCAAACACATCGCGTCAAGAGTGTTTCACACAAGCCTACGCGAGTAATTTACTTGCATTGCTCCAAAGATGGAAGTCAGACGAAGCTGTTGTTGGGCCGTTGATAGAAATTCTTCAATACCTAAAGCTGGAACACTTTTCACTGAAGCGCAGAGAAGCAGATTACGGACGTGTACTCCAATGCATAGGAGACATTTTTCTCCAGCACTCTAGTCGACGCGTTGCAGATGCGTGCACTAACACACTTTTCTACGCTATAACCGAAAGGGCGTCACCCGTCTGCACTTTTGGCACTCAGACCTGCAAGTTTTTGTTCAAGAGTATTTTGCAAGCTTTTCAAGACATCCAATTGGCCCGCAATGCAGCTGAAGCAGCATCAGAACGACTTATCCGCGGTAAAGAAGATGCCAAGCAGGTCTCAGCTGGTGAAATTTTACAAAATCGAATCATGTTGCTCCGTTTGAATTCTTTACTAACACACGTGCCACTTGCTGAAATTTGCAACACGGCTGAGCTCTGCAATGAGCTTCTGAAGGCGTTACTCACAAACATTTCAGATGTTGCCTCGAGAATTCCTACAGGTGCTAAACTCGAGATTGTTCTACTTTCAATCCGAGCGGCATCTTTAATACTGGTTCACCAAATGGTATCAATAGTTGAAAGTGACGCGACTGTTGCGGCTCTTCTCCGTGAGCACATCGCCCTGAGAGACGCTTTCCTTGAAGCGACCATTCTGCTTCTGAGAAAAACACACCAGGCAAAGAGCAGCAACATTTTGTCGAAAGCTATCATTTCAACAATAACTGCGGTAATCATATACTATCAACACGTGTGTGTTGTGCAAAGTAATTGTCAAAATAATCCTGCAAAGGACTCAATGCTAATTAGCCTGAAGTTTCTTCCATCTGATGGTATGATTCATGCACTCTGGGAGGCTTGCAATCATATTTTCGATATTCCACTTGAAGGTCGTCATGGTGGTATTACAGAGGACCGATGTATAGGCGAAGATGCAGCTCAGATGGGCTATAATTTGGCCATGTGTGACACTGCACTTAGTGATCATGCTCGTGTTCCAGCAGAACTTCTTGCAAACCGGGGTCACTCTGGAAACTGGGCTGACTGTGCAATAGATGCGCTCATGTCAGATCTTCGTCTGCTAGGACCGCACGCAAGTGGCAATACTATAATCACGTCTCTCGCATCTGCTTTCGAAGAGTTAGGGTTCGAGAAACAGCAAACAGGCACAGAGCTTCAGGAGGCGTTCGGGGAGCTTGCAAACAACTTGGCAGATCTGTTCACAGTTGGAAGCCAGCGTGACCGCATGATCGTAAGATGCATAATCGAGGAGGGCTTGAAATTTGTTGTTCCGGATAGCTCCCCGAATCCTACTAGGATGAGATTCCTTCCGCTCGGGCTCGGGGGATTCATAGCAAAGCTTGCCTCTGTCGACGCAAAAAAGTTGATGAAACCGCTGAACGGAGTTATTGCTGTTGTTGACCGAGCGGATAAAGATATCTATACACCACTGTTTGATTTTGTCAAACTTGTTGCAGGTCGTTCCCGTGGGGTTGCAGGTTAAGTGCGCTGATGGACAATAGGAATGAAGGCACGCCTTTGAAATGCAGGCCCAAATTTACTGAACGCTTATTACATGCCTGAGAATATACTATAACCATACCGCACTATACCGGTAGTTTGGGTCTGACATCCTTCGATTTACTCGCCCTCGTGGAGAATTCATCTGCTACGCTTGACTGTAGAGGAACCTTTCAGCTTGGTTCCTGGATTCCTCAAGGTAATTATTGGAGGTGGTACAAATACGATGCACAAAATATGGATCAACAGGGAAGTCGGTTGAATGAAACCGCTCACAGTGTTCACAGAAATTTGGCTTACAAGGCTATTTCATGACGACGTAAAACACCAAGGGTTGCAAACGGTGTTCAATTTCAATGGTCAACCTATTTTCATAATCTAAAATTCTGAGCTTGGTCAGGTTTTACAACACTGAGATTTATGTTTTTTGACGCCTTCATTGACCGCCCTGACTACAATGGTAGACGAATCCATCTGCTGATCATCTGGGCTGCATGTGTCTTGAGCTCTCTATAAGCAAAATTGTTCAACTTAACTTTTTAAAAATCACACCGATGGACTCACCTTTGATATGATGTGATATATTTCAGTGAGAGTTTGCTGAAAAGCAGGCTCAACATTCGTTGAATCCAATGCCGAAGTTTCAATGAACGACAAGCCTTCGAAGGTGAATGAAAGACTATTTGAGAATGATAGTGTCAGCGGGCGAAGAAGAAGGAACCTCACTTTCTTTAGTAGCAAACAAAGCACCAACATCTCGGGACACGCATCGCAAGTGCTCAAGGTCAGACTTGTTGCCAACTAACATGATAACAATATTTGCGTCTGCGTGATCTCTGAGTTCTCTGAGCCATTTTTGGACATTTTCGAATGATTCTGGAAATGTTCATATTTTAAATGAGCCGGGCACGAGCAATTAGCATTCTTCACCTGACTTAGTGACGTCGTAAACCAACAGTGCGCCAACAGCACCTCTGTAATAAGCACTTGTTATGGCTCTGTATCTTTCTTGACCTGCCGTGTCCCAAATTTGTGCCTTCACTGCTTTCCCGTCCACCTCTAAACTTCTCGTCGCAAACTCGACGCCGATGGTTGACTTAGATTCGGAACAAAACTCGTTTCGAGTGAAGCGAGAGAGTAGGTTCGATTTCCCAACGCCCGAGTCGCCGATCAGAACTACTTTGAAAAGATAATCGTAACTGCAGTCGGAATACTTGTGAGGGCAAATTCACTCCCCTACTAAAAGGAGAGAAAATCCAAAGTTGCGGCACTTACTCGTCATGGTCCCTCGTGTGAGACATTTTTTGGTGCTCGATTTGCGGTACTCAAGGCCGGGAAAATTGTTCCTAGAGATCGAGCTTGCGCTTGATATGCAATGAAACGATGAAAACAAACTGTTTCTTACTTGCTGAACGATATATATGCGCACAATGCCTGGCTACCGGCGTCGAATGGTTCTGGCAGGGATACGATATTCGATAATTGTCAAGGTGCCTCAAATGGTGCGGAGGGCTCCAGATATTGGCCCGTGGCTAACATAAGCGGAACCAATCAAGGTGAAATTAAGATGATTTTTTTTCGATGGAAATAAATAAAGGTCAAACATTCCGCTAATAAACTATCTACATAATTTAGTTAAAAAGACACCTGGTGACGTATGTAATTATTTTAAATTAATAACCATATAGTGCTATTCTAATTCATATATATATGAATTAATAATTATATACTAAATAAACCGATACTTTGGAAAATCAAAGAATGTGCTCATAGGTGTGTTCGTGCACACTCGCGGAGAAATATCTCGAGCGAGCCTTGACCTTCGCCAGATTTTTTCACATCGGTTGAAATGACTCAGATCCGTACAAACCAGTCCTGGACACATGATGACATAGACACACCAAAACCCTACGTCATCTAATTATCTGTAATATTTATGTCTTATTAGCCATGGTTTTTACTGTACGTAATAATTGTCACATGTGAAATCTTAATTCTACAAGTACCTTTCGGATTCGCGTGCCCTACTTTCACAAGTAGTGACAGAGCCGCCGAACGCATACCCAACGGTCAAAGGCACATTCTCTTGATGTCGTCCCCTTCAAAACTACCGATGTTTGTTGGCGACACCACGGCTCTGCATCAGGGGCACACTCGAACGACAAGGCGCGTCGCCACGGTGGTGCGTCCATTCCCCCTCTCCTGTTTTGTATGCGCCGCTCGAAGAAGACCATTACACGTTGAAACTTCTTGGTTATCGACCACCTCAGTGCAAAGCTGCGAAGGCATGGACGAATAACGCTATGAAATCGAAGACTGCGAGCGTCGATGCCATTAGAGCGACGCGCCTCATCACTGCAATCAAAACTCCGTATTTGCCCAACGGGAAGGTGGACCTTGCGTCCTACGATGGGCTGGTCGAAAGGCAGATCGAGGGAGGAGTTGGGGGCATAGTTGTGGGTGGCACTACAGGCGAGGGCCAGCTGATGTCATGGGATGAACATATCATGCTGATTGCGCATACCGCCAAACTTTACGGCGATGAACTGAAGATAGTTGGCAACACTGGATCTAACTCCACTCGCGAAGCTGTTCATGCCACCTCCCAGGGTTTTGCTGTCGGTGGGAAAATATGTTATTATCCACTTTTTTGATACCATGTACTGAAGCGTGATTCATTTATTTGACCCTGTGCGATAGGTATGGACGCATCGCTGCAAATCAATCCTTACTACGGGAAAACCTCCACGACTGGAATTCTTCAGCACTTCCAGGCGGTGATGGACTACGGACCAGCAATAGTGTACAATGTCCCTGCGCGAACTTCGCAAGACATCTCACCAGATATCATGAGGCAGCTTGCGGAGCATGAAAATTTCGCCGGCGTCAAAGAATGCGAGGGCAATGATCGGATTAAGGCGTATACCGATGATGGGATCGTGTGCTGGACTGGAAATGATGATGAGGCACATGCTGCTAGGTATGAGGCAGGCGCTGCCGGAGTCATATCTGTAACAAGCAATGTGGTCCCCGGCCTGATGAATGAACTGATGAGTGACGGGCCAAATCCGGAGCTTCGCGACCGGCTTTTCCCACTCATGAAGTGGCTGTTTGCGCAGCCGAACCCTATCGGTTTGAATACTATGCTAGCCATGTTGGGCTGCATAGAGCCTGTTTTCCGCTTGCCGTATGTGCCGTATGATTCTGACATGCGAGCCGAAGGAGTTGCCCTGATTCAAACCATAGGATTGGAGCACACTCCCGGCAAAGTAATCCGCAACATAGCTGATGAACAGTTTGAAATTCTTAAGGAGTGGTGAAGTTGACAGGAAGTTCTTCATATATTGGTTTTATCGGGCGTTCGTTCAAGTTTAGCTTCCCTTCTGCTCATAAGAATCACGTTCCCAACATCTACGCTCAACAATTTCCGATAATATTCCTTGAAGACATACTGCTGACTTGGCAAGTCATATCAAAGAAAATAATGGCGGAATCTTAATTGACAGTGTTTCTAAATATCACAAGCAGCAAATCTTATCAACTTCATATTCACCTTCGTATCACTTATATACAATGGGAGAACTGATAGCCTATTTCCATTTCTAATTAGGTTGACTCTCGTGTCATGAGTGGTCCGCCCATTATTATACATCTGCTTTCGCAAGCTTACCACTCCGAATACACAAGGGAATCACTACAATTGGGATGTGTAAATCACTTGATGTAAATTCCTATGTAAAACTGGGCTCAAAAGCTGATTTTCCACAATGTCGACCGTTCAGCTCAAAACCTTTGTCCTGATGGATCTACTATATTCAATACGATGCTTTCATTAAACTAGATGTACACAATAATATCGAATCAAGATGATTCTGCCACAGTGCTGCACACGAGTAATAGCTCATCAAGGCGTAGCAGAGAACTCTCAAGCCGTGTGGCTGCAGATCTTATACGCGTAAGTTGTGTTCGTTGTGATGTCGTCAACGGAATTAAATTTCTATCCTGCACTCTCTCGAGCAAATAGAAGATCTGGGCCAGGGGAAAATGTTTTCATCCGGTTAATTCGTGGCAGAGCACATGGAGCATATTACCTCTTGCTGTCGTAACAACTCGTGCATCATACGATTTCGAAGGTTGGAAAGGGCACGAAAGAGTTCTCTCTCTGAGGTTGTGGGCATTATGAGGTTAGAATCATGCAAAAACAGTCTACCTTCGACATACCGACTTGCTGACTAACATGAGATGAGTTGACACGCCACAAATAAAATGTCCGTGATGGAGCGTGATCTACTGTCCGCGCCACCTCTTGTATTTGGACATATTGTGCCTTAAGAAGTTTGTAAAGTAATTCTCGGGTGTCCTTTACCGATATCATTGCCTGATCCAAAACGTATGAAGGCAAAAGGCGAGGCAGCATCGAGAGTCATTCAAGCAAGTACTGACCATTTCGGCAATTTGCTTTTGCTCCAGGTTTTGCTTCAGTAATAACAATCTAAAAATTCGGCATGCTGGACCCCCGAACCTCTCCCGAACAACGGCTTCCAACTATGTGGAATGGAAGAGATCTTAATATACATATTTTTTGCTTTCCCAAGAGATATCGCACACCTCTTTCGCACGAATAATGTTGAAGACCCGTGAGAAGTCGATGCTGTAAAATATTTGTCTGTTGCCTGCACCGTCTGCCACGTAACTAGTAACAAGTTTCCAAGGGTTGTTCTTGAGAGAGTCAAGATTTTCTTTCATCAATATTTCCACGTCCGATGATTTCTCTTGATCAATGTTACGCGTCAACCTCTCTAGGATGTCGGCCTGAGAGAACACTTGGGTCTGCTAAAGATCTCAACGTTATTAAATCACTTACTTTGCGCACTTGAACAAGCCCCCCCTCACTTGCTGTGTTTCCTTGCAAACGCGATACCTCTAGCATTGCCTATTGAGGGTAAGGATTGCTCGCCAAAGTAACAAATGAAGAAGAATAGATGCACACCAGAAGAAGCCGGCTGGCAGGCTCGCTGATCTGATGACAACGTCTGATTATCGATGGGCAAAACAACAAAAAGAAATACTGACTTTCTCGCGGACATCTTCTGCGCAAACCACATGTTGCAAGCATCGATTGATGTGACCAAAGTTCACACGCCTAAAAAATGATAATGATAATGGCTTGCACGTTAACTTCAGAAAATTGAAACACACCAAAACACATCTTTGCTGAAAGAAAACTCCTGCCAAAGAATGCTGTCAGAAGACAGCCAAGAGCACAATGATGAGGATTGGTAAAGTTACCTCGCCGGAAGTTTTGGCGTTAACATTTCCCCCCTCAGCATTGCCTAGAGACTTCCACAATCACAAAGTTGTATCCATCATAGTAAAAAATGAAGACTGTCTCACCAAATGCGTTCAACATGCTCTGTAGTCAAATAGGTAGAGGAAAGACAGCTTAAATGTGAAATCATTTAATACCTTCGAAGGTAATAAAACTGCGTGCCTTACCGGTACAGTCTCGACTAATCGCTCGGCAGCAAGTTGAGAGAGTGCTGCAGAAAAGGAACATTAAAATAATTTCGGAAAGGAGAAAAGAATTTGACGATGCGCGGTATGGGGGCCCTTTTTCAAGTTTGTACCTTGCTTGAGGAAGCTGTTGTCAGGTGCCTATAGTTATTTGAAAGGACGTTAGGGCAACCAAGACGCAAATGGAATCTTGTTCACCATACCAAGGTATCAAGATCATGCTGACTATCCGAAATTCGAGCAAACAACTCGTGAGTTTTCAATGTGCCGTGCTGAAATAGAGCTTCGAAATATAACTCCTGAACTTTCCCATAGGACTCCTGGGGAAGGATAGTTGGGTGTGCAGCGAATAGAATCATGTGGCGTGATGCTTGCCCTGATGTGTAAGAGATAGCGGGGATATCTGAGCCTATACAGTACGGCTTCGACGTTTATTTGATACGCATAATCCTCTTCGTCCGCGTTTAGCATAAAATGGATTCTTTGAAAAAGTGTTTTAAGAGGTTACTTTTACGCTCGGTGGGATGTTGTTGCCCAGAAAGTGTTGCGAAAGACGTTACTCGGGGGGATGCGGCTGCCACTCACATAACATTGTTGTGCCGAATCATCACTAGCATAGCTTTTTGACATCTACTTGATTGCATGTGCTGATGAGGTGGATATCGATCAACTTAAGAAGACACAGAGAATATTTAAGGAAAAGAGCACCGTATCTCTTACTAACTCTCTTAGAGTCATCGATCCCCGCCGTGCTAATGCGCGACAAACGACTCCGCAGTCGTATCCAAAAGCATCGGCAACAATATCGCAAGCGAGGGCCGATGCCTCAGTTTTGTGACACTTTGCACGAGTCATTTGGTGTCGTCCACCGGTCATGGCGCAGCTAAAAAGAGTATATGCGTCGGCAGTTTCAGGAGTTATTACCTTCGAAACGTACATTCTTGGCGACATATTTTACAACCATACAAATATACAAGTACGAAGGCACGTGTATAAATATCTTCGAACGAAACCTTATTATTATTATTACCTTCGCATTCATTCATTCGAAACCTTGCATATATATATACATACGAAGAAGGTATATCTTCGTTCGAAGGTAATAATATATAATAATATGATATATAAATAAGCAACTAATAAATAACAATAATAATATAAAATATAATAATAAAAATCTTCCAGGGACCAACTAACGGTAGAAGTAGTGTTTAACGTGATTGCGTGGGTTCGTTCCCAGGTGTATCGGCATAGCCATGACTTATTAATTAAAACATGATGAGACTGTGAGGGTACGTACTACATACGTACGTTTATTTATGGGTTGCTTGGTCGGATGGTATGATGTGAGTATATGTTTATTACATGGGATGTAGTTTCGTCTAATTAGATTGCGCAGCGAATATCGAATTTTCGTACCTGAAACCTGAAAGCCATTGTGATCATCGGTTGGAGCTTATCCTCGTCAGGATTAGAACTCGACGTCGATGGTCACGGCTGTGGGGTTGCGGTAGAACTCGGCCGCCTGCGTGGCGTGTCCAGCTCCGTTCCAGCGCGTGGAGGTGACTGTGTGTCCCAGGACCCTTCGCATGATGGTGTTGATAAGAGTGGCGTGGACAAGGGCGATGTTGTGGAGGTACGCCTTGTTCCGGAATTCGAGGGGTGGAGGCTCCTCGGTGTGTACGCCCTGTGTGTGTGCGTTGACAGCTCCGGATGTGCGGTGGGCTTGGTGGTCGGCGATGTCTTTTATCAGCTTGAGGAACGGTTTGCCCATGCGGCCGTAGGTGTCCATCACGAGTGGGATGGATTCCTTGTGCGCTCTGAGCGCAGCCTTCTTGTACTTGCCGACTTTGATCGTCTCCGCGGCCTTGATGATGTTGGCTTTGGGATGGCTCTT
>JACLAB010014189.1_pt1 | contig 11050 bp, 7 predicted proteins | sample 8027921 | NCBI WGS metagenome assembly JACLAB01 (sample SAMN15725117, study PRJNA655200) | protist metagenome | isolation source: fluorescence activated cell sorting (FACS) single amplified genomes of... | place: USA: West Boothbay Harbor, Gulf of Maine | collected 2000-07-19
CTTCGATTACTACAAGCCCCCTGTGTTGGAGCCCGTGTACGTGGGCGGATACTACAAGAGAGCCAACCCGTGGGACAAGGGGAAGAGGGGCGACGACGGGGCGTTGTAGTGCACCGCGCGAACGCGTTCGGAATCGATCTCGATCGTTAGCTCGTTCGTCACATAAAAAATTCTCTCATCCTCTTCTCTCCCGGAGCTCTCTATGATCATACAAGACGTCTCGCAAAAAGCGCGCGCTCGCGAAAAATGCGCTCACATCACCATGCCGCCGTCGATGCAGATGGTCTGGCCGGTGATGTAGGCGCCCGCAGGGTCGAGCGCGAGGAACTTGACCAGGCCGGCCACCTCGTCGGGCTGGCCGTACCTGTTCAGGGGGATGGTGGTGAGGATCTTCTTCTCGATCTCGGGGCCGAGCTCCGCGGTCATGTCGCTCGCGATGAAGCCGGGCGCGATGGCGTTGCACGTGATGTTGCGGCCCGCGTACTCGCGCGCGATGGTCTTCGTGAGGCCGATGACGCCCGCCTTGGCGGCGGAGTAGTTGGCCTGACCGGCGTTGCCGGTGACGCCGACGACGGACGCGATGTTGATGATGCGGCCCTTGACCGGTTTCTTCTTGCCCATCATCTTGGTGCCCTCCTGGCACATCATGAAGACGCCGGTGAGGTTGGTGTCGATCACCTCCTGCCACTGCGTCAATTTCATGCGCATCATCAGCCCGTCGCGGGTGATGCCGGCGTTGTTCACCACGACGTTCACCTCACCGAACGCGTCCATGGTCTCCTTGAACAGGCGCTTCACGTCATCCTCCTGCCCGACGTTGGCCTGCACCACGATGGCGTCCCCGCCAGCGGCTTTGATCTTCGCCGCCACCTCCTCCGCGGGGCCCGCGGAGGCGGCGTAGTTCACCACGACGCGCGCGCCGGTCTCGCCGAGCGCGAGCGCGATCGCGGCGCCGATGCCGCGGGAAGCGCCGGTGACGATGCACACGGGGCCGTCCGCCTCGGCGCGCGTCGAGAGCGCGCGCCTGCCCGCGGTCACGGGCACGCCGCGAGTGGGCTTGACGGCGGCGCCGAAGGCGGCGCGCTGCTTCAGCGACTTGGAGACGCGGGTCACGGCGGAGCGGGTGACCGAAGCCGCGGCGGTCGTCATGCAGGCAGCCATCGTTTCGGGTGAAGTGCGTGTGAGGACGGCGGGTGAGTGCGGGAATGACCCGCGATCGAGGCGAGGCTCGGATTTATCCACAAACGAGGCTTATATCCGATCCGACGCATGTCTGGAACGCGACTCGGAGCGACCGCGAAAAAAAACAAACGCCAATCGCCCGAAAGGGGAAAAAACGGACGAAACCGGAATCCCCGATCAAACGTGACGTGTGTGTGTCGAAGGTAAATATCTCGGGCGTTTCACGGTGAAATGCTGTCAAAAAAACGACGCTCTCGCGTCGTCCGCGGCGACGAACGGATGACGACGCGCCGCGCGCGGCGATACGCACTTGTGACACTCTTTTGACACACGTGACATGACTCGTGTTACAAGACTTTCTACTCGAGATCATCGTGGTGGTTTTTCGGTCGCGTCGCGTTCGTCGTTTTTATTCGCGCCGCGCTCGCGGCGGCGCGTCGATGTCAAGACAGGTTCGGGAAAAGCGACCCGACGCGCTCCTGCGCGCCGCAAGTCGCGCTTTACACTTCGCTTTACGCATCCTCTTGAAAAGAGAGTCGTCCTGGCAGCTTAAGCCTCATCCTCCTCCTCGTCGAACTCGCCCTCCTCCTCGGCGGAGGCGTCCTGGTACTGCTGGTACTCGGACACGAGGTCGTTCATGTTGGACTCGGCTTCGGTGAACTCCATCTCGTCCATGCCCTCGCCGGTGTACCAGTGAAGGAAAGCCTTGCGGCGGAACATGGAGGTGAACTGCTCCGAGACGCGCTTGAACATCTCCTGCACGGCGGTGGTGTTGCCGATGAAGGTGGCAGCCATCTTGAGGCCCTTGGGGGGGATGTCGCACACGGAGGACTTCACGTTGTTGGGGATCCACTCGACGAAGTACGAGGAGTTCTTGTTCTGCACGTTGAGGAGCTGCTCGTCAACCTCCTTGGTGGACATGCGCCCGCGGAACAGCGCCGAGGCGGTGAGGTAGCGACCGTGGCGGGGATCCGCGGCGCACATCATGTTCTTGGCATCCCACATCTGCTGCGTGAGCTCGGGGACGGTGAGGGCGCGGTACTGCTGGGAGCCGCGCGAGGTGAGGGGGGTGAAGCCCACCATGAAGAAGTGCAGGCGGGGGAACGGGATCAGGTTCACCGCGAGCTTGCGGAGATCCGCGTTGAGCTGGCCGGGGAAGCGCAGGCAGCAGGTGACGCCGGACATCACCGCGGAGATCAGGTGGTTCAGGTCACCGAAGGTGGGGGTGGTGAGCTTGAGGGTGCGGAAGCAGATGTCGTACAGGGCCTCGTTGTCGAGCACCATGCACTCGTCGGCGTTCTCGACGAGCTGGTGGACGGACAGCGTCGCGTTGTAGGGCTCCACCACGGTGTCGGACACCTTGGGCGAGGGCACGACGGAGAAGGTGAGCATCATGCGGTCGGGGTACTCCTCGCGGATCTTGGAGATGAGGAGCGTGCCCATGCCGGAGCCGGTACCGCCACCGAGGGAGTGGCAGACCTGGAAACCCTGGAGGCAGTCGCAGGACTCGGACTCCTTGCGCACGACGTCGAGCACCGAGTCGATGAGCTCCGCGCCCTCGGTGTAGTGACCCTTGGCCCAGTTGTTACCGGCGCCGGTCTGGCCGAACACGAAGTTGTCGGGGCGGAAGATCTGGCCGAAGGGGCCGGAGCGGACGGAGTCCATGGTGCCGGGCTCAAGGTCCATCAGCACGGCGCGGGGCACGTAGCGGCCTGTGCGCGGGAAGAGGAAAGAGGGAAGGGTCAGGACCGGCGCGCGAAAAAAAAAGGATCGCGCCTCTGGCAATTCGCCCCAACGGCGATATTCCGCGTTTGGATGGCGATCAGGAGGGTCGGGAGCACGTACCGCCGGACGCCTCGTTGTAGTAGACGTTGATGCGCTCCAGCTGGAGGTCGGAGTCACCGCAGTAGGTGCCGGTGGGGTCGATACCGTGCTCATCGCAGATAACCTGTGGTCGCGGGGAAGGAGAAGCCGGGTCAGCGGTGACGCGGGGAAAAAGGAAAAGGCGCATTCCTCGCGAACGCGACCGACGATTATTGCTCGCCGGATTCCGCTGAGCGTTCCGAAGGGCGCGCGCGTACATACCTCCCAGAACTTGGCACCGATCTGGTTACCGCACTGGCCGCCTTGAATGTGCACGATCTGGTCGTCAGGGGGGATGGAGAGGGTCGGGTCAGCGCGTGCCTCGACGAAGACGGCGACCGGACGGCCTAATACGGCAATTTCGAAAATCAACGGGAAGGAAGCGGGAAGCCGAAAGCGCCGGGATCGCCGCGGCGCGGGGACGCGCGGCGACCGCGCGCGTCGCGAACGGCGCGTGGTGCTTGCGCGCAATACGCACCTCGCGCATGTTGAAAGTTTCTAAAAGCTTAGGGCGTTGTGCCGTAAGTTGTGGCGCCGCGGATCCGGTCGCCGGGCGCTTGGACGATTTCATGCTGCGAAAGCCGAGTTGCTTCCTTTTTTGGAGACGCGGAGGATGGAAAAAACCACAGCGCTCCAGTCTGAAAAAAAAGCATATGCGAAATTAGTCAACGTCGCGATCACCGCGTCGTTTCGGTGCATCCGGAGTTCGAACGGAACTATTTTCGGCGGTTTGGAGCTTCGACGATTCAGTACTGGTCAAATCCCCCGTTTCCAGACGGACGAATCCTGGAAACGCGCTTCGGTTTTGGGTTCGCGAACCGTGAACACCCCCGTACGACCGTCCCAGGCGCATTCACTCCGAGGAAAAAGTACCGGTCGACGCGTGGCATGTGCGATAACACCCGTGCTCGCCTTCCTCAGAACACAGGGGCGCGTTCGGACGCGACCCCTCGCGGAGAAGAGGTCAGCGCCGGGGCAGCGCGGCTTCTCGGAGGCGCGGCGGCGTCGGTCGGGGGCGAGGCGTCGGCGCGACGATGGTGGCGGCGACGCCCGCGGCGTCGGAGACGCGGCTCTTGCTGTCGCCCCCCGAGGATGCGGCCGGGACGAGCGGGGACACGCGCGCGCGTCGGGTGACGCGCGGGGCGCTCCGGGCTGTGCTGGGCTCGCTCGTGCTGGGCGTGGTGGCCGCGGCGACGTCCTCGGGATCGGGCGGCGTCGCGTCGGACGCGTTCGCGACGCGGCTCGGGGCGGAGGAGGGCGGGACGTGCGCGTTCGGGTTCGTGGACGATCTTCCGGAAACACCCGCGGCGAGCACGTTTTTGCGCGCGATGCCGACGCTGAGCGAGAGCGTGGAGGCGCCGAGCCACTACGCGCGGTGCGCGGGCGAGCTGACCAGCTTGCCCGTGGTCACGTCCAACGACGCGTACCGGCTGGGGAACGCGGTGGAGAGACAGGGCGTGGGGTGGATCGGCGCGCGGCGGCTAGTGCTGGACGACGAGAAGGGATACGAGGGGAGCATCCTTTTTAACTACCTGATGGGCGAGAGCGAGGAGCAGAGGAGTTTCGTGTCTTGCGTCGTGGGGCACAAGAAGGCGCTCGAGGCGCGAGGCGTGCCGCGGAACCGCCTGCACGGCGACGACAAGACCATCGTCATCCCCCTCAGGCTGAGCGACAAGGTGCGGTTCATGGTGGAGGATTACCCGGTGATCAACACCGCCGTCGTGGAGTACAAGAAGAAGTACTGCCCGCGGTGCACGGACCTGGTCATCATGACGCTGCTGGTGTGGGGGGAGGACAAGAACCACATGTTCGCGTACAACGACGAGGAGTACAAGCAGAGCCTCACGGTGCTGCACTCCATCGCGAAGCGCGCGCAGACAGAGGAGGGGGGGAACCTGCGCGTCACCGTGCGCTCTACGCTCAACGCCGATGACGATTTCGTGTACTCGGCGTACTCGCCGCATCTGGTGTTGCCGCTGGTCACGCCCTCGTCGTGGCACCAGCTGCTGACGTACAGCAACCGCGCGGTGTTCGACCCCGAGCGCGAGCAAGCCGCGGAGAAGTACTTCGACACCGTCATCAAGCCCAAGCTGGCGATGCCGGGCCGGCGCCAGCGGCTGCTGAACGTGTACAAGCGCCTGGAAGCCGCGGTGCCGGATGACGTGCTGGTGAACTGGTTCCAGCTCGAGGTTAAGCGCCGGGGGCTGGACGAGCACAGGGTGACCGTCACGGACATGGACAAGTGGCAGGACTGGAAACACGTCATCGCGCCGTACGAGGTGGGCATGGGCGCGTACGACGGCGCCGTGCGCTCCATCGCGCACTCGCGCTCCACCGCCGCCGAGCGCCGGGCGCCCGACGCGGAGAACGGAAAAAGCGCCGACGCGGGAGAGGCGGAGGCGAACGCCGAAGACACCCCGGGAGAGGCATCACGCTGACCTGGGCACGACGCTCCGGGCGTCGCGTGGGTGAGCGCGCGGAAGAGCTTCCGCGCGTCACACTGAGAAACTAGAACCCTTTCGTGTTTTAAACGGAATACGAGCGATAGAAGAAGGAAAAAGAAGGTCATCTCTGCGCGACGGCGACGCGCGGCGCGCCCCCGCTCCCGACGCCGTTCCCGAACGGACCTCCCGCGACCGCCGCCTCCAGCCTGGACGCGGCGCCGTCGCTGACGCTCGCGTCCGCGCCTCTCGGCGCGCGCGCCGCCGCGAGCATGCCCAGCGCGGCCTCGTGGCGCCAGCGGCAGCCGGGCGGCGTGCTTTCGTACGCGGGGTCGGTCACCAGCGCCAACGCTTTGGCGCTCATCGCCACCTCGGCGGCGAACCACGGTCTTCGGCCGAGCGAAGCCACGCATCTGTACGCGGCGATCCTCAGCTCCAGGAAGGCGTCGCCGCCCTTGGCGAGCGACTCGCTGACGCACTCGCCCACGGTCACGCCGCGCGCCGCCGCCGCGTCGTACACGGCGTCGCGCACGGCGGTCTCCGCGGTCTCCGCGTCGGCGGCGGAACCGCACGCGGGCTCGTGCGGCATCGCGGGCGCCGCGAGGCGCGACCGGCGGCCGGTCTGGTCCCCTGCGCCGGCGAAGGTGGCCACCGCGTGCAGCGCGGCGACGCGCGTGCCCGTCGAAACGCGGCTCCCGCCGAGACCGAGGTGTACGACCCGCGAGAGGATCTCTTTCCGGTCGTCTTTCCGCGCGCACAGCGCCGCAATCGCCGTCGTCGACTCCGCCAGAGACGTCACCGCCGCGCACGCCACCTCTCCCAGTTCTCTGTCCCCCTCCCCCTGTACCGCGCGGGCCAGGAGCGACGCGAGCGCGTCGAGCAGCGCGTCGCCTCCCGCGGCGTGCGGGAACGAGCCGCGCGCCGTGCTCGCGGCGGAAGCGATGCGCGCGCCCACCGTCGCGGCGCGCGCGCGCGCGAATCCGGCGGCGGCGTCGTTTTCGTCGTCGCGGGGCTCCGCCGCGGCGACGGCGGCGAGTCGCGGGAGCGTCGCGTCGCACAGCGCCAGCGCGACCGCTGATGTCGGTGTATTCTCGACGATCTCTGCGACGAGCTCCATGGTGGCCACCGCCTTTAGCGGGTCGTTCGGGGAGTCCAGCTCGAGGAGCAAGGCGCGCGTGAGCGCGGCGGCGTCGCCGGCGCCGGCGCCGGCGGCAATCGCCGCGGCGAGCGCGTGTCGTCGCAGGCGAGGCTCCGCGCGTGTCTCGTTCTGTGTGGACGTTGAGACGCGCGTCAAGATCTGCTCCCCCACAGACGCGCTCGTGGTGGACACCGCGAGGAGCGCATCCGCGGCGGCGGCGGCGACGCCCGAATCCTCGTCCCCGACGGCGTCGACGAGGCTCGTCAAGTACCCGGCCAACTCATCGGGCGCGGCGGCAACCACCTGCTGCGCGGCCCGGCCGAGCTGCGCGCACGCGAGCTGGCGCACGCGAGGCGAGTCCGCCTGCACGCCGGCGCGCGCGTACGGCATCGCGGACGCCAACATCGCCTTCCCGGGTCCGGTCTGGAACATCCTGTCCAGGAACGAGCACAGGTCTCCTTCGCGTTTGCTCCCTTCGTCCGCCTCCCCGATCGCGGCGAACACGTCCGGAAGAGGGTGCATCTGGAAGATCTGAGACGCCACCGCGTCGCTGGGAGGCGCGCCCACCATGGCGACGTCCGACGCGAGCTCGAACAAATCGCGGGGGAAGCTCGTGCTCGGCTCGCCGGGTCCGTCCCGGGGGTCGACGTCCATGGCGCTCATCGTACCGAGGCGCGCTCGAGGTGTGCCTGACGAGATCTGGAAACAGTTGTCGAGCGCGCCGACCGCTCAGCAGACGTTTCCACTTTTTCTGTTGACACTCTCGCGGGCGGGGACGGGAAAGGTGCCCTCGGATAACGCCTACGTCACTCAACGAAGCACGCTTCGCACGCACGGTCGTACTTCCCCGCGACTCGCGGCGAACGCATGCACGCCGTCACCTCGAGGGCGTTCTCGAGCACGTTCCTCAAGGCGCCGCTCTTACCCGTCGCGCGCAGCCTTCGCGGGTACCGCCTCGAGTCCGGCGCGATGATTCACGGTGCCACCGCCGCCGCCTGTCCCGTCGCGGGCGCTCCATTCGCGCGGCGCGCGCGCGCGGGTCCCCGCGCGCGGCGCGCGTGGTGCTCGGCCGCGTCCGGGAGCGCACCGCCCTCATCTTCGGCGCCCGAAGCCGCGGACCAGGCGAACGCCGCCGCGGCGGTGGCCGCCGCCGTCGCGGAGGACGAGGGCCGACCCGCGCGCCCCTCGACGCCCCGCGTGCGGACGGGCGTTTTGATGCGCGTGCCGAACGTGTCCCCCGCGGACGACATCATGAACTCCGGGCTGAAACGCTCCGCGCGCGTGACGCCCACCAAAGGCTTGCGGGACCCGACGCTGAAGGAACGCAACCGGAGCGCGAAACAGCTGGACGCGCTGACCACGGCGTTGTGTAAGCCGCTGGGCGAGTACGTCAAGGGGTTCCCGCGCGTCGAGCGTCTGCACCCGTTTGAGCGCGCGCTGCTCGAGTTGACCCTGAAGGACGACAAGTACGAGGCGACCCTTCGGCGCGTGGACGTCGCGCGAAAGGCCATGCTGAGCATCGGCAAACAGCACGCCGCGCGCGCGGCGAAGGCCAAGGGCCCGAAGGACGCGGTCGGCATTCGCGAAGCCGGTTTCGAGGAGATGGAGGCGTATTTCAAGCGCAACGCGAAACAGCCGGTGGATGAGCTGAAAGAGATCGCGAAGACGCTGCGTCGGCTCCCCGTGGCGGAGCTGGAGACGCCCACGGTGGCGCTGGTCGGCGCGCCGAATGTCGGGAAATCCAGCCTGGTGCGCGTGCTGTCCTCCGGGACCCCCGAGGTGTGCAACTACCCGTTCACCACGCGCGGCATCAAGATGGGCCACTTTTTCCTCGAGGAAAAGAGGCACATCGTCACGGACACGCCCGGGTTGCTGTGGCGCCCGGACGAGGACCGCAACAAAATCGAAAAGCTCGCCATCGCGACGCTCGAGCACCTGCCCACCTGCGTGGTGTTCGTCACGGACCTGTCCGGCCTGTGCGGCACCACGGTCGAGGACCAGTTGTCCATCCGGGAGGATCTGTTTGACCGATTCGCGCGCAAACGGCCGTGGCTGGACGTCATGTCCAAGTCCGAGCTGGTGCCGCAGCTGGGCGGCGCGCTCAGCCCCGACCTCGAGGGGCTGTGGGGGGAGGAGGACGCGGCGGAGGCGGAGAAGACGGCGGCGTTCCTGAGGAGCCAAGGCGCGCTCTCGGTGTCCGCGGAGGAGGACGTGGGGCTGGAGGAGCTCAGGGAGGTCATCAGGGCGACGCTCATCAAACACCGCGCGACGCTCGAGAACCTCGACGAAACGGCGGGGTTCACGCCGGGAATGTGAGCCATCTTAGAAACGTTTGTATCGATCCAACTGTCGCTCGAGTCTCCACGTCAGCCTCGATCCCACAAGCTCGTGCGCGTGCCTGCGCGCGCAGGCGACACGTTCTCGCCGCGGGTCAGCACGCGACGAGTATGTCGACGTGCGCGCGCCTCGGGTTCGTCGGCGCCGCGCCGCGCGCCACCCCTCGGCGTCACTGCCGCGTTCGAGGAGAAAACCACAAAAGTCCCGTTCGGGACCGATGCGCGCGTGCGACGTCCTCACCTCGCGACGTGTCCTCGTCGTCCCTCCCCGCCACCTCGCTGTGGCTCGCGACGCTTCGCGCGGCCGAGGGCAACGACATCGCGCCCGCGGCCGCGCTGGTGAACGCGCTCGAGCCCGGGTCCGCCTATGCGCGCTCGGCGCTGGACGAGATGCGGAGCGCGGAGGGGGGCGTCTCGGGGACGCCGCTGTGGCTGGCGTGCGTCGCGGCGCGAAACGGCGCGCCCGGCGCGATCGATCTCGCACTCTCTATGGTCGATAAGGGCGCTGACTGCTCGATTCCGGGCACGCAGGGTGTCGCCGGGGACTCAACGACGCCTCTGTGGTGGGCGGCGGCGGCGGTGGAGGCGGGCGTTACGGGCGCGGTGGATCTGGCGCGGCGATTAGTCGACGCCGGCGTCGACGTCGACGCGGAGGGCACGTACGACGTGGTCAGGGGCCCGCCGCTGTTGTGGGCCGCGGTGGCGGTGCGGAACGGCGAAGATGCGAACGGCCTAGCGTTGGCCGAGGTGTTGTTATCCGCGGACGCGAACCCCAACCTCCGGGGAAGCTACGGGCCCACCGCGGTGGGCGTGACTCCGCTGATGCTCGCCGCGCAAGCCGCGCCCGAAAACGGAGGGTGCGTCAGGCTGTGTGCGGCGCTGCTCGAGGCGGGCGCCACCATGGAAGCGAACGAGGTGTCCTCGCTTTTGATGTACCGCGTCGGGTCGTCGCTGGTGGCGGTCAAGAACCTGCTCAAAGGAGGCAGGGGGGACTGACGCGTCGCGCGGCGGGGCGCGTCTTTAGCTGTTAACTCATATGCGCATCAAACCCGCACTTTAAAATCAGCGCTCGTCCGGCATCCGGCAGTCCGGCTGCCTGATGTTTCCGTTCCCGCTTCAAAACGTCGAGCCCAGATCTGAGACGACGCGCTCCTTTCGCCACCACTGTCACGGCGCGGTGCCGACATCCGACGGCCGCCATGGTGCTCGAGGCGACGATCCTGTGCATAGACAACAGCGAGTATGTCCGGAACTCGGATTACCTCCCCACGAGGTTACAGGTGCGGCACCCGTCGACGGCTCGGTACCCCTCGAGTTTTCACGTCATCGGCGCCCGATGCAGCCAACAACAAGGGTTGTTTCCCCTCGGAGCGGACGCGTATCGTTCCAACCGGTCCCGCGCGCGTTTCCGTTCGATCGCCATCTGACGCCGTACCTTCCACGATATCGCGCGCGCGTCTCGATCGCAGGCTGAGGCGGACGCCATCAACCTGCTCGCGGGGGCGAAGACGCAGTCCAACCCCGAAAACAGCGTGGGCGTGCTCAGCCTGGCCGGAAAGGTGCCCAGGGTGCTCGTCACCCCCACCGACGACCTGGGCGTGGTGCTCAACGCCGTGCACGGCATCTCCATGGAAGGAACCGTGAACTTCCCCACCGGGGTCCAGGTGCGTTCACGCGATGAAGACGCGGACACGCGCGGGTCTCCACGCCCAGATCCGAGACGAGATCGTTGTCTCGGTGCCTCTCCTCGCGAAGGTTCCCTTTTCGACGAAGAAGAAACGAATATCCGCGCGCGCGACGTCCGACTGACCGCCGCCCGCCGCACCTCCCTCTCCCGACTACCGACAGGTGGCGCACCTGGCGCTCAAGCACCGCCAAAACAAGCACCAGCGCATGCGCATCGTGCTGTTCATCGGCTCGCCCGTGGAGGCGGAGACGAGCGAGCTGGTTTCCGTGGGCAAGAAGCTGCGCAAGTGCAACGTCGCCGTGGACGTGGTGAGCTTCGGCGACGTCGACGAGAACGCCGAGAAGCTCGAGGCGTTCATGGGCGCGGTGAACAAGAACAACAACAGCAACCTGGTGACCGTGCC
>JACLAB010013351.1_pt1 | contig 11042 bp, 9 predicted proteins | sample 8027921 | NCBI WGS metagenome assembly JACLAB01 (sample SAMN15725117, study PRJNA655200) | protist metagenome | isolation source: fluorescence activated cell sorting (FACS) single amplified genomes of... | place: USA: West Boothbay Harbor, Gulf of Maine | collected 2000-07-19
CTCCGTCTCCAAATCGTCGAGATCCATGACAAATTCGCTCTGGTCGATTGGGGTTCGTTTCGGGCGATCCGAGCGCCGCGTGGGCTGCGCTGCGTTCGCTGCTGCTGCCTGCATCGGACGGATGCTGGCGGTCTCACTACCTGGCTGCCTAGAAAGAGGTTCGATGCGCCTCCGTTGGTGGTTCGATGGCGCGATGAACTGATCGGCGTCGACAATGCACGAATTCGCGTTCAAAGCGGCGATGGAGCGTGCGGGTGCCGCAATGCGGGTGTACGATGATGATTCCGACGACGACTGTTTGCTGTCAGATCGGATCGGATCGTCAGCCCTGACGGATGTCAGCAGTGATATCTGCCGAATTCGGTTCCGTCTGACGACTCGATGATGGTTTCGACTGGGGTGGTCGTCCGTGCGAGCGACCGACCTTCGATTCGAGGCCACCCACTCCGCGGAGTTTCGTCAATGGCTGAAAACAATCGCTGAAAACAATGTCGAATAGGGCACAACACGCTACAGGACGACGGCGGCCGTCCACCCCGGCCGTCGCCGGGGTGGACGAGAAGCGAGAGCTGAAGGGCAAGGCATCGACGGACAGATGGACGGACATGGCCCTCATCGAGCGAGCGATGATCGACCTCGTCAACAAACGGGGCCTGGACAAAACGTGCTGACCGAGCGAGGTGCCTCGAAAGATCTGGACGGCCTCCGACGAGTGGAGGAGGCGGATGGACCTGACGAGAACGGTCGCGGTGCGGCTCGCCAAGGACGGGGTGCTCGTCATCGAACAGAAGGGGCGCGTCATCGATCAGGGGAATGGGAAGCCGATACGAGGTCCCATACGGCTCCGTTTGGCCGGGAAAGGGACATGATGGTTTGAGCACATGACACGTAGTAGAGAAGTGCCTACGTTGATATAGGAAGTTTCTTCGGCCAAACCGTTTTCGTGCGTAACCATCCCGACGACGACAGGAACGAACCGTGACGAGTCCTCGTGCGCTCGACTTCAGCACCAGCACCCTTCTGCTCGTGCACTGGAAGAGACTGCAAAGCGGGAGGAATTTGTGGCAATCTGCCAACGAAATCCAGGTCGTTGAGAATCCTTCTGTCCACCTCCTCTCCCCTTCGCCCTCGCTCGTCTCTGTGTCGATCGATATCCATATACGGTCGTCCATAACCGTTGGCGAAAGAGCGAGAGCGCGAGCGCGAGCGAGCGATGCACTTTTCAGTCAACTCACCTGAATCGGGGGGCGCCCCCTCCGACCTCGACCTCGAGGCCTTTTCCCCGAGCAAGGGCAGCGTGCCGCTCGATTCGAGCATTCGCTTTATCTGCGATGCGCTCAGGACGGTCGGCATCGACCTGTCGCCCAAGACGCCGATGGACCCGGGGGTGTGCGACGCGCTCTACACGCTCCTCCAACAGAACCAGGAGAGCCATCGATACCGGCAGAAGCTGCAGAACGAGGTCGAAGAGTCCAGGCAAGTGATCAACTTGGAGAGGAAGCAGGCGCAGATGGCCAGGAACGAGGTGAACGCCAGGGACAAGCAGCTGCGGGCACTGGAGAACAAGACGACGCTCAGCGACGAGACGGTCAAAGACCAGCTGGACAGGTCGAAGAAACTGGCGACGGATCTCAACAAGCGATTGATGGCCGCACAGAAGAAGATCGAGATCAAGGAGCACCAGATGAAGCAGAAGGAGGTCGAGTACGAGAAGTTGCAAGTGGTGCTCCGGCGGTACATGGAGGACAAGCAGTCGAGGCACCGCAAGGCCGACCAGTTGATCAGCGGCAAGGTGTCTGGTGGCTTTGCAGGAGCGGGGGCGTCGGTGGCGTCGGTGGCGTCGATGGCGTCGCCCCGCCAGCTGCGCCAGGACGACAGCGTCCACGGGATCATTGCCGTCTACGAGAGCAAGCAGGCCGAGCTGGACAGGGACAACAGACATCTCAAGTCTCAGCTGGAAGTACTTCAGAAGAAGTACGTCGACGTGATGAACAGGCTCGAGGGCAGGGACAAGGCGGCCGCAGCGACGTCCGCCGCGACAGTCGCGCCCGGCGTTGCGACGTCCATCGTTGACGCCGACTTTATCGACAGCATTCCGACCATGGGCGCCGGGCAGCTCAGCGCGGAGATCGCATCGAGGGTCAAGGTGCTGCAGAGTCGCGTCGCAAAGCTCGAGTGGCACGCCCACAGGTTTGAGGCCGCCGACGGCCCGCCGTCCATCAGGGAGAAGCAGCTCGTGGAGGACCTCGAGGCCGCGCGTTCGGTGCTTCACGACCAGGGACTGATGCTCACGAACGTGCTCACGGCCCTGAGGAAGGCCATCGTCAAGGAGAAGCAGCTCTACGAGGCCAAGATGAATGAGGTCAACAGGCGGCTCAAGGAGGAGGTCGACGAGTCCAGGCGCAAGTTCGCGCAAGACAAGCAGACGCTCGACGAAGAGAATCAGGCGCAGGTGTTCTGTCTGAAGCAGGAGTACGAACGCGAGGTGGCCTATCACAAGGAGGAGATTGCCAAGCTCGAGGGCACGGTCGCGGCCATGACGGACAAGATTGAGCACATGAAGAGCAGCCACCAGGTCAAGCTCGAGGAGGGGCTCTCCAAGGCTCGTGCGGAGTTCGATGCCAAGGCCGACGACATTCGCGCAGGCGCGGACGCGACCATCGAGAGTATGGCGGCCGAGTCCTCCCGCATCCAGCTCGACTACAAGAAGACGCACACCGCTCTTCGGGAGGAGGCCGAGATGCTCCGCAAGGAGCTCGAGACGGCGCAGCGCGGCGAGCGGGAGATGGAGGGCAAGATGAAGAGCGCGCTGCGGGAGGTAGAGGAGAGGATGCTGGTCGAGGTCGAGGGAAAACGCGCGGCGCTCTCGGCGGAGATCGAGGCGGAGGTCGAGGCCAGGCTCCGGTCAAAGTTCGACGCCGACCTCAAGTCCGAGCTCAAGGCTGGGCTGCTGGCGCAGGAACGCCGTGACGCGGAGAAGCTCGACCAGCTCGAGGCCTCGTTCTCGGCCAAGATCGACATGCTTCTCGAGGAGAAGCAGGACGGGGACGCCCGCGCGGAGGGTATGAGCGCCGAGCTCGACGTCATCAAAGAGCAGCTGGTAGACGCCCGGCGGGACCTCGAGCGTGCCGAGCGGCGACTCGCCGAGCACCGGGACGGGGACGACGAGCGCCTCACGGACGTTTCAAAGGCGCTCGAGCGGGCAGAGTCGCAGCATCAGCGGGAGAAGCAGAGTTTGTTGGACATGATTGAGAGCCTTGAGGACGGTCTGCGGGCGGCCAAGCGGGACATCTCCGAGCGGGACGACGTGGTCAGGCAGTCGCGCCTGAAAGAGCGCGAGGCCACCCTGACCATCTCCAAGTACGACGAGATGACCGAGAAGTACGCCGACATGATGCGGACGTACGTTCCAGGATTGGGAGGCGGCGGGTTCTTGGAGCGCGGCATCGGACGCCGAGCGCAGGGCCTCGTCCTATAGATGATGACTTTGTTTTCATACGTAGGTATCTTGCGTGTATCAACCACGAAGTAGACGAACACTATCGGCGACTGTCGTCAGACGAAAGCTCCAGTTTTGAACGCATTGACGCCTTGTACGTCGCCATCGCGTCGTCCAAGTGGCGCGTCTCTTCCTCCTGGATCTTTTCAATCAGCCGCTGCCCGACGTTCAGTCCGGTCGGAGCTTCTAGTGTGTCTGATGCGTCTCGTGCGTCTCGTGCGTCCGTGTCTCCCCTCCTATTCTGCTCTGCGAGTGCCTGGCTCTTCGCCTTGGCGCTTGCCTCCCTCCGCGACAGGCCTTCCGTCTTCATGAGCTCGAGCTGCCGGTACGCAAACGCGCGCGCGGGCGGCGGGTCGAATGACCCCAAGTCGACGGGCTCCAGGCTCGCTGCCGGGTTGTTCCTATAGTAGTTGGCCACCAGCTCGTCCTCCTCGAACTTGATGTCCCGCGGCTTTTTTCCAACCCGCCTCCCGAGCTGGTCCGAGGGCGGGAACTTCTCGATGGCCTGCAGCCACGTCGGCTTCTTCATCACCCCCGCCTCCGCCAACATCGTGACGTACTTTTTCAGCTCGATCGTGCTCCGCTTGGCCATGGTGGGGTGTGTGTGCTGGTTGATTCTTTAATTCAATACGAGCGCGCGTCATCGTTTCTCACAACTTCGTTTCGTTCATTTGATCGCTGGACACGATGTGGACGTCTGTTTTGGCCAACAAGGCTGCTGCTGTCGCCAACAGACCGGCAATCGCGGCCCGAAGACCCGCGTTCGCCCCGTCGCTATCGGCGAGGTCGCCCAAGGTCGCGACCACCGCCCGCGCGGCCGAGGCCCAGGCCTCCCCGTTCAGCGCCGTGGACAGCGAGGAGGCGCTGTTCGCCATCCTCAAGGCCGGTGCTGGGTCCGGACAGGTCCCGCCCAGGCTGATCGGCGCCGTGTCGGAGCTGTACACCAACTACAAGGCGGCCATCATGGGGTCGGGCCTGGAAGGCGCCGACGAGGCCTTTGTGGCGCGCGTCATGGCGTCCGTGTGCGAGCGGGTGCTGATGCAGCTCAACCCGGCCGCCGCGTACACGTTCCCGTCGTTCCACGAGCGCATCCTGGAGCCGTACAACTACTACAACTTTGGCCAGAGGTACATCCGCGGCCTGATTGATTTCACCACGTCCATGCTCGGCAACGAGGCCGGCTTCAAGGAGGTCGAGCAGCAGCTCAAGAACGGAGAGAACGTCGTGCTGCTGGCCAACCACCAGACGGAGGCCGACCCGGCCGTGTTTGCGCTGCTGCTCGAGGCGGCCTTCCCGGACCTCGCCACGGACGTCATCTACGTGGCCGGAGACAGGGTCGTCACGGACCCGCTGTGCAAGCCGTTCTCTATGGGGCGTAACCTGTTCTGCGTGCACTCGAAGAAGCACATGGGCGACGACCCGGAGGTCAAGGCGGAGAAGATGGCAACCAACCGCAAGACCCTGCGGGCCATGCAGAACGCCCTGAACGAGGGAGGCAAGCTGCTGTGGATTGCTCCTTCCGGTGGACGCGACAGGGCCGTTGACGAGAAGAGCGGAGAGAACATCCCGGATCCCTTCGACCCGAGCGCCGTCGAGCTGATGCGCGCCCTCATCACAAAGGCCAAGCCGGCGGGCCACCTGCGGCCCTTTGCCATGTACTCGTACAAGATCATGCCGCCCCCGAAGGTTGTCGAGCAGGACATCGGCGAGGAGCGCCTCGTTTTCCACGCCCCGGTCGGCATCTCGCTGGGCGAGGAGCTCGACGTCGAGTCGATCCTGGCCGGCATCGAGGACAAGGAGGAGCGACAGAAGAGGCTGGCCGAGGCAGCGTTCCAGCAGACCACTGACGAATATTACCAGCTCGTGGACGCGATTTCCAACCCGGAGAAGAAGAGCGACAGGTTCAGTCAGCCCTTCGCGAGCCAGGCTTTGAAGTTCTAGTTGATGATCTAGTCGAAGTTCCGGATCGTCGTGCTATGAAGCATTGTGATGAAAAAATGGGGTTACCGTTATGAATTGACAGAGATCTAGCAGTACAGGTGTTCGTGGTGGCGAGGCGTGCGAACGAGTCGAGCAACCCGAACGACCCGAACGAGTCGATCCACGATCGATTTACTTGCCCTGGAGAACGAACGAAGCGCGTCGCGCGAGTGAGAGAGTCGGGACAAGCGGTCGATACGTGAACGTCGGTCGATATACGTACCCTCTTGCCTTCCTTCCTGGCGACGTACTCGTCCTGGTAACGAACGCCCTTCCCTTTGTACGGCTCTGGCTCCCTCTTCGACCTAATATCAGAGGCAAACTGTCCCACCTGTTCCTTGTCGTGTCCAGAAACGACAATGGTCGTGTTCTTGACGACCTCCACCTTGATCCCGGTCGGGATCTCCATCTCGACGGGGTGACTGTATCCAAGCGACAGCGTCAGCATCTTTCCGTTCAACGCGGCCCTGTATCCGACACCGATCATGGTCAGGGTCTTCTCGTACCCGGTGGTAACGCCGATGACCATGTTGTTCACCAGCGCCCTCTCCATTCCGTGGATGGCGTTGGCCGTCTTGTGCTCCTTGACCCTGTTGACCGTGACGACATTGCCCTCCTGGGAGATGGTCACAAGCGGGTGCAGCGTGCGGGAAAGCTCTCCCTTGGGTCCCTGTGACACACGTCGGCGCGGCGGGAACGAGTGAGCGAGCGAGCGAGCGAGCCTGTCGCGGCGAAGAGAGAGAGAGAGACCATGCTCCGCGCCGCGCGACGCATTGGCCACGTGCGCGCATTAAATGACGAGGTTCGCCCATCAGGATGCCAATGTGGACAAAGAGAGGCACCGCGAGCGGCTGAAAGGCGTGCTACGTACCTTGACGGTCACATCCTGCCCTTTGATAGTGACGGTGGCCTTGTCCGGGACGGTGATGGTCTGCTTCCCGATACGCGACATCTTGGCAGTAACTTGGACACTGGAGCGGCTCGCGGCGGCCGTCCGCGGGCTCGCGCGGCTGAACTTGACACTTGTGGCAAACATGTCGTGCGTGAATGTGCAATGCGGCGTCTTTCGTCGGACGCTACAACAGGTGATTGCCGCTGGTATCGACTTATATTTGATTGCAATGACCAATGTGCTACGTTGGACGGCGCGTTGAGCCAAGCAGTCGGGCATCGAGGGCGACGTGCATCCCAGGCGACCGGCCGGGCCCAATTCATTCCCAAGTCGGCACGAAAACCATGGACCTGTTCGCCAACTACGGCTCGGACGCCTCTGACGGCTCGGACGAAGGAGAGGGAGGAGTCGACGAGCGACCCTCGCCGCGCGGGCAGCCAGAGCCGACGACAGAGAAGCGAGGAAAGCGGGAGGATTCGCACAGACAACCCAGGCAGCTCGGGGCGAAGAAGTCGCGCTGGGCGCAGTCGTCGGCCTTCCTGGCACCCGTCGCGTATGACAAGGGGGACGTTGACGAGGCAGACGCGGGCGACGACGACGACGACGACGCGGGGCCCGCGCCGCGGCCGTCTCGCCCCGCGGCCGGGGGCCGGACGGGACCGGACGTCGCCAGGCTCAGGACCCTGTTGCCGGCGCCCGTGAACGAGCGGAAGGACAAGAATGCGCCGGGCGCGAACGCGAGCGGGGCGACGACGGGAGCGGGAGCGGGAGCGGGTGCAACACCATTGCCGGGAGGGTCGGCGGGCGGGTCGGCGACGGCGACAGTAAAGGCCAACGCGGCGAGCAGGGTGATGTCGTTCGCGCCGACCATCGACGCGGCGCCCACCGTCGGCGGGCCTCGCGCCCATGCGCACCGTCCGAATTCGTATCCGGATGCGCCAACAACGGACGTCCAGCTCCCGGCGGGCGTCGTCGTCAAGGAGCTGACGGCCACAGAGCTGCGTGGCCCGCCCGGTGCGGGCTCCAGTCAGGATCTCGAGGCTCAGTTCCGCGCCGACGCGGCCCGGAACAGCGCGATTCCCAAGACGGCCAAGCGGAAAAACCAGCTCAGTGCCCTCCTCGAACAGGCCAAGGCGACTGCCGAGGAACACCGGGAGAAACGAGCCAGCGGCGCCAACATCCGCAACGCGACCAAGAACCAGTACGGGTGGTAGCTCGCAGCGAACACACGGAATTCTCACAAATGACCGACATACGTAATGTCTATCCTCTCGTTCTCTCAGGATGCCTGCTGCCGGACGATCGCACGCGCCTGCTCGAGCGCCTCGCGAAGGGCCGACTGGCCCTTTCGCAGCTCGACCATGCCGTCCCGCTCCATCTTCCGCGCCAAGAAGAGACGGTCTGATGCCTTGAGCTCGTCCTGGCCGTGCGTGATCTCCTCCCGCTCGGACAAAAAGTCGACCTCCTTGCGCTTGACCTTGAGCGCGCGACGCGACCGTGCCTCCTTCTGCGAGGCCCGCACGAGCGCTTCCACGCGCTTGCGCTGTACATCGACGGCGTCCCGCTTCTTCTGCAGGTCGCTCACGACGCCCGACATCCCGGGTGCGCCGCCCTCGACCGCGTCGTCGTCCCGGAGAATGTCCACGTACTCCGACACTTGGCTCGAGAGCAGGGCCGACGTGTCGAGCATGCGTTGCACGTCGGCGTCCTGACGCGCGTTGAAGTCTTCGTCGTCGCTGTCGCTGCTCGAGATGTTCATGGTGCCAATCACGGGGAGGTTGCGGAGCGCCGTGCCGGCGTCGGTGCCCTCGTACAAATCGGTGTTGGGCGAAAGCAGCTCAAAGGGGCTGTCGTTGGCCTCCTGTATCAGCTCTTTGATGCGCTGCAATCGCTCTCCCAGCAAAGCGCCGTCGTTCATGACGTCGTCGTCATCGTCGTCGTCGTCGTCGTCGTCGTCGCTGTCATTGCTGTCGTCGAGGTCATCGTCGACATTGTCGCCCGTGCGACCGACGGCGACGTCCATCGCCGCGGTGAACCCGTTCAGGTGACCGCGGACGTCGGAATAATCCCTCCCTGTGGTGCCAGCGACGGCGCTAGCGCTAGCGCTAGCGCTCGCGGCAGCGGCAGCGGCGAACCCGGCGTCCTCGAGCGACGTGGCGTACGCCGTCACCTTCTCGAGCTCCTCCTTGGCCTTGAGCAGCTCCTCGGACAGCATCGTCTTTTCCTCCGACGTGGCTCGCACTTTGTCTTCAAGCCCCGATGCCTTGGCCTCGACGGACGCCAGGGAGGCCGACAGATGCTCGGCCTTGGCGCTCTCGGCCTGCAGCGCCAGGGCCCGCTGCGCCGCCGCCTGGTTGGCAGCGTCGACCTCGCCCTCGAGGGACTTCACTTTCGTCAGCGACGACTCCATCGCGCGACGGCTCTCCTCCATCCTGCCTTGCATCTCATTCGTGGCAGCCCGCAACTCGGCAAAGTGGGCCGCGAGCGCCTGGAGGACCTGCACCGGCGTCGCCCCCCGGTCCAGACGGTCGGGCAGGCTCGTCTTGACGAGCGACTCGAGGTCGTCCAGCAGCGGATCCCACGGTTTGAGTTCCGGCTGGGACTCGGCGACCGACACGGCCCGCGGCCCCACGTCCGACGCCTCGACCTCGGCGCTGTACTTCATCGCCGACGCGTACACCTCGTCCGCCGACGCCAGCACCCGCTGCTGCCGCCGGTACGCCATCACGAACGAGCGACGGGCCTTGATCATGGCACTCCGAATCTGATGGGCACGCACGTATCCGACGATCGACGACAGGACGAGCAGGCATTCCAGCGCGAGGAGCGACCGGTCGACCGACTCGACGACCTCCGAGTGGCGCCCCGACAGCCTGAGCTTGTCCTCGAGCAGCTCGGCCTGAGCCTGCGCCGTTCGCAGGTCGCGACTCAGCTCGTGCACCTTGTGTGTCGACTGCTCCAGGGCGTTGAACATCGAGTCCTCCTTGTCCTTCGCCTTGGTCGCGCGGGCCCGCTCCAGCTTGACCTCGAGCTCGAGGTCCTCCAGCCGCTGCTGCAGCTCGAGCTGGATGGCCGGCGGCGGCAGCATCGACTCTTCGACGTCGAAGCCGACGCCGACGCCGACGCCGACGTCGACGTCGACGTCCACGTCCACGTCGTCTGCCGTCGGGGTTGAAGGCGAGGTCGTTGAAACCGGCGTCGGCGTCGGCGCCACCGTCGGCTCCTCGACGACCACGCTGGACGGTATCTCCACACGGTCCATCGCCACCGTCGTTTGCGACGCGTGTTCTCTGTACACGCTCGTGCTCACCGCCAACACGACGACGAGGAGGACGACGAGCGCCTTTCTGAGGAGCGCGGCGAGACCCATCGGGGGCGCCGCCAGGTCCTCGCCCCGCTCCCACGCAGAGTAGGTTCGGGACTTTTTCAGGGCCGACAGGCAGGCCTCTGTGGCTCCCTTGCTCCTCGCCGCGACTTCCGCCGCGGAAAGCTTGCCCCCGCACAAGACGCCGGGCCGGAAATCCAGCCAATCGTCGTCACAGATCTCTGTTGCAATCGCCGCGTCGCGGCGCGTCGCTCTCGTCGCTCTCTCCACGGGCCGACTTGAGGCCTTCCGAGAGACCTTGGAAGCCGTTCGAGCCATGGTGCGTGCGTGGGGACGCGCAGTTTCAGTTTAGTTTTTCAAATTTGAACAGACAGGGCTCGGATGCCCCTCATCTGACCGGACGCGCTGCTCGGTCGAATCGTGACAACCAGTGACCACCCTATACCCTGCCACGACATCGACGGCCGGCGCAAGAAACCCGAAGAACTGCAGTACTCTCTCGCGGGAAGCAATCGCGGGATCGGCATCATTCCTCACCACGACATCATTCCTCAGCAACATGCCCATCCCCTTCCTCCTCGCCCTCCTGGCCGTCATCGTGGCCGCGGCCATCGTCGCGCTGACGCTCGCTCAACTCGTCGCAATATCTGACCTCGAGAACGATCAGGTCAACGCCCACGACGCGACCCGGACGTACAACACGGCCGTTCTCCCGCTGCTGGTCGCGGAAGCTTTGCTCGTCCTCGTCGCTCTGGTCGACAGAAACTGGCTTCTGGCCGCGGTCGCCGCCTTCTCGTTCGCCGCGTCCGTGCCTGGGAGCAAGAAGATTGACAGCGTGGAAGCGTATCGGGTTCTCAAGACCGTCAAGGATCGGACCGTGAAGAAAACGGCGGCGGCAACGCTGATGATGGCGATCACGTTGTGGGTCATGGTGCGCGTCATCGTCAACGGCATCATTTCCAGCCACGGCAAGGCGGCCGCGGCGGCCGTCCTGCGGGAAGCGGCCGCGTCGCTCCACTAGTGGTAGCTTTGTTACATCAACAGTCCTCGTTATCTTACTTGCTGTTATCTAGTGGTGTCCTCCCGAGCTAGGCAGCTTCTTGAGCACGAAGAACTCGCCACCCTCGGTAATCTGCTTGGGCCCCTCTCCCTCCTTCAACACGCCCCACCAGATCGTGCTGTCGTCCTCCACGTCCGGGACGCCGACCACCCGCTCGCTGAACTCGGACGTGACCTCGACCGGATTTGCCTCGGTCCCGAACGGCGCGTCGAGCCACGCCTCGTGGAACATCTCAACCCCACGCTTGGCAGCCTCGAGCTCCTCACGCTCGAGGCCTGTGGCGTGG
>JACLAB010001921.1_pt1 | contig 11038 bp, 7 predicted proteins | sample 8027921 | NCBI WGS metagenome assembly JACLAB01 (sample SAMN15725117, study PRJNA655200) | protist metagenome | isolation source: fluorescence activated cell sorting (FACS) single amplified genomes of... | place: USA: West Boothbay Harbor, Gulf of Maine | collected 2000-07-19
GACGGCGATATTGCGACGATACAGACAAGGATTCGGTAACGGTGGTGGAGGGATGGGCAGTAATGACTTTTATTCCAACGTGCCGCCGCCGAGGGAGGAGGAGGACTCGCTGTGGGGCTGGCTCACGGGAGACGACGATTACTTGAATTCTCGCGGACGAACGGGGCAACAGGATGAGACGTGGAATTGGATCGCGAATCAGATGTCGTATTTGGCGCTCGAAGCGTCGAGACAAATCAAAGGGGTGACGGACGCCATCGCGGAGGAGATTTTGGGTCCGCCCGAGGAAGAGTTAGGGGAGGAAGTCGAGGACATCACGGAGGAGGAACGAGAGCGCGCGGACGTCGTTTCCGGTGGCATGGCGATACAAGCGAACCGACGTGTGACGCAACCGAAGAGCGAGCCGAAACCAAACCCGAAAAAGCCGATGCGATCTTCGCAGGAAGAATACGACGACGACGACGACGACGCGCTGGGGGGTATTTTGAACTTGCTCGGATTAGAGGACGACTTGGATGACGAAGAGCAGTACGTTCGTCGCGATTCGAAGAAGGATAAGTGAGTGAGATTTCAGTTGTTTTTAGCCAGCGATTTGTTATTTCGTATTCGAGCACTCTCTTCACACAGACTCCGAACCCAAACAAACTCTTAACTCACGCGTCGAGCGCCAAGTCCCGAACGTCCGCGCACGCACCCTCAATGGCGGATTGAAACGACGAAGTGCTATCCATGCTCGAACGCGGCACGCGCGACGCGATCGATTTCGACGATGACGACTGCACGTCCAGATCCGGATCGATCGCGGATTTTTCAAATCGAATCTTCACCGCCGCCGCCTCGCGCGCTCGCCGCCGCCGTCGCTTCTTCTGCAACTGCCTCAAGCGTTCCTTCGCCTCCTCCGCCTCCTTCGCTTCGACGAGCTTGTGGAGCTCGTCGAAGTATTCTTCATCGGTCTTTTTCCGCGGCGCAGCGTCGACATCGACGGAATCGTTCCACTGCGGCTTCCCCGCGCGCCGAGGCGGTTCGGGCGAGCCGCCGTCGGAAATCGCCGCCGCGCGCGCGGCGCGTCTCTCACGACTCCTCTTCGCGAGCACCGCCGTGTGTCGCGCGTACATTGAAAATTGCGCGCGCGCGCAACGAATCTGGACGCGACTGAAAGATGTCACGTCCAAGGTTAACGAACGCGAGCGCAGACGTAATCGAAGACATCTTCGCGAATTATTGAACGACGCGCCGGATGCTGCGCAGTTGCGCGCTTTGAACGGTTGATTACGACTAACTATCGCTACTTGCAATACAATACGACTACACTAAAGAATCATTTGCCGCGCGATTTCGATTTCCCTTTCTTCTTCGAAGCCGCGATGTTTTGAATGTCATCCGCGAAGTGAGCGAAATGGTCGGCGATGAGACTGTCGTCCCGTCTCGCCGGCGCGCTTTCGCGACTTTCAGGCTCACGCGTGGAACCGCTCGCGCCCAAGTCACCGGTGACGACGACGCGTTCGCGTTCGCCGATGAACACCAGACGACGAATCGAAACTTTGGCGTCACGCTCGAGGCGCGCGATTTCAGACGCGAGCTCGGGTCGGGAGATGAGCAACGAAACGCCGGGCGCGGCGCATCCTGGACGCCCGGCGCGTCCGGCGCGGTGCGAGTAAGTATCTGCAGATTTGGGCATGTCTGCGTGCACGACGAGCTCGACTCCGGGTAAATCGAGACCACGCGCGGCGACGTCTGTTGCGACGAGCACGTCGACTTCGCCAGAGCGAAGGTTCGCGAGCGTCGCGTCGCGCGCCGGTTGCGGCAAGTCGCCGTGTAAAGACGCCACTCGCCGAGTTCGTTTGCCAGTGTCGAATTCCTACGCGCGAGAAGAAAAAGGTAATCAGTCATCGCGAGCGCACGAGGGTCAGATCGGTTGCCTCGCCCGCATTCGATGGCTCGGCGGAATTGTTGTGCACATCGATCGAAGGATCCTCACCCCTCGATCTCGACAGTCTAACATGTGAAATAAGGTGTATCTTCATCGCCATCGAACGCGAGCGAGCGCGCGCGTCGAAAAACTAACGCAAAGCAGTTCCATCATCTTGAAAGGTGTAATCACCGGTATCTCAGGGAATGTAGATAAGAATTATTCATGCAATCCTCTGGAACTCGGACGAGAAAAAATTGAACAAACGCGCGCGTCTGCGTCTGCGTCTCGAAGGTCGGCGTCTCGGAGAATTGTAGTCTATTGGTACGAACATGGAACGGATTCCAATCTCATAAATCCCTTAATAGTTTGTTCGTCACCGACGACCGACTCGATCGAAAAAGAAAAGAAAAATTCAAAGGCACGCACCGTCGTCAACATATTCGTCAGCATCGCCCTGACGCGTTCCGCGGTGGACTTTGTCTCCGTGAACACGATCGCCTGACCACCGACTCTACCATCCACGCGCTTACCCGCATAGTGCTCTAACGCGTCCACGACCGCCGATCCGACGGCATCGTCTCCCGACTTCGTGGCGTACGCCAAGTGCTCCACTGTCCCGCCCACGTTTGAGCCGCCTCGTCCGGCGACGATCACCTCCGCGTACCCGGGCACGAGGATGCGATCTAAAAATCGCGACAACGCCGCAGAAATCGTCGCCGAAAAGCACAGCGTTTGACACGTCCCGGGCGGTCTCATCACCGCGTCGATCTCGCCCTCGAACCCTCCGTCGAGGAGGCGGTCGATTTCGTCCAACACCTGAATCTCCACCGCGCGCGCGTCGATCACCCCCCGATCGATGAATTCCTTCATCCTCCCCGGCGTCCCGACCACAATCTTCGCCCGACCCTTACGAATCGCGTCCTCCTGCGCCTTCGCGCTCGCCCCGCCCACGCACAGCGCGCTCGACCCCTCCCCGCAGCACCGCTCGCACTCCGCGCGCACCTGACTCGCCAGCTCCCGCGTCGGCGTCACCACCATCGCCCGCACCGCGCCGCCGCCGCCGCCTCCCCCCGATCCGTCGCGCGCCGCCCTCTCCAACATCTTCGCGATCGGCAGCACGTACGCCAGCGTCTTCCCGCTCCCCGTCGGCGCTCGACACGTCGCGTCCGCGCCCCGTCCCGTCGCCGCCTCGCACACCGCGAGCTGCATCGCGTTCAGCGCCTCGATCCCGCGCGCGAGCAAGCGCGCCCGCGTCGCCGCGGAGACGTACTTTTCGCTCTCGTCGCGCGCGCGCGTCGTCGTCGTCGTCGCGCGCGCCGTCGTCGCGTCGTCGTCGTCGCCGCCGCCGGACGGTCGCCGCGGCGCATCCATCGTCGCGCGCGCGCGCGCCCTCGCGCGTCGTCGTCCTCGATCGGGCGTCGCGCGCGGTCGAGCGGTCGAGCGTTTTCGCGCGCGCGTCGTCGGCGCGCCGTCGAGTCGCGACGCGTCGCGCGCGCGACGGCGAATCCGGCGTCGCGCGCGCGAAAACACCCGGGCGTGCGGGCGCGCGCAAACACCCGGAAGTAGGGTTTACACACGACGACGAGGGGAACGATCCAAACCGACACAACGAATGCGTCGAAGATTGCGAACGCGCGACGCGTCACGGCGCGACGCCGAACCGACGAGGCGCGAGGAGCGCGGCGGCGACGACGATGGTGTCGGCGCGCGCGCTGCTCGCGGTCGAGGAGCGCTACGAATCGCTGACGGAACGTCAGAAACGATGCGTCATCAAGTGTCAGGCGAAGATGCGGGGATGGGCGCAGCGACACAAGAAACGAACGGCTGAGGCGCGCGCGTCGAGCGCGAAGGGCGGCGTCTGGGCGCTGTTTTCGCTGAACGCGAGCGAAACGGTGGTGGAGACGTACCGGGCGCATCTCGGGGGACCGATCGCGAGCGCGACGGGGGATTTGTACGTCACGAGCGGGCACGCGTGCTTTTATTGCGAGACGAGCGACGCGACGAGGCGGGACGGGCTGTTGTTCTCGCCCTCGAAGCGGCGATCGAGCGGGAAACCGATATCGCTGAAGATTGCGTATAAAGAGATCGAGCGGATCGAGGTGAGGAGCGAGGGATGGGGCGAGAGCGGGGTGGCGCTGACGATGCGAGACGGGAGCTCGATGTGGTTCGGGGGGTTTTACTTTCCGTCGAGCGTGAAGGCGCTCATGGAGGCGGAGTGGACGCGGGAGACGGTGGCGAAGTTGAATAACGCGCGGGCGTTGAGGACGGAGTTGATCATGGCGCAAGGGCGCAAACGTCAAGAGGCGATGAGCGCGAATCAGGAAAAGTTCAACGCCCTCAACGACGAATTGCGCGCCGAACGGGAAAAGACGAAGCGCGCCGAGGCGCGCGAGCGCGATCAAATCGTGGAGATTGAAGTCTTGCGCGAGAACGAAGAGCGCATGGAGAGGCAAAAGAAAAAACTTGTGTGCCAAGTTCGCGATTACGAGGAGGAATGCGAAAGCCTTCGAAGCAAGGCGTCGGCGGCGATGGCGGCGCGTCGCGCGGCGGAAAAGAAGTTTGCAGACATGGAAGCCTCGTTCGATAAGAAGATTGACGATCTTTTAGAAGAAAAGAACATGACGATCAACGAGTTGAGCGAAGAGGTGAGTAAGTTCAAGGAGATGTGGCAAGAAGATAAGGCGCAGATGAAGGCGGAGAATGAAAAGGCACGACGCTCGGCGAGCGAGTTGCGGGATCAACGCGACGCGCTCGTCAGCGAAAAGTCCAAACTCGTCATCGAGCTCGGCCAGCTCGAATCGCAGCTCACGAAGTTCTCGGAAGTTTCCGCCAAGGAATCTCGTCGCGTGTGCGAACTCGAGTCTGAGCTCGAAGGTTTACGGTCCAAGCGCGAAGACTCGTCGGCCAATCTCGAAAAGCTTCAAAACAAGTACGAAGAGGCCCTGAAGCACATCGCCGCGCTCGAAGCTTCAAACGAGGCGCGCTCGGCGTGCACCGTCACCGATGCCGAAATGAGTGTCAAAATCACAGAAATTGAATCGCTCAAGGCGCACATCGAAGCGCTTCGCGGACGACTCAACAAGAAGGTGGAGGATTCAGCGACGTTGCGAAGCAAGTACGACGACGCGATGAATGAAATTGCCGAGCTTCGAGCGGCGGTGCAAGAAGAGCGAACGATGGCGAAGCCGTCGAGCGACTCAAATGCTTCGAATGACGCTGCGGAGATGATGCGAGTGAAGTCGGATTTAGAGGCTCAAGCCGCCGAAGTCAAGGCGCTCCAAGCGCAAGTCGATGCGCTTCGCGCCAATCTCAACGACAAGAGCGTTTCGTCCGCCAAGCTTCAAGTCAAATATGAAGAGGTAAAGAATGCCCTGAAAATCGCGCAAGAAGATAAAGAAAACCATCTTGAAACCGCATCGCACGAGGTTCATCGTCGCGAAATGGAGCTTAAGAGCGCTTTAGAAAACAAGGTGACGAAGATTGAGGCGCTCGAAGCCGAAATCGCCGCGTTGCGTATCACGCGAGAATCGTCGGGCGCTCACGTGGCGACTTTGAAAGCCAAGTACGACGAAGCGAAGAATCAAATCGCTGCGTTGCGTGCCGAAAAAGAAGACGTGACGAAGACCAAGTCTGCCGAACTCAACCATCGCGAGAGTCTGTTGCGTCGCGAACTCGAGGCCAAGTCGGCCAAATGCGACGCACTCCAGAGCGAAGTTGACAACCTTCGTACTCAGCGTGAAGCAGCGGCCGTGGCCACGGCTACGCTACAATCGAAGTTCGAAGAGGCGTTCAGCAAGTTGAGCGAGACGAAATTACAAAGAGACGAGGACACGGCCAACTTTGCCCGAGAGCGCAAAGAACTCGAGAGCGCTCTCGTCGACGCCAAGGAGACGAGCGCCGCCGCTCTTCAGGCGGTGCAGTCTGAGCGTGAGAGCATGCGAGACGCCAAGGAAAAGTCCAATATGTCTTTGGTTGCTTTGAAGGCGAAATTGGAAGACTCCAACAAGCAACTCGCCGCGTCCAAGGTTGCGCTCGAAAACGCCGCCGCCGCTCGCGAGGAGGCGCTCGAAAATATGCATGCCGCGCAGCGTTGCGAAGAAGCCACCAAGGCGCAACTCATTGCGTCTGAAAAGGCGCTCGTGCAGCGCGAAACCGAGGCGAAGTCGTTCCAAATGGAAATCACCGCATTCACCGCTGCCGCAAAGTCCGCAGAAGAACGCGAGCGAGAGGCGCGCGCCGAACTTCAAGATCTCCGACGCCAAAACGAAGCGCTCGTGAAGGAGCACGGCACTTTGGAAGGTCGATCCAAGGCTCTGGAAGAAAAGGCGGATCAGCTCGTGCAGGTGGAGAAAGAAATGTCTGCGCTCAAGGCGGAGCTCACGGCCACGGCGTTGCAGCAAGAAAAATGGAAGCAAGATGTGGAGTACGCCAAGGCGGAGATCGAGCGCTCGCGTTCAAAGGAGGAAGCGAACAACGAAAAGTATTTAGACATGTTGAAGAACATGTCTGAAGCCGAACGCGAAGCCGCCTCTGCTCGTGCCGCCGAGTCAGTCGCGCGTGATTACGCGTCTCGAAGCAACGAAACCGCCAAGGAAACTCAAGCGCGCGAGCTTCGCATGCGAGACGAGTTGGCGACGACGCGCGTGGCGTACGAGACACTCTCGACTGAATTCCGCGCAAAGACGGAAGAATTCTCCCGTGAAGTCAGTCGCTTAGAGAAATCGGTGAGTGATGAGCACGCCAAGATGCAGGTATTGAGCAATAAACTTGATGAAGCGCGCGAGAAGATCAGTAATCTCGAGTTATTGAACATTCAAGCGACGAATAAAATCGCGAGTATCAAGGACACGTTGCAGCGCCAACGGGAAGAGACGAAGAAGATATGGGAAGACTTGCAACACACGCAAGCCGATCTCGACGAGAAAACGCGTCTGCTCGAACGCGAACAAACGGAAAGTCGAGACATGCACATGCAAAAGGCTCTCGAAAAGCAACGATCCACGGCGGCGCTCCTCAATCGACCAGCCGGAGGTTTCGGCGCGGTTCGTCAGCCGCTTGGCGACGCCAATCGAGGCGGTTCTCCGCTCGGCGGTAGCGTGCGCGCGCTGCCCAGTATTCGACCGATCGAAGAGATGCTTCCATCCTTGGCGCGCGACCTTTCTGGCGGCAACGCGATCAAAGCGATCGCGGCTTCGCCGACGCCTGCGATTTCGTCGCCGCGTTGAAACTCTTGCCAACGTAAACACACTGTAAAATCATAATCGTAAATCATACACTTACATGCGACTAAGCTAATTTGACGATCACTTTGGCATATCCTTTGGGCGCGCAGGCGGCGCTCGAAGCGTCTTGTATAATCGACCGACGTTTCGAGCCACATCCGCAGATTTCAAAGCGTTTCGCGCCGCCGTCACACCCTTCTTTGCCGACTTCGCCGTGTTCGATATGATGGGTCCACTGTACGGTTCCATGTCTGCGCGCTCCTCCAACACGCGCACCGTTCCAGTCTTCACCGACCCCACGATCGGCATCGCTCGTTTTCGAACCTCAGGAATCGCCGCCGCCGCGTACCGCCCGACCATTTGTGCCGTGTTCACGCTCGCCGTGATGCCGCGTCCGGCGCTTCGCAAACCTCCTCCGACGTCCGCCGTCAATTCCCCAACCTCCTCCATCACGTCCGTGAGCTCCAACCCACTCACGCGCACCGCCGCGAGCGTATCTGGCACCTCCTCGCGCACGCTCGCCGCGAGATACGCAATCTCATCCATCGTTCGCCGCGCGCTTCGAAGCGTCGGAATCAAACTCAGCAGCACCGCGCTCAGCGCGCTTCCTAACAAGCACCCCACTCCACACAGCGCGTACACCGCAAAGTTCGGCGTCATAAATTCCACGTTCTTCGCCTCGATCGGCTGCCGCACGTACGCCACCGTGGCGCCGTGCGCGGTCCGCGGCGCCAGCGCGCTCGCGTCTCGCCGCGCCCCGAGTTGACTCACCACCTCCCGCGTCGCGCGCACGTCGCGCGTCGTCCCTCGATCCGCGCCGGCGTTCGCGGCGCGAACGGCGCGCGTCTTACGCGTCGCGCGGACCCGATCGACGCCGTTCGGGCGCGCTCGGACGCGCGTGGACGCGCTCTGAAGCGTCATCATCGCCGGGACAGATTCTAAACGTTTGGTTCGCGACGCCGCGTCGCGTCACCGCGCGCCGCTCGGCGCGCGCGCGCGACGCGAAACGATCGAGCGCGCGAGCTTTCGTCTCGGCGCGCGCGACGGCGAACGGGTTTTCGCGCGGCGCGGAGTGCGGCGCGTCGAAGTCGGTCGAGCGCGAAGATTAACGGCCAAAATGGGCCAAGCGCGCCGAACGCTCGACGTCGGAAGCGTCGACCGTGGGATCGGCTGACGGCTAAAATAAAACTAAAAGATGCGCTACGTCTTGCGGTGGACGATGGCGTCGACGCGCCCCCAGCTGAAATCGATCTCGTCCTCGGCGACGACTTCGAACGCGTCGCTCGGCAGCGGACACAGCGCGGTGACGAACAACGAACCGCGTCGCATCTCGGCCGCGTGCGACGCCAATCGCGCCATGGTCGCCTCGTCCCACGTCACGCAGTTACAAAACACGAAATCCGCGTCGATCCAGGAGAGATCGACGAAGATGTCACCGAGCGAGACGGAGACGCTCGGAGAGACGCCGTCGTCTCGCGGCGCCACGTCTCGCGAGAAATCCTCCACCAAAATTTCCGCGATCGCGTGCACGCAAGGCAAGAGCTCGATTCCACGACATCGTGCGAAATACGGCGACAACGCGGCGGTGAGCACGGACTTCCCCGCGCCGCTGCCTAAATCGTAATACGTCAGCGTCGCGCGCGTCGACGCCGTCCCGCTCGCGGCGCGTCGCCGCGTGTCATCTCCCTCTTCCGCGCGTTCCAGCGCCAGCGTTCGCGCGTGCGCGTTGATAAACTCCAGAAACGCGCGCGGCGCGCACTCGCCGTACACCATGACGTCTAGATCGCTCTCGGGCGTGCCTTGAAGCGATTCCATGACTATGAGCTTTATGACGTCGGGACGCGCCTGTTCGAGCAGCGTCTCTAAGCGCTCGATCGCGCGCGCGCGCGCGCAGCCGGATTGCGCGGACCAAGCGCGAAGGTCGAAGCGTTTGGCGACGCCGTTTTCGACCAAGGCGCGGAGACGCGCGGTGGGGTCGGTCATGACGCCGGACGGCGCCGACCGCCGCGGTGTGCCGCGCGCGGGAAGGAACGAAAGGGGAATGGGATGGGTGCGATTAAAACAATGCGTGGTCAAATGTCGCGAACAACTCACATATCCGGTCCCATGGAGTCGTAATCGGTCATCTCTTCGATGGTGAGCTTTTGGCGCTCGGCTTCGACGCGCGCGGCGCGTCGCCAGAGCGCTTCGCCTTCGGCGATTAAAACTTTTTCATCCTCGGGCATGCGCTCGATCGGGATGAGTTCAGGTTCGCTCGACGTGGCGTCCTCGTCGCTTACGTCGTCTTCGGCTTTCGGTTCATCGTCGCTCGTCGCCGTGGAGCCGGCTGATTCCACGGGCAGGGCGGCGGCGGCGATGAAGGCGACGGTGGCGTCGACGTCGACTTCGTCTTCATCGTCGTCTTTGGATTCCGAACCGAATCCCATCATCGCCCCCGCGTCGACGCCTTCTTCGTCGAGAATCTGCGTGAAGAGCTCCGTGGCGTACGTGCTGACTAAGATGGAAACAACCATGATGGCGACGGTTTCGAACACGAGCGCGCCTTGCGCCTGGTCCTTGACGGATGACTCGTCGAACACCGCGGTGAGCAAAATTGAACCTAAGTACGCGTCGATGAACGCAGTCTTCGAGCTTCCGATGAAGTGCGCGGCGAAAAACTCTTTGAACTTGAGAGGCGTGAGCCCGCACACGTACCAGTTCCCACTGATTGGAATCGGTAAAATCGGACACAGCCTGAGCAAGAGCGCCGACTTGAACCCCTCGGGGACCGTGGACTCGGGGAATTGCGACGAGTCGAATCTTCGACTCAGCGCGGCGAACCACTTTTGCTCGCCCACGGGCTCGCTTTCGCCCCACTTGAAGCCTAATATCTTATCCTTCAACACGTACCGAGCGAGAAAAAAATTGACGCTCGCCGCGAGCGTGCTCGCCAGCGACGTCACCATCGTCCCTCCGAAGACGCCGCCGAACACCACCGGCGACACCACGGGCAGCACGAAGCCGATGGGCAAAAACTCATCCGTCATCGTCAACTTTTCCGCCACGAACAACCCGACGTACACCGCGAACACCGCCGCCGTGGGCAACGCTCGCAACTGATCCAAATATCCGCTCAACTCGCTCCTCGGCGGCAACCCAAAAAACTCCGTCAACTCGTCGAACCCACCCACCGCTTGCAACGCCGCGACGCGCGGCAAAAACAACCGCAGCACCACCCCCGCGATCGCCACGTTCACCGCGCTCGACATCAACGGCGCCGCGTCCCGCACCGCTTGACTCTCGATCAGCGCCTCGCTCCTCGCTCGCCAGTACGCGCCGACGGCGCTCGGAATCGACGCTCGCGCGCGCGCCCGCATCTCCTCCCGCTCTCGCGTCCACGTCTCCCCCGGCTCGGGCGCGCGCCGCGCCAGCTCCAGCGCCGCCATCAGCGCCACCGCCTCGATCGATTCGTCCTCCCTCAGCGGTTTATATTTAATCTCTCGCCACAATCCTCGCAGCGCGTCGCCCGCGCGCGCTCTCTCCGCCCCGTCCCTCTTCTTCGCCGCCGTCCGCGTCGCCGCGCGCGTCGTCGCGCCTCGCGACGCGGACGGCGGATCGTTCGCGATCGCGACGCGTCCGTCGCGACGCCGTCGTCGTCGCGCGCGCCATCGCGTCGTCGTCGTCGTCGTCAGTCGCGTCGTCGTCATCGGATTCGACGTCGTCATCGCGCGCGTCGCCGTCGTCGCGGCGCGGACGCGACGCGCGACGCGCCGGACGCGCGCGCGATCGACGCGCGCGGTGTCGAGCGCCGACGAGGACGACGCGCGACGCGCGCGCGCGCGGCGAAGTGAGACCATCCGTCACATCATGTCGCGGCCGCCCGACGCGCGCGCGCGACGCGCTCGCGGACCTGCGCGCGCGCCTC
>JACLAB010016778.1_pt1 | contig 11038 bp, 9 predicted proteins | sample 8027921 | NCBI WGS metagenome assembly JACLAB01 (sample SAMN15725117, study PRJNA655200) | protist metagenome | isolation source: fluorescence activated cell sorting (FACS) single amplified genomes of... | place: USA: West Boothbay Harbor, Gulf of Maine | collected 2000-07-19
CGCGGCGTTCCTCGCGCGTCTCGCGCCGCGCGTCGCGGAACTCGGCGCGAAGCTCTGTTTGAACGCGGTATCGGTCGCCGCGCACGCGCTGAGCGGAAAAACGTTCGCCGGGCGCATGATCGACGTGCGCGTGAGTAACGCGAAGCTGTACCACCGCGCGGCGCGCGTCGTGGCGGCGGCGGCGGGAACGGACGTATTGAGCGCGAGAGAGGCTTTATGGCGCGCGTGCGGCTTCGATCGCGGTTCGAATAACGCGTCATCGAGTCTCGACGTCTCCGAAGACGAACAAGAAGACGACAAAGTTGAACGTTCCGTCGTCGACGCCGTCGTCGCGCGCGCGTCGTCGCTGTCGTCCGTCGTCCCAATCGCCGTGCTCCTGGCGCGCGGCGCGTTTCACGAAGCGCGGGACGCGAGAGACGCGCTCGCGGAGGCGGGGAACGACGTGCGCGCGACGTTGTCGAGGGTCCAGCGGCCGAATAATACGCGTGAACAGTAGACTAGGCATATTCATGGCGTTTTTACAAAAGGCGTCGCGAATCCGCGCGCCGACTACAGCACGTTGAGCTGCGGGTAATCCCGCAGCAGCTCATCCTCGGATAGCGTGTCCCCCTCCTCCTGCGGCGTCCACAGCACCTCCACCGCCTGCAGCGCGTCGACGCGGATCGCCCCGATGCGCTTGAGCGCCGTGCGCAGCTCCGTGCTGTCCGTCACAGCCGGAAGTTTCAAGCCGCCGTCGCACGCCGCGATGATGGTCACCAAGATGTACTCGTTGATGTTCTCCTCGCCATCCGCGTTCGCGCTTCGCGAAGCGCGCTTCCGCGCGTTGACGTTGACCAGCGTCTCCTCCTCGAACTTGCCGCGCTCGTCCATGGAGTACTCGTTGAACAGGTCCTCAGCCTTCTCCGGCCCGTCCGCCGTCGTCGAGGTGGCGTACCCGTACACGCAGTACTCGGGGTTCCGCAGCAGCGCCAGCACCGTCTCCTCCAGCACGTAGTGCAAACCTTCCGTCGTGCTCGTGTCGGCGGCGTCCGCGATGTCCTCCAGGTCGAGCTGTAACTGCCTCGCCAAACCCAACAGCCCGATCTGGACCTTCACGACCGCAATCCTGTCCGCGCCTAGACGCATCCCGGAGTCGCCCCCGAGCGCGTTCTTGATGGCGTCCAGGAACGCCAAGACGATCATCACCCCGAAGACGAGCGAGAGCGCGCCGCCGCCGCCGCCGTATACGACGCCGCCGCCCATCGGCGCCATCGGGACGAGCACGGCGCTCGTCGCGAGGCCACCCGCGGCGTACCCGCGCGACGACGCGTACGAGCTGCCCATCGAGGAAGACGACATCGACGACATCGAGCGCGACGCGGAGGTTGCTCGGAACGAGCTCCCGCCCATGCGCCCGCCGGTGGCGGCGACCGCGTCGAGCGGAGTCACCAGCGCGGAGACCGCCAAGGCGAGCGCCAGAGCGGGGACCGCCGCGCGGTCCAGCGCGGCGCGCCACCAGGGCTTTTCGGTCGCGGAGGAGGCGGGGACGTCCGAGACGTCCCTCGCGAAGGCTGAGTCCTTCGGCGCGAGCGCCGCGACGGGCGCCGCGCGGCGAAACGACGCGCGGCGCGCGAGCGGGGAGGCGCGCAGAGACACGCGCGCGGTCCCGGCCGATCGCGATGACGCGGATGGCATCGCGCGGGTTCGCCGGACGGCGGGTTTGCCCGGACGCGCGGCGGCGAGCGCGCCGAGCGACGCGACGGCGGTCGTCGCGGCGATGCTCATCGCGTTTCGAGCCTCGGTGTGTCTCGTTCCCGGATCGTCGGGTCGCGCGACGTGTTGTGGCGCGCGATCCCTTGGAGCAACGATGCGTGCCTCGTGGCACAAAAAAACTGCCAGGGTGCGCGACAATCGCGAGTGATCTGAGAATCAGAATCTGCCGAACGTGCCACTTGGACGGCCAGAACGATGAGACGACGTTAACGTTCTCTCGCCACGACCCGCAGTGTGACCGCGCGCGCGACCCGCTGGAACATGCGGGAAGCTCACGACGCCGCGCTCGACGGCGCCCCGCGGTCGAAGCGCCGACGCGGGGACGATGATGCGTCGGCGTCTGAGGTCCCGGACTTCACGCACGTTCTGGTAAGTGAGAATCTCTCGGCCAAAACACGACGGTGCCGTTTTCGTTCCCTCGCGCTCGGCTCGACTCCGACTGAGACTCTCTACCCCCACCCTTCCAGGTGTACAACTGCAGCTTGAACGACATCCTCGTGACGACGGAAAGAAGAAACACCGCCTTCGTCACAGACCCCACGAAACCAGGGTACATGTTGCCGGAGGCAGAGCCGAGACCCGAAGATCCCACACTCGCCGACGTGTTGGCTCGCCCCAAGTTCAGCGCCACGGCGCATGTCGCGGAGGCGATCGAGAAGCGCCTCGACGAGAATGCGGACATCGTATTGCGGCGAAATCAAGGAACGTGTGACCTGACACGCCTATTCCCCGCCTATCACAAGTCGATGCTCCCGCTGGGGCTCAGTATGAACGGAGCTGCTGAGCCGGGCCGTCACGCGGACTCGTACGCGTGGCACCCCGCCGCGCACGAGTCCTTCGCCGCGGCGCGCTCGGCTTCGCCGCCGACGTTCGCTTCGGTGTACTTCCCCGTGCTCGCGGCGGTGCTCCCCAAGTGGATCAACGGCTTCGTGGGCGAGCGAGAAGGCGGGAATGATCAACCTCTCTTGGCTGAAACCGAAAAGGAGCGTATCACTCGACGCGTGTTGTACCTGGTGAGCGGCTACGGCGCGCCCGTGAACGCGTCGCACGCGCCCGAGAGCAACAGCACGGAAGCTATGGCTCGCGTGATCAAGCGGTTCGTGGATCGGGCGTACCCCGGTCTGATCGACGTGCGTCTCGCGCACTCCGGCAACGGCGTTTTCAGATACGACAAGAACGTCTCCTTCGTGACCGAGACGCTGCGACCGGCGGTGGCGCGCGACCGCGACGTCGTCGCCGAGGCGTTCGGCGAGGAATGGCTTCGGCGATTTAAATTAACCGTGGCGCTGTGCGACGGCACGCCCGCGCGTCTGCACGCGCTGATGTCTTCGTTCCGGGACATGCGGCCGTACCTCGCGCACGCGTTCCGCCTGAAGCGGTTTTGGCACGCCGGAGAGCTGGACACCGGCGACGTCGACATACAACGCTGGGCGCGCGCCGAGGCGGCGCCGCCGATTCCGTACGGGAATTTAGAGTCCGTGCTCGGCAAAGCGTTTGTGGGCGCTTCTTTGGCAGACGAGAGACGCGCCGCGAGAGACGCGTTCGTCATGCGTATGCTCGTGCGTGAGATGAAGACGCACCGGGACGCGTTCACGGCCGCCGCGAAGCGGGGTACGCACGAGCTGACCTCGTTTTGGCTCCGCAAGACTCGCAAACCCGTCCTCGCGATTCTGTGCGTGGTGAAAGCCTCCAGCTCTAAAAAGCCCCGGCACGAGCTGGACTCGTCCGACTTCGAGTTCCACCGGGGCGTGAACCTGGAGGTGTCCATGCCCACCGGCAGCCTGTGCAGCGAGCGCAACGCCATCGGGAACGCGCTGGCGGCGAACCCGGGTCTGACAAGGAAGGACATGTTCGGCATCGCCGTCTTGAGTCTGCGGCCGAAAGACGTCGGCGACGACAAAAGCGCCCTTCTGTGCCGCGACGTGGAAGGAACGCATCCAGGCACAGAAGGCCCTTCGAGTCCGGACAGAGAGAAGACGACAGTAAACGGCAACGGCGCGATGTCCCGGAACGCCTCGTTCGCGCACGTAGAACTTCTCGCGGCGACGGAGAGTCGCGCGGCGAGCGGCGCGAACGGAACCGCGGAGTCGGCGGCGATGAGCGCCGACGACCTCGCCGGGCTGAACCCGCTGCGGCCGTGCGGCGCGTGCAAGGAGTGGCTGAACAAGATCGCGGAGGTGAACCCGGGATTCCGCGTCGTGATGTTCTCGGACGTCACGTGTGACGAGGTGTACGTCAAGGAAGTGGGGCAGTGCTGAGCGGTTTCGTGTCGCGCGAAGAAACTTTTTTTTTTAGTGAAAAAAAAACGCCCACGGCGTCTCGCGCCAGTCCGGCGAAACGCGGGAAAAGCCCTCGTCGTTCGCGTTTCCGCATTCAGTCTCCTTCGCGCGCGGACGTCGAGCGGTCGCGGCGCGGCGTGCGTTTGTCTCTCGGGCCGCCATGGGCTTGACCGCGTCCAGCCTGGCCTTGACGCAGTACGACGTCGAGGAGGTGCAGGAGCACTGCGACGGGAGGTTCACGCACCGGGAGATCCAGAGCCTGTACAAGCGATTTCGGTCGCTGGACAAGCGGCACAAGGGCTACCTCAGCGAGGACGAGCTGATGAGCATCCCCGAGCTCGCCATCTCGCCGCTCGCGTCGCGCGTCGTGCAGGTGTTCCAGAACCTCAACTTCAAGGACTTCTGCCGCATGCTGAGCGCCTTCTCCGACCGCGCGTCCAGGGAAGAGAAGCTCGACTTCATGTTCCGCGTCTACGACGTGGACCGGGACGGGTTCATCAGCCTGAGCGACTTGGAGACCATCGTGAAGCACCTGGTGGGGAGCTCGCTGAACGAGGAGCAGGTGGCGGAGCTCATCACGCGCGCCATGGAGGAGCTGAGCGAGGTGCGGCGGAAAAACAAGGGGAAGGCGAGCGGGGAGAGCGGGGGAGGGATCACGTTCGCGGAGTATAGGCTCATCCTGGAGGGCGCGACAAAGTTGCCCACCGTGCGCGTCCCCGTCGGATTCGACTGAGACGTGCTGAATGAAAAAAACAAAGTTCGGCTCGTCGCTCGTGACGTTGTCTCATTTCGACCCGCGCGCGTCGCACGCCCGGCGGCGTCACAGAGCGCGTCGTTCGCGTCTCGGATCGCGTCTCGCGCGTCTCGCCGCGTCCGCGATCGAACACGAGCGACCGCGGCGACGGCGCGAGACGCGAGACGGGCGATGGGCGGAGGGAACGCGCACGTCTCCGATGGTGGGTTTTCGGGAGACGACCGGGAGACGATCGGTGATCTCCATCCATCTCGGGCTTCCAAGACCAAGGTTCTGTTCTGCGGGCTCGAGTTTCTCGAGGGCTGGAACCAGACCCGGCTGGCGGTGGAGCACGCCGGCTTGAGCGACCAGATCGACGTCGTGCGTTGCGACCGAGTGGACGTGCCGCGCGAGATTCAAGACGCGCACGTCGCCGTGCCGCTCATGACCCGGCTGGACGCGACGGCGCTACAAAACGCAAACGCGCTGCGCATGGTGATTCAGTTCGGCGTCGGGCTGGAGGGCGTCGACGAAGCCGCCTGCGTCGCGAAAGGGGTCGTCTTGGCTCGCATACCCAGCGAGCACACCGGCAACGCCGCGAGCACGGCGGAGATGGCGGTGTTCCTGACCCTGGCGGCGATGCGCGAGGTGTGGGCGATGCGCTCTTCTGTGTACTTTTCTAAAACGCTCGGCTCGCCCATGGGCGCGACGCTGTCCGACAAAAACGTCCTTATTATCGGCTGGGGATCCGTCGGAAAGACCGTCGCCGCGATGCTCGCGCCGTTCGGGTGCTCGGTGAGCGCGGCGAAACGAACAACGTGGGCGTCGCCGGACATCGGCTCCGGCGCGGACGAAATCGAGCGCGCGTTAGCGGGGAAGCACGTCGTCGGAGTGACCTCCGAAGAGGACTCCGACGGTGCGACAAACGAAAACACGAAACACGAAAGTTTGCGCGCCGGTTTGGAAAACGCGCACGTCGTGATTCTGGCGTGCACGCAGACCAAGGAGAACGTCGGGATGGTGGACGACGCCTTTTTAAACGCCACGCGCGACGGGTGCGTGCTGGTGAACGTCGCGCGCGGAGGTTTGTTCCAGCCGGACGCGATCCTGCGCGCGCTGGACGGCGAAACGACTGAAAAAAAAAAGTTGGCGTACGTGGCGTCGGACGTGGCGTGGGAAGAGCCGGTGAATCCGACGCACCCGCTCGTGCGACACGAGCGCGCGTACTTCACGCCGCACGTGGGGGGTGTGACGGACGTCTCGTATAAGCGCATGGGCGAGATCGTGCGCGACGTCGCGCGAGTGGTGCACGAAAAGAGGGGCCTCGCGTATCTCGCGAAGCACGTCGCGAAGTGTAGCCCGGTGAACGTGCCGCAGCTTAAACAAACGTTCCCCGGGTTTCCGTTTTTGGAAGGCAAAGGCGCGCCGACGACGCTAAACCGTGACTGAGGCACTATATATTCCATGAACGTGTGATGCGATGCGCGAACGAGACGCGCGTCCGCGAGTGGTTCACGAACGAACGACGTCGGTGTTCTGTTTAACAGTGGTTCGTTCGTCACACTAGCGTATGGGAATTAATTTGGTGGTCTGTTTCTCAAGAACGTATCTCATCAATCGTCGCGAGCGGAGGTTTCGCGCGCGCGCGACGCCCGTCACTCGTCCGTGACGGCGGACCTGACGGTGGCCTGCACGTGCGCGGGCATCATACCCCCCTTCTTGCCCATCCTGAACCCGTCGCCGCCCGCGCTGTGGTCCTCGCCGTACCCCTTGTTCTTGATCCGACCCTTCACCTTGGACTTCTTCTGGAACTTGTGCTCGGCGCGTCTCTGCTTCTCCGCCTTCGGCTTCCCCATCCCCAGCTCGTCCATCATCTCCGCCAGGAGCTGCTTCGCGAGCGGGTCGTCCGGGGACATGCCGTCCGGCAGGTCGCCGGAAGACGTCTCCGCCTCTCCCGCAGCGCCCGAAGAGGAGTCGGAGGGGGGCGGCGCGTCCGCCGCCGCATCCTCCTCCTCTTCGTTTTCCAAAGAAAAGATGGCGTCGCCGGCGACGCCCATGGGCCCGTCGTACCCCTCCGGCCCGACGCAGAACAGCAGCTTGCCGTTGATGAAGTCCTTCAACACAGCTCTTCCGGCCCTTTGCTCGTCCGGGCGGCCGTGCTGCACCGTTAAGCCGCGCGCCGCCGAGTACGCCCTTAAGAGCTCGCCGGCGGTGGCGTTTCGATGTTGGTCCTCGTGCAGCGCCGGCAGCGGGAGCTTCATCTTATACACGCGCTCGATGAGGTGTCGCGGGATGCGTTTCGCGACGATGGAAACGGGCTGCCGCACGTCCGTCAGCCGGTCGATGGGCAACACGCCGTTGCACACTAACTCCGCCCTGCTGGCGGTGAACGAGGGGAACACCAGGCCGGGACAATCCGCTAAGAGCAAACCGTCGCCGAGCTCGAGCGTCTGGAAGTGTTTCGTCTTTCCGGGAGTCGCGCTGACGCCGGTTTTCTTCTTCGCCACGAGCGCGTTCACGGTGGAGCTTTTGCCGACGTTGGGGTAGCCCACCATGCCCACCACCACTCTCTGGTCCTTGCGGCGCGCGCGAGCGCCCTCGCCGGCAGCCTCCTCCGCGCGGCGCTCGAGGATACAGAGCAGGTCCTCGCGCGCCAGCAACCCGGAGCGGTCCGTCGCGAGTTCGTCTCTTCTCGTATATTCGCGTATATTCGTCCCGTCGGCGCTCGGTCCCGTCCCGTCGGAGGCTTCGTTTCCCTCGTTTCCCTCGTCGCTGAGCTCGTCCTCCGAGCCGGACGCGCCTCCGTCGAGGCCGTTCCCGACGCGCGCGGCGCGCTCGGCGAGCGACGCGGTCTCCAGAAGCTTCTGTTCCTTCTCTCTCTGCTCCGTCGCCTCCGTGGCGGCTTTCGCGGACCACCACAGGTACTCGATTCCGTTCGCGTCAAAGTACTCGGACCAGGCGTCCCTCAGCTCGCGACTGAGCAGGTCCGCCTTGTTCAGCAGCAGCATGGTCTTCTTACGCCCGCCGTCCAGCTCCTTCACGAACGCCTCCAGGTCCGGGCAGCGGTAAAACAGCGGGTCGCGCGCGTCGACCACCTGCACGACGATGTCGCTCCGCTCGCACACGCGCCAGAGCTGGCGCCAAATCTCCAGATTCTTCTCGAACGGCGTCAGAGTCAGCCGCTCGTCCTCCTCCACGGCCGCCAGAGCGCGGCGCCACTCCAGGAACGCTCGGCGTTCGTTCTGGTCCAGAACATCGGGGGGGGTCTCGCGCGTCCACGGCGGCCGCCGCGGGACTTTCAGTTTATCGCGGTGCGCGTTTTCCGCGTCGGCGACGCGCGCTCTCTGTTGGCGCTCGCGTTCCTCGGCGTTCGGGTCGGCGGCCGCGTTCGGGTCCGAGCCGTCGCCCATGCTGACGACGACCGCACCCCGGCGCTCGGCGGTGAAGTCGCGGTCGCCGAGCTCGGCCATCGCCAGGAACTCGTCCAGGTCGTTGCGTTCCATCACCGAGCGCAGATCCGGACGCCTCGAGCCGTCGGGGTTGATATCCGCGACGTGGCGGTCGTAGCCCTGCTGGATGTATCGCCCGTCGTTGCCGCCGACGTGCGCGCCGTGGCGCGAAGCCTTGCGCGCGAGACCCTGCGTGTCGGCGTGCGCGGGAAACGTGTGCGGGGTCGGGGAGGAGGGACGTCAGCGGCGAGGGTGGAGGGTGGAGGCGACGCGCGCTTGCGCGAAATCCAGGCGGCGGCGGCGGCGGACGTGCCGTGCCGACAGCGAGGCGCGCGAAACGGGCGGGGACGCACCGAGCCGAGGCCTCCGCCGCCGACGCGTCGGCCGGAGTTCCGTGAGCCTCCCATGGCGCCCGAGAGACGAAGCGCGGTGAGCGGGGCGTCTCCGTGTCGTGCGTGCGGGCGCGCGCGAGGCTGTGGAGAAGAGAACTCAGAGAGGTTGGTTGGGGAGCTTTCGCGGCGGGGCGTTCGTTGATGAAAGCTCACAGTGCAGCCTGACTGAATGCCCATACGAGCCGACCGCTTCTTTTGCGCCTGCGGCACGATCGATTACGGCGACCGTCGCGCCTCGCGAGCCGTGAGCGCCACTCGACCGCGCGCGGCGACTCGGTGCGACTCTTGCCTCGCGTGACCGGCACCTGCGGCACGTTGAGCGACGGGCGGAGCTTCCCCGAAACCCGACTCGCGCGCCCGCAGAAGGCCGCACACCGCCGAGCGCCCGTCCCCGACGCCTCGCGGCAACAGGCACCATGGCCACCAAGGTGCAGCGCATCATGACGCAGCCGATCGTACGTCAACCAAGGACCCGCTCGGTTCAATCGCACGCCGGCACTGCGGAATCGTCCGCCTTGGATTCCTCGTCTCGCTCGCGCGTCGCGAAGCGCCCCCACCAACCGCACGCGCTGACCTCCCGTTCCACCATTTCCAAACGCCTCTCCCGCTCATTCCCGCAGAACCTGATCTTCCGGTTCCTCCAGACCAAGGCGAGGATCCAGATCTGGCTGTTCGAAAACGTGGACGTCGTGATGGAGGGCAGGATCATCGTACGTCCCGACGTAGTGCTTCCGGAACAACCCGCCGCCCCGCTCGTGTCTCGCCCGGCGCGCGCCTACCCGAGCATCGTTCAGACACCTCTCTCGCCACTAGGGTAAAACGTCGCTCGCGCTTTTTCTTTTTTTGCAAAGGCTTTTTTTTCGCCGTCGCGCCGCCGCTCACCTTTCTTCCCCGCTCTCTTCGTCGCGCAGGGTTTCGACGAGTACATGAACCTCGTGCTGGACGACACGGAGGAGGTGAACAAGAAGAAGGGCACGAGGAAAAGCGTCGGTCGGATTTTGCTCAAGGGAGATAACATCACGATGATGGTGAACGTGTCGGATGCGAAGTAGCGGGGGCGTTGGTTTTTTCTACCCTTCGTTCGCGGCGGGTCCCGCTCCCGCGGCGCCGCGCGTTGAATCCTTTTCGTCCCGGATACACATACCCGCGTTCGACGCATGAATATATACGATAGCCACACAGACACGCAGTCACGAAAAAAAACCCGCGCGCGCGCGTTTCCGAGCGCCGTCGATCGGCACGAGCGTTCGACGTCACGCGAGCGTCGTCCGTCCCGTCGTCGCGCAAATGTCGATTTTCGCCATCAATTTTAGAAATCCGCAGCTCGCGCGAATGCCATTTCGGCGGAGCCGTTTTCCCGGACGTCCCGACCGCGGTCGCGTCGTGTCGTCACTCTCGTCGCGCGTTCGGAGGTGCGAGACGCGGCCTGGAAAAGAAGGCTCAGCGAGGGCTACGCGCGCCTTCTGGCCGCTCGTTCGTCGAGACGATGACCCCCGTCCCCGGCGATCCCCCCCGGGTCCCGTTCACGTACTGGGCGCAGCGCAAAGATCGCGTATTCCTCACGTTGGAGTGCCCGAACGCCGAGGATCCCAAGGTGCACCTCACGGACGACGGCGTGCTGACGTTCAGCGCGAACGCCAAGTCAGACAGCACGGAGGCGGACCACCACTACGAGCTTACGCTCGAGCTGCTGCACCCCATAAACGCCAAGGACTCGCAGATCCACGTGGGCCCTCGGCGCGTCACGATGGTCATCGCGAAAACCGAGGAGGTGAGCGGACGACGCGACGTTTCTTCGCCCTTCCACAAACTGCGTTTCGGCGTTTCGGTTTTTTCGCGTCGTCTCGCTTTCGGCGGCGCTTTCGACGCGTCCGCCTCGGACCGCTCTCGACTTAACCGATCGACCAATCGCGCTCACTGAAACCCGCCCACGCGCGCTTCCAACGCAAACACTCCGTCTCCTCGCGAAAACGCCTCGAATGCCTTTGTCGAAGAACGCCGGTCCGCACTGGCCGCGTCTGCTTCGTTCGTCTATAAAAAACCCGCACGTCAAGACCGATTTCGACAAGTGGGTGGACGAGGACGAGGAGGACGAAGCCGATCGCGCCGACGCCTTCGACATGTCCTCCCTGGAGTCCATGAGCAAATACAGGGAGGACGACTTCGTGGACCCCGCGGACTCGGACGACGACGAAGACATGCCGCCGCTGGAGCGCGCGAAGTAGGCGGGACGCGCGGCGGGAACGGTCGGCGCGAAAGACGCGAATCGAACAGCGGTTCTTTCTTTTTGCAATCACCGAAAAAGGTTTTCGCTCGCGCGTCCCGATCGAATTGCTTCGTCATCGTCATCGCTCCCCGGGCAATTCAAATCGACGCGCGACCCGACACGCGCCCAACCTCGACCCGCGGCGCATGCGCGTTTTCTCCGCGAAG
>JACLAB010002984.1_pt1 | contig 11034 bp, 10 predicted proteins | sample 8027921 | NCBI WGS metagenome assembly JACLAB01 (sample SAMN15725117, study PRJNA655200) | protist metagenome | isolation source: fluorescence activated cell sorting (FACS) single amplified genomes of... | place: USA: West Boothbay Harbor, Gulf of Maine | collected 2000-07-19
CAAGGTCGTCGAACCCACACAGCGGGATGGTCAGGTGAGCTCCCCGCTTGCGTCGAACCGTAAATCGAGTCAATAGTCGACTTATTTTTCAATCTTCAGCTTGTTAGGGCGTCATACGTGGATGTTCTGTTTAGTTTTTTCCCGCTAGGCTGGACGGCTTTCGGGGGACCTCCTGCCCACATCGGGCTCTTCGAAAATACGTTTGTTGAGCAGAAGCGATCGATTTCTCTGGGAATGTTTAATGAGATCTTATCACTAGGACAGTGCTTGCCAGGACCAACCACTACACAGATGTCATTTGCCATAGGCGCTGTAAAGAAAGGTATTCCGGGCGGGCTTGTGTCTGGCACTTTGTTCCAATTTCCTGGACTTTTGCTGATGTCTCTTGCGGGGGCCGGGGCCACAAATATACTAGTCAACCCGGCAGACTGGCTCAGAGGTTTCACTGCCGGTCTTTCTGCTGCAGGTATAGGATTAGTGATCTCTGCAGGATTAGTGATCTCTGCAACAGTTGGTCTTGCAAAGGGGCAATGCACAGATCAAACCATGAGTGCGTTGTGCTTGATGTCAGCTGTGATCGCATACATGTACCAGTCAACCTGGATATTCCCTCTCTTAATTGTCAGCGGTGGGTTAACCACGTTATGCATCAAACGAGTGAACGGAAATTTTCTTCTTGAAGGCATGGAAATTAACCTATCTAGCTAGTATTTCTCAAACCTCAGGTAGCATTTTCCTAGGTGCATGGGTATCCGTGTGGATTACGGTCGCTTGCATCGTGGATCGGATTGACTACAAAGATTATCCTGAACTCTATTGGTTTGAAGCTTTCTATCGCATTGGATCGCTCATTTTCGGCGGAGGACAGGTCGTGCTACCGTTGCTTTTGCACGACGAGGATGCGTGTGTTGCAGCTGGCGGCTCAATCGTGCCAAACGACGTCAATTTCACGTGCTTAGCTGTCGTTCGGATCACAAAGGCGGACGCTTGGATAACTGAGGAGCAGTTTTTTGTGGGTTTGGGTCTAGTTCAGGCAATACCTGGACCCATATTCAACCTCTCGGCTTACATCGGGGCGGTAGCTGCGAGTAGAATGGGAACTAACATTCTTGCTGGTATCTTTGCGGAGTGGTTTGGACTTTCTGGCCCCGGTATCATGATCCTCTTTGGTATCCTACCTTTCTGGAATGAGTTTCGTAAGCTGCCATGGTACCGAGCAGCACTGCCAGGTCTCAACTCTTCTGCAGTCGGTCTTGTTGTTGCCGCAGTCATTCAAATGTCGTTCAAAGTGAAAGACATCTCACCTGACAAAGACCTCAGCGTTGTCATAGGGATGCTCGCGTTCTGTGTGTCTTTCTTTGGAATCCCAGTGGGATCGAAAGAAACTGACATTTGGAGTGTACCTGCACCTTTGATTGTCATCGGAGGAGGAGGACTTGGTGTTCTTGCCTGGTTATGCCTGGTGATATACTTCCTACCCGACGTAGGGTTTCGTAGGGCAGGCCTTGTGGCGCCAACAGCAAAAGTGGATGCCAAAGAGATGGTATGCTGTCTGAGGGACAAGGGAATAAATCGGGTCTTCGTTGTTCCGGATTCTGCGAAGCTGTTAAAGATCTCGCCGACTCAAACGACACGTTCCCAGGATCGAGGCGCCGCAGTGGGATATACCTCATAGGAGATTTACGCGATTCAGAAATAGAGGCGCGAGCGCGAGCCCTGGCTAGCGGCAACCAGGGGGAGAAATCTTTATGGTCGGAGGCGTGGGTCATACATTGTCCATCGCACAAGGAGCGCTGGAACTGCCTAGCTAGCGACAAGTGCATAAGTGCATAGATGGGGACGGGCCATTCTCGTCATGGGTAACTCTATTTGTGTCGACTGTCGGCCTCGGCATACAAAACATCGTTCACGTGTTGTTGAACAACTCTTGTCACGAGTCAGTTGGCGGGCAGCTAACAGCAGCCTCTCAGGGCCCGAAAGTACCGAGGGAGTCTCTCTATATATAGTAAAAAAATGCACTCGACGCAAGATATTCGCGCGTTCACAGCGCAAGCAGTCGTGTTGCTTTGCAAAAGCTAACTTTCTCATAGAGGAAAAAAGAGGGTAACGCTTTCCTGAAAACCATCAAACGCGTTGACTTCGCCATGGAGAGGGGGGTTCCTCGACCCAAAGAGATGCTGGCGCAGTTCAATGATGCCGCGTGCGACTTTTTACAGCGTCCTCTGCCGATGGAAAACCTGCACCATGCGATGCAATCTTCCTCGCGTATTTAAAGTTTTAAAATCACTGTATCACTGCACCGAAGCCCTTGGTCGCAGATCGCAACATTGTCTTTAAATTATCTTGGGCTCGGTTGAAGACGCAGCGTGTAATTCAACACCTGCCTCACGTTCAAGGGTTCTTAGCACGCAAGTGTAGTCTGCATGGTATCCTTGATCATCGACTGCCTTTTTCATCATATTTTTCACAACAGGCAGTATGCACAAGCAATCATCGTTACACATTTCTTCACGAGAACCCAGGATTTCCACTGCGGTTCGCACGTCCTTGAGCATGAGGCCGAGTTTAAATCCGTAGTCAAATTTCCTTGTTAGAATTTCTGTTGGGATGCGAACTTCTGTTTGCAAGGATCGTCCTGAAGAGGCGTTTATAGCATTCAACGCTACCTCTGGTTGTACACCGCATTTAGTAAGCGCGAGCAACGCTTCTCCGGCGACAATAATATGGGCCGCGTTCAAGCAATTGTTCATGGCTTTGACCGCGTGTCCGGCACCAATGGGACCACAGTCAACAATTTTGTTTCTTGCAAAGAGTGAGATTATGTGCCGGGCTTCTTGACAATCATCTCCACCGACCATCGCCGTGAGCTGTCCAGAAGCAGCTCCTTGTGGTCCTCCACTCACGGGACAATCGATCATTTTGACACCAACTTCCCTTAGTTTGTATGCTATATTCTTCGTGGTGTTCGGATCCCCACTGGTACAATCTATCCATAAAGTACCGCTTTTAAGGTCTGGCGCGAGCTTTTCAGCCATGGCTGTTACTTCAACTGAAGTGGGTAAGCACGAGATAATGACGTCTACTTTCGAAAGATCAGAGATGACATAAGCACAACATGTTCCAAACTCAGCGGCGTGTCGCTCTGCTCGTTCGGTCGTGCGATTCCATACCGTGACGGGTGAGTCGATACGACCATCTCGCGCCGCCAAGGCTAAATTTCCGGCTATTCCCCAACCCATGGCGCCAAGCCCAATGAAGGCAACTTTTTTGGTTTCCTGCATTTCCGAATCGCGGCGAGAGGGTCTGATCGATCAGAAAAAGGAGAGGCGTGTTTTTTTCGCTCGCTTGTGCGCCCCCGGAAGCGTACCAATCGCAGCTCAGATGTGCGTTTGCGTACGTCGGGAACAATAATAATATAATAATATGATATATGAAATAATAAATAAAGTACATATATTATTACACGGTGGTATAGACTAGGGTTATTTGCGACCGAAGATCAGGTATGCGACCGTGCAGATGGCTTCCTCGACGCGAAATATGCATCCCTAGGGAGGAAACTGGCTCGCGCGCGAGCGCGTGCACTTTCAGGAGCCCGCGCGCCGCCTCTTTCCCGCGTCCGTCGGTTCTCGTTGGCAAGATCCATCCGTCGACGTCGCGCGGTCGGGGAGTGACCAAACGCGCATCGAGCAGGGTGCTTCGCGCATATGAGTGCGGTTCGTGCTTACATACTATGCCATGCTGGGAGGATTTGGCTCAGATCGGGTGAAGGTCTCCGCGTCGGAGCACCGCGCCGTCACCAATGGGCGCGATGAGCGACGCAACGAAAAGCGCTTCTGAGGCGGGGGAGTCAGTCTGAGGGGTGGTTTCTAACTCCGAAAATGAGCTCAAAAAGATCACTTTTCGCACATAAAAAACTCCGGGGCTGTCACGGGAGTAGTGCTTTATTTATTTGATTGAGAAGCTATTTCAAGAAAGCGAGCAACATGGTTCAGAGTGACGTTTCCATATGCATGCCGGCCTTCACACAAACTTTTGTTACTGACACCAATTGTGTCTGCCTCGCGATCCAGGAGTGCGACATGCTCAGAAAGTTCAACTTGTATTTTTTCCCGAATCAAATAGTTGAAACGCAAGGCACTTTCCACAAAAGAGGGGGTGACAAGCTACAAGGTTTGCAAAAACAGTCAAAGAATCAGGAAACATTTCACTCGTTTCACGAAGAATGGAAGCAGTGTTGTAAATCGTGTCGTTCAAGGGGGTGTTACTGTACCCTAGGTCCCAAGCCCCTGTTGCAAACAGAAAGTGGGTCGGGCGTTGGGAATCTGTAATCAATTTTGGTAGATATGTATATATCACGCTGCGAGGAAAATGTCTTGAACACATATGTCAATCTCACTCTCCGTGAAAAATCAAGGTATTCCCGAAAACATGCGTCTTGAGGATCGCCCTCTCCTTGACATCCTCCTTTGTCATGAGAAGTATAGCTTCCAAACCGAGTGTCCATTAGAGTACCATTCAGACGACTTATTAAGGCTGCCGTGAACATTCTCATACTCGAGTCACCGTGGATATGGATCCACACGTCTTGTAATCCGCCGGATACTTTTAAAAGACTCTTGTTATCCCGAGGCTGATCACAACTAGTAATAGTATCACTGGTGTAGAGCAAGTTCTTGATGTGACTCTTGGATTCACCTGAAACGTGCACATGCCCGATAGCCGTAGCGAACAACAGTAACGAAACTACGCATGTCGTCCTTGGTATGTCAAGAGAATACATCCGTGCGCGGGATTGTGACTCCAGGAAACCGAATGATAACCTCTCGACCCGATTATTTAGACTATTATTTTAGCAGTGGGACACTAACTCTTAGGAGAGCTCGGTGGTGCCGGGGTATGTTGCGAGAAATACGCCGAGCATGGCACGTCCCTTGTCCTTTTGTAGTCGCTCGATTCCGAGGGCGATGGCCTCGCGGGTGATCTCGTTGAAGGCATTCCTGAGGTCGAGGGAGAAGACGACGTCTTGGCGGTGGACTCGTAGATGTTCGCGTACGGCGATCGCGCATGTCTGTACGCCAGAGGCGTGGCCGCGGCCGAGTTGGAGAACGAGTCCATCTTCGGATATGAGCGCGTCGCGGATGTCGTCTCGGTGGCGTATCGCGATGGTGCGCTCGGCGATCTTTCTGATGATGTCGGTGATCCCAATGGGCCGGATGCCTCGGTTGTTGGGCTTGAGGTTGGCGGTGAGCCTCGAGCCGGCGACGTCGCGGTAGAACTTCTCGGTACATTCGCAGCGAAGAAAGTCGAGGATGAAACCGTGGAAGAGTTTGAGGAGGTCAGGCGAAGAGAGGATGGGGAAAGTGAACTCGGCTCGCCACCCCCAGCGGTCATGAGTCCTGCGCTTTGCCGCGCTGCGGATGGCTTGGGCGACGTGGTACGTTTCGATGGAATCCGGGTTGATGTCGCGTTTCCAGTCGAGTAGTTTTGTTTCCCAGCTTTGGCCGCCGTCAGTCGCGGTGTCTTTGGGTGAGAAGACCTTTTGACTTGGTTCGGGGTGGAGCTCCTGGAGGGTGCGGAGCGTCTCCAAGGTGGCTGGTGCCATCGGGGTTTGTTCCAAGGTCTTGACGGCCTCGGAGTACTCCCCCGACCGGACCAGGAGGACGGCCCGCTTCAAAATGCGTCGTCGCTTCTTGGCTTGCTCTTCGATCTGTGCGGCGTCGCGGTCGCGAAGGTCGAGCTCGGTTATCATGGCACGGAGCTTGTCCACCGTTTCGCGTTTCTTCTTGGTCTGGAGGAGCTGTTTGGTCTCTGTGTTCCAGATGCCGCGGATGTAGAGCTCGCTGAGACATTGGTCGGCGTTCCACTTGTTGGTGTCCTTGTCGAGGCGGGCTGCGGCGGCTTGTTGTAGCTCGTCGTCCGCCGTCGCCATAGTTTGAGACTGCACTTCAGCTTCAAGTGTGCGCGTGAGCTTCTCGCGCAGGGTGTCGCGGGAGTTCTCGGCCCTGGCGACAGCCTCGTTCCATAGCGAAGACAGCTCACCCTTGCGGAAGCGTGCGAGGGAGTCGGAAATGAAGCGGCTGCGTTGCTTCTTATTGGAACCGGTGGGGACAGATAGGATCAGAGTAGGGAGGGCCTGGAGCAGAATCTCGGCGGCGTATTGTTGTTCTTGGTCCCCGGTGGACTTTGCCTCTCCGCGCCATCGTAGTGCGAAATGCATGCAGTCGTTCAGTGACGTGGTGATGTTGCGTGGCATGTGTTCCGGTGTGAACCAGCGATGTTGATGGGTGATGTCGGCAGCTTCAGTGGTTCGGACCAGTCCAGTCCAGTCGTGTCGAGCTGCGAGCTCCGCCTCCCGTCGCCGATCGGGGTACGCGGCAGTCGCGTAATCGTCGTCTGCATAGGAAAAAAGAGTAATAAATGCCGAATAATTATAACGTATGGGTAATTCAATTAAAATATGTCCCAATAACCATTACAAAAAGTTTATATAATTAATTAAATACAAATATTAATATACCGTGCATGCTCTACATATATACGCGCACCAGTGCATTTATTATTATTATTAGCACTTTCATAAAAACCAATCAATATATAATAATTTATTGGTTTTCACTCGAGCGCCGCGCCGAGCGCCAGCAGGAGCGCTCGATCCGCGCGGGCGACGGGCGCGCCGTGCACTCGTTCGCCAGTGCGGCGACGCTGCCCGTGCCCGAACACCGCGCCGATTCGCATGACCTGCAATTCGCGCTGATTGAGTAGGGGCGACACTCCAGTGGAGCGAATGCGCCTCTCCTCCTTGTGGACGCCCTCGCCTCCTCTGCGGGTGCTGCTCCCGCGAGACCTCGTTTAACCCTGAGATTTAACTCAGGGATTTCCTAATAAATTAAAGGGGTTAATAAATTTGTTTCTGCGCCACGAAAACTAAAACTTACGAGTAAATCGCCGGAACCCGACCTCGAGGCCGCGCCGGTGCGGACAGGAGCGGTCATCCGGCGCTTACAGAACAATCGACACACCCTGTGAGAGACGCGCAGTGGCTGTTAGATTTGTTGATCGGAGCGGCAATCAGGCGCACTTACCGGTGGGTCTCGCGGATTAATTTCCCGGATTTTCGGGCGAAGGGCATCGAGAGATGCGCACCGTGCGTCATTCCCTTCCAAATTTGAGCACGCCGTCGCGCAAGATCGTCGTCATATCGCAAGAGATGAGCGCTCGTGGCGCGGGGCGCCACGACCTTGACTTTTCATTCCGAGCACATCGTCGGGCGCCCTCTGATTCCAGCCAGAAAAGCAGACATTTTTTTTTCCGATAATAATATATCAGTCATCAAAATATGTAAACATTTTAAATGTTGGACGGATCTCGAGTCTGCGCAGATCCGTTCACGCGAGGCGCGTGCGCAGAGGCGAGTGCGGGAACGATAACATGCATTTAATGGTGTAATACACTTAAACATACTCCACTCAAGGCACTCAGCTCGCGCCAGCAAGCTTCGGCTCCCACACCTAGCTCACCTAGCCTTGGCCAACCACTCCATTCGATCGCACTTCTTTGTAAACCATCTTCTTCAACCATGGCAGCAACCCAAGAGTACCATCCCCGGCATCCAAATCATTGGCGTTTGCATTAAGGCGACGCGTGACGTAAACGAAAGAACACTACAACTTGTTCTACATAAATCGAAGCATCTTAGACACTACCTCATTCAGCGCCCCGAGGGTCAACGCAGGATCATTCGAGTTTGCATCTTGATTACAACTTTGTCGCCGGCCGCGGTTCGAGGTGAACGCGCGCGGCATCATTCCACGAGATGACCACCTCCAGATCTCGTACGAGGGGCCATTAGATTAACGCGCCAAGATTTACGCGTTGAAACGCTCCCCGCGAGACGCACGGGGCGCGCGCGCACGATCCGTTTTGCCGATCCGTTTAAACGGATATCCGTCCACAGTGATAGGCACTAGCTAGCTAGCTAGATCGATAGATAGACTCGATCGAGTCCGACTCGATTTACATTTATTTCCTGATTGTTGAGACACTCCCATCATACATTTTGTTTTCCACCTGGACCATCCAGCAGTCAGAATTCCGTTTTATTTTGACTCGAACATTTATGAACAGGATATCTTCGATTTGTTATGCAGTCAACTTCAAGGCAAGCTGACGATACGCGTTCGGGTACTCTGGGTTTTTGGCATCGTAATACCAGTGGAGACATATCTGCGATCCATGGGGTTCGACGGTTACTTCACTAGCGTGAGCATATGTTTTCACCCATTCGGAAACAACAAAGACCGCATTTTCAGGTAAAGCAAAGTCCTCAAGATATCCACCAAAAGGCGGGCCAAATGCGGGATGATCGTTTCGTCCTTCCCGGACACGTAAAGCATGGTCAAATGAGTGAATGAAACGTGTGCCTCGAGATGTCACAACATCAACCATGTCCTGTGTGATGGCGTTGAACGGGGGGATGAAGTGCTCCCGTGTGTACCGATTAATATTTTGGAGAATCGTGTCTCCCCGTACCCACTCTCTTTCAAGCTCTGAGATATGATCATATTTGGCGAATTCGCCTCCCTTCGCCCAAAGGTGGACGTCTATTTCATCTGTTGATGCATTAGTACGATGGGTAAAGCCATGCATGCAGATGTATCCATTCTTCACGATATTATTCAAGAAGGCAACATGTTCATGAAGATCATCGAAGGCGAGTCTATGTGGAGATACACCGAGGAGATATGGCACACTGGCATTCTCCAAGATATTTATAGCGTGCTCAAGCCACACACGTTGTACGGATATAGGTGTCTTGCTGGTAGGGAAGGGATAATCGTCGATTCTCACGAGCCGCTTTCCCTCTGCCAAGACACTCTGAAAGGTGTAAGGACACAGGCGTTCAGCTGGTACTTCCCCCAATGGATCCAAAATGAATCTGTCGACTTTAGATGCAAGGCTTCGATCGGTCATCGCCCAATCAACGGACTTTCCGCGCGTGGACGCGCCTCTTATGGCTGTTCTCCAGTTGGGATTGTCATGCTCGCGCCAGTTCACACCAAACATTCCCTTTAGGTATTCAGTTGTTTCAAGCAATGAACTTCCCGGTAAAGAAACCGATATACCTTCCAAGAATCCAAACGGACGGCCGTGGACATGCATCACATACGGTGTGATACCAGGCGAGCACCCTACTCTCAAGTTTGGCTCTCTAACACTGCAGTTGGGCAAGTCGGAAGCAAATATCATCACGTCCACATAATCTCCATCTCGTTCGAGAGAAAATACCTGACGACCACAACGAATCACCTTAAACCCTTGCTCGCGCAGGGTTTCCATGGATCGGGCGAGTCCCCCATCTGAAGCCAATTCCACATCACGAATGCCAATGTCTATATCATCGAATGGCATAAACGCGGGTTCACCTGGGATACTTGACATATTGCGCATAGTTTGGAGCAGTGTTCCCTCTTCGAGCCAATAGTGAACCTTAAATGAATTCAGGGTACTGAAGAAATCTTGCATGAAACGCTTGCGCCGATTTGAATCAGCCCCTCCATGTTGGTCAAACACTTGCAAAAGGCTGGCGGCGTCTGTGCTATTCCAGATCCTGTCGAACTTCTCTGCGAATGCGCATCCATCCGGCATTTTCGAAGAAGAGTCTGTTTTGAAAAACGGAGGACGGCCACTTTGGACCGGCTCACTTGGATCGGCGTGTGTTTCGTGATCAACACCATTACTGACAACTGCTAGCGGTGCAGATGTCGTGCGCAGAGACTGCGTTTGAATGTTCTCGTACGTTGGTGAATACCCTTGTACGGTTCCACTCGCGACTTTGCTGCTGTGCGGGTAAATAAGCGTCGCAACACCAGCGAAGCTCAGGAAAGCGAACATGGCATGTGATGGTACTAGCCTGCGACGAAGATTTATCATGGACCCACGGATGCTGTACAGGTTAGTACGTATCCCTCACCACTACGCCACTATGGAGGAAAACATTTGGGGAACCGGGGAACTTTCCTCTTATTATCTGCTTCCCACATGCGCGGCAGGGAAATAATAATAAATGAAAATAAGGATATTTGCTTGCTTGCAATTGTATTCGTTCGTTTATTATTATTATTATTATTATATTATTATTATTATTATTAAACATGGGGTTGTAAGGCCTAACTATATTGCCCCGAAATAATCTGGGGTTAGTTTAATTGGGGTTGGCAACATGGTTCGACTGGGTAAAAATTCGCGTGCACCGTATGTTCCGCGTCGGGCCCCGTACGTGGTGTCGGTCGTCAGGAAATGTAACGAGAGTCCGACTCTCCAGAGTCTGTGACGGATCTGCCTGTCTGTAACTCAAGGAAATCAGGTTGGCCTGATTGCACAGGCAAACAGTTAGAATCCAGCAGAAGAATAATACGATTTCTGAGATGGGCAAAAACTTTGTTGGAAGCGTTGACAGGGCATCAGCATGCGCGCACGATGACACCGCGAGCGTCCGAATCTTGACAGAGAGTGCTTTCATGTTATGGCGTCATCGGCTTCTATACGATAGATTGAGTAGGTCCTTCACTGGCGGTACGTCCTGAAACCCTCATCCACGGTCGGGAGGTGCGCGTCAACACAGGCTGACCTCCCCCACATCTGTCAAAAGTCTGTCAAAAGTCTGTCAAAAGTCTGTCAAAAGTCTATATCTGTGATGCCACCCAACAGGTGCACGGGCGGTCCACTACTGGCGAAGCTAGCGAGTATCTCAAGAAGACTTTGATGGGAGACTTGTTCGTTATGCCATGTGTAACCATGCAAAGCAGAGAAATGATGTCGCTCTCTGTCAAGAATACCGCGTTATGGGCGCTCAAAGTGCCTCTGGAGGAGATGTGTAGATTTGGCCACCACGTGCCAGTGCTGGAGCACACATCAGATGTTTCCTTAGGCACGCAGATAACCACCGGCGCCACGTCTCAGGACGGAGGTTAAATGCGCAACTCTCATTGAGGAACCTGCTCAAGATGGTGTTCAAGAGCTGATTGTGCCATG
>JACLAB010000441.1_pt1 | contig 11027 bp, 7 predicted proteins | sample 8027921 | NCBI WGS metagenome assembly JACLAB01 (sample SAMN15725117, study PRJNA655200) | protist metagenome | isolation source: fluorescence activated cell sorting (FACS) single amplified genomes of... | place: USA: West Boothbay Harbor, Gulf of Maine | collected 2000-07-19
TTCGTCTTCGATGATTCCTCCGCCGACGTACGTCACGGCGTCGTCGTCTATGAACAACAGCAAAGGGAAATCGACGACAACGGCGGCGATTGGGAAGAGCGTTTTGCCTTCCGGAGGCGCGATGAACGCCGAGGATTTCGTGCTTCTCGCGAAGCAGAAGCAAAAGGAGCAACAGCAACAGCAACAGCAACAGCAACAGCAACAGCAACCGGTAAGAGTGTTTGGCTCGGATGCTTCGCATAAGCCGGCGTTTGGGAAGTCTCCCACGCCTCCTCCTCCTCCAGTGCCTCCCGCTCCCGCTCCCGCTCCGGCTCCGGCTGCTCCGGCTGTGAGTAATCCTCCTCCCGCGAGTACCGGACAGAAGAAGGCGAACGTGTGGACACGTCCGGTGGGAAATCCCCCGGCGAACGGAGTGCCTTCTCCTGCAAAAGCGGCGCCAGCGGCAGTGGCACCACCGCCAGTGAGCAATGGTAATGCGACCAGCAATAATAATAAGAATACCGGAGCTCAGAATACTGGGAATGTTATTAAATCAAGCGTAGCGACTCAAACGAGCGCATCGATGATCGCAAAGAACAATACTACTACTACTAATAATCAACAACACCAAACAGTAGGGAGTAACGTAAGCAAGGGTACGCCGTCGCCCGTGGCTAAAAAACACCAGCAGCAACCTCAACAACAACAACAAAAAGAGAAAGCGAAATCACCTCTCGTTGAAGCGGCGAAATCGCCGCAAGATCCTCAACCAACGGGTACGGCGACAACAAAAGATGCTACGGTAAGCGCTGGTCCGGAGACCACAACGCCGGCGACGATTACGTCCGTGACGAACAAATCGATGCCTGCGAAATTGTCGAGTGTGGCTGCTGTTGGTGGTAGTCAATCTAACGCTACAAATGCTACAACAACAACAACAACGACAAATACTACCACTACAACGAAGAATACGAAAGTGATTCCAACGCAACCTCTCGCTAGGGGACGGGCCTCACCACCGGCGGATGCGATCTACACCGAAAACGAGTCGCTTCTTACCTCTCCGGGGCCACCGGAAGTGCAAAATAATACAGACGCGAAGAAGAGCAGCACTACCGCAACGACGAAAGCGGCAGCGGCGGTTGCTGAGAAAGAAAGTGCGGCAGCGGCACCTGTAGCAGCACCAGCTGTGAATACGGCGACAGCAGGGCCTGTGAAAGAGTACCGAGGTAAAATTTCGTGTCCTGCGTGTGCGAAAGATTTCGATGGCTCTTCCAAGTTGCGCTTACACGTGATCAAGTGTCGCGTCGCGCACACTGGTGGCTTTAAGGTGGGTTTACTTACCGACGATAAAATCAACACGTTAGTGGCAGACAAACTTCGCGAAGCTCTGCAGGTCGGTAAGGATGTGGCGCAACAGAGGAAAAAGGACGCGGCGTCTGCGGAAAGAACTCCTTCGAAAGCGATGACTGAAGCCACGGACGACGACAGCGATTCGGAAGAACCAAAAATGTTCCAGCCTTCTAAAAAGCAATTAGATGAGAAAGGTAAAGACGGCGGCGATGGAAAGAACAATGTGGCATCAGGTAAAGAGAGAAGCACTTTGCAAGGTATCGAAGAAACGTTACTCGGTGATGGAGATAGCGACTCAGATGACCGAGATTTTGTCGCGCACGCAGCTGACGTAGCCTTGCGAAAGAAGAAGATGCCTTCAAAATATCGCGGCGGTTCGAGCGTTCGCGTCACTCCGGACGATGCGCTCGCGGAGAGATTACTTCGCGACGATGTAAATTTTCCTCCAGCGGAGACAAATTCGACTAGAAGAGACGGTAATCGAGGTGCTGGTGCGAAGAGTGCTAACAAATTAGACGATTTCGAAAGCGACGACGAGCAACGAGCTGCCGTTCGTACGCAGAAACCGAATGATAAAGTGCCGGAAGCTTTGAGATGCACTCGAACAAACGGCGTGTGGCGCTGTTCAAAAGAAAAGGTTGCCGGCGCGATGTTCTGCGAAAAGCATTTGCCAAAACCCGCGAAATCGAAGGCTGCAAAAGGGAAGTCTGGGCTTGGGAAAGAAACTGTTGATGATATCGAACCCGAGAAGGAGGATTTGTTGACGGAAGATGACGAGGAGGAGGATGAAGAAGAAACGGTGGTGCCGGACAAGAAAGATACAAGCTTTCGAGGACGGAAGCCGCACCTTCTCGTGTCTGGAGATGCGGTGAAAAAACCAGTCTCCCTATCTGGAAAAGCGCTCGATTGTCCGCACTGTGGGAAGCATTTCGAGAAGAATTCCCCGGGAAGATCTTCACACATTCGCTCGTGTGAAGCCAAAACTCGAAAAGCTGGTGGTAAAATTCGAAATTCAGTTTCACTTTCACCGACCCCAGTAAAATCTGTCGCAAAGTCAAAGAAAGCTGTGGCGGCGCCTGCTCCGGCTCCATCTCCTCCCCCATCATCGAAAGCTGCCCCTGCGAGTGAGTTCACGTGCAGGAAATGCGGCAAAGTCTGCGGAGGTCGGGGTCCTCTTACGATGCACGAGCGGTCTTGTAAAGGCGTCTCGAGTGATAAAGCTCCCGCTTCGAGCGCATCTATTTGCGAGAAATGCGGCAAAGTGTGCGGAGGACAGCGTCAACTGACGATGCACGCGCGAGCGTGTAAGGGCGACTCGGGCGTCCCAGAGCCACCAGTCGCAGAGCCTCCAGTTGCCTCTTCTCGGAAGAAACGAGGGCGACCTGCGGATGTGCCCGCGACTGCAGAGGTACCAGCAAAAGTCCCCAAACCGACGATGAAATACAAGAGTAATGCTGGAAAGCCGGATTGGATGTGCCGTGCCCGGGGAGGAAACTGGATCTGTCATGAAACTAAAGCTCCTGGCGATGACAACTATTGCAAGAAGCATGCACACATGAGAAAAGGCTCAAAGAGAAAAGGCGCGAGCGCACCGGCAACTGAACCAGCAGCAGCGAAAAAAGCGAAGAAGACGAGCGTTCGAATTAGTTTTCAAACCAAGTTTTGTGGATATTGCATTCACGAGAAGTTCCAAGAAAGGGACGACTTGGTGGCGCATTTGAAGACGAGACATGGCATTACCGACGTCGTGGTATCGAATCTTCCAGTCGAAGGGGTGCCACTAATGCCCAAATACGACCCTGACGCTGCACCGGAGATGCGTTCTCCGTCACCGTCGCCCGTGCCTGAACCTCTTCCTCCGGCTCGTATTGCAGCTGCGGAATCCGCTCCAGTCTTGTTTCAGCAAGCACCCGTCGAGGATGCACCGCGCGCTGTGGGAGACTTTACGTGCAAGAAATGTGGTAAAGTGTGTAGGAGTAAAGGCCCATTTACGATGCACGTGAGAAGTTGCAAAGGTACTAACGCCGCGTCCAATGCGAGCAAGCCTGCACCCGCAGCAACAAAAGCAGAAGCACCGGTTGGCAAAGTCGGAACCAGACGACAGCAGCTGAAGGAACCGCCTTCCTCGGACGTTGGAGTAGCCTCGCCGTCGGTTCCAAGAAAAGACGTTGCGGTCGTTAGCATGGAACGAAACGAGCGCAGCTCTTCTTTGGTGTTGGCTGTAGCCAACAACACGTCTAGCGGCGGCGCCGTCGCTGCCGTGGCGGATTCGGCAGAAATCGCAAAGCTTCTTGAAATTGTGAATGCCCAAAACGCGCGCATTCAGCAGCAAGATATTGCAATAAAAAAGCTCGCCGACCAGTGCTTGCTCATGTCTCAGAATATCAAAACTGGATGGTTACCTCCATTCGATCCGACAGCGGAAATAAAGCGGATCAAGGCCCCTGGTGCGAACCCGGGATATAACCCGATCATTCAATTCGGACGCTTGTTGTGGCTCACCGGTATAGTCTCTCGAGAACTGTCCAACGACGCGGGAGAACAAACGCTCTCTGCCTTGCAGAATATGAAGTTTATGCTCACGCAAGCCGGAACTGATTTGAAACACTTGTTGAGAGTCACGTTACACGTGAGCGACATTCGAGTCATGGAGAAGACGGCGAGTGCGTGGAAAGAGTTTTTCATTAAAAGGAACGGCATGAAGGAAGAGGACTTACCGGTGCGACTAACGACGCAGTCGGTGTTGAAGGATCCAAAGTTTTTAGTCGAAGTGCACGCCGAAGCGGTAGTGCCGGAGAAGAAAGACGATATGAAAAGCGCGGCTGACGGTGCCAGAGCAGCTCTTGGAAACGCCTAAAGAGAAGAACAAGAAGGAGAAGTTGTACAAACTGAGATACACTACCGTATATACGAGAAAAACATAAAAGCGATGTATAAAATAGAAAAAGAGAGAGAGAAAGGAACGAACACGACGTAAATTAAAGTAATAATAAGTCACAACACACACACGAATCCAAGTTAATCCAAAGGTTTTAGTTTTAGCACTTCTTTACGCTTCAACTTCTTCTTCTTCGTACTCTTCTTCGTACTCTTCTTCTTCCTCTTCTTCCTCTTCGTCCTCTGCGGCCGACTGTCTCTCGCGTTTATTCTTCATCTTCTTTTCCTGTTCGTACCTCTTATTCACCTCATCTTTAGTCACTCTCGGCACAATATACATAGTCATCGCGTTTCCTTCCATCCCGGGTTGCTTTTCTAAAGTTCCGTACTCTTCGATGTCTTCCACAAATCGATCGAACATCTCTCTCCCGATGTGTCGGAAATCATTCTCCCGCCCGCGAAACTGGCAAATCACTTTCACCTTGTCACCGTTGCTCAAAAACTTCTGCGAAGATCTCAATCGAACGTCGTAATCGTGCGTATCAATGTTATATCGCATTTTCACCTCCTTCAACTCCACTTGCGTCAATTTTGCCTGTCGTTTCTTCTCGCGGTCTTTCTTCTCTTTTTCGTATTTGTACTTGGAATAGTCCATGAACTTCGCCACGGGAGGGTCGGCTTCTGGACTAACGATGACCAAATCCAAACCTAACTCCTCGCCTTTTTCCAGCGCTTCTTCCGTGCTCATAACCCCGAGCATTTCCTTCTCCGGGCCTAAAACGCGCAATTCCTCGAAATCCAAAAGTTGCTCGTTCCTCAACGGGCCTTGGTTCGGGTTTCGCCACGGACCGCGATTGCGCCCGCGACCGCCGCCTGAACGCCGACCGCCGCCTCGCCCACGACCACCTCGCCCACGACCGCCTCGCCCCATCGCGTGAACGACTTGCAGTTCCCCTCTACCTCTTCTCGGGATGGACTCGTCGTTCACATCCTCCGCGGCGGCGGCGGCGGCGGCGAGCGCTACCGAACATCTCGAAGAAGGTGAAGAAGAAGAAGAAGAAGAAGAAGAAGAGGAAGAAGAGGTTACTTTCATCATCATCATTCGCCCAATTTCCAATCGGCACCTCTCCACGACGTCGGACGAGGACAACGCGTCTGCGTTTCCTTCCTCCGCGCATCCTCTCGCCATCACTTTCCCCCCTCGTTCGGCGCCGTTCGTTCCGCTCCTGTTTCGATGGCGTTGGTGTTGGTGTTGCTGCTGCTGATGATGATGATGACGCAGAAGGAAAGCTGCTCTTTTTTGATGCGTCTTCCCGACGGAAGAAGAAGCGTTAGTAGCAGCAGCTGCAGCTGCAGCAGCGGTGGTGATGTTTGCAAACATCGTGATTCTCTCTCTTTTCTCTCTCTCTCTCTCTCTATATGTAAAGGCTGTCGTCGCTTCAAAGGCGGTGGGGGACGACGGGGGCGCAAACCTTCTTTTTGTCGATGTAGTGGATAGGAGGAAGGTTCCGGTTTTTTCGAGTTTTGAACGTTTAGGGTTTATATGAAACCCTAAAAAAGAAAAAAATTGAGCACATGCTTCTGCTTTTTTTTTCTCCAGAAGAAAAAGAAAAAGAAAACGACGACGACGACGATTGCGCGCTTCTCCCTCGTCCGCCGACTACTCGCAGTTGGAGCGGCGACTTCCAGAAAAAGAGGAGGAGAAGGACGGCGAGACGCGTCTGCTCGCATCTTCGCGCAGAATAATAATAATAATACCTCGAGCAACAAAACGCATCTCTTCACGCCCGGGGGGCAAAAAAGCATCGTCGCGTCCGTAACGACCTCTTCCAATTGTTTATCGGGAGGAGTGGTATTCTTCGAAGAAAGAAGAGCTCGGGATCAACATCGTCGACATCATCAACGAGGGGGAGGAGAAGGAGGAATACGAACGCCGCGAAGAAGAGAGATGGGGTGCTGCTGCTCCAAAAACGACGCGAAGGAAGAAGAGCCGCCGGATGAAGTTGTTGCTCCGAGGAAAGGCATACTCAAACCAACCTCGAACTTTGCGAAGAAGAAGGAGGTGAAAAAGAAAGGGTGGAGAGACCCGATCGATGCGAAAAAAGTGCTCTCGTTTTGGTTCACGGAAGAGGCGTATTTCGCGGAGGAGAAGACGCGCGCGTTGATGCGCACGAGGGAGTATTCGTCGAAGATGAGCAGCGAGTTGTGGTACTCCGGGTCGAAAGAAGCGGACGAGAAGTGCAAGCAACATTTGCGCGCTGAAGTTGTCGTCGCGCAGAAGGAAAAGTTGACGGAAGCGCAACTGGCGAAGAACGCGTTTTCGAGCGCGACGACGCGGTTGGACGCGATATTCGCGAGAGTTATTTTGTTGGACCAAATCAGCAGGAACGTGTTTCGAGGGACGGAGAAAGCGTTCGCAGGGGACGAGTGCGCGTTGCGGTACGCGAAATTTATCGTTCGCGAAGAGCTGGGAGACGATTTACCTCCCGCCGCGCTTGGATTTATCGTCAGTCCGTTTTTACACTCTGAGCTGGTCGAGGACCACGTGTTGGCGGAGAAGTTTTGTAGGAAAATGATAGACAAGAACGGCGCGAACACGCCGCTGGAGTGGACGTTGAAATACGTTTTAGGACACAAAGAAGTGTTAGAAATGTTCGGTCGATACCCGCACAGGAACGAAATATTAGGAAGAGAGACGACGGCGGAAGAGGCGCAGTGGTTGGTTTCCGCGCAAGTCCCCGGCTGGGCGAAGAGTCAAAAGAAAAAGTAAAGCGGCAGTTCCCTCATAGAAGAGATTTTAGGCATCGATGTTAACGAAAGTCGTCTCGCGCGATTACTTCACGTTCGTTGACGATGGTATTAATGCTCGATGGTAGTGTATAATATACGTGTTTTATATTTATAATCTAATGATACAACTTGGATTCGTTTCCGTGTTTCTTCTTCTTTAAAAGCCCGGTTTCTTGTTCGACCCGGTCGCTAAATCCTTCAACCCCATGGCGAGCATTCCAAACGCACTCGCGGTCATCGCCAACGGAATCGCGACCGAGGAGATCATATCCGTCGTGCCTTTCAAGTGCACGTGTTTGTGTTGCTGCTGGTAAAACTGTTGTTGTTTGCGCGCGGCGGCGTGAATTGAAAAGAGAGAGAAGAGAGAGAGTGAGTGATACAAAAATCAGATCGTTTTCCCTAAAAAGAAGAGAGGAGCCAAAATTTTCTTCCCCGTCGAGTGAGGATAAAAAGAAAAAAATCCCAAAGAGGAGAAAGATAACCGCGCCGCCGCGCGCTTTTGTCGTTGTTGTTGTCGTCGTCGTCGTCGTCGGTTCTAGTCCTTCGTCGTTCTCTTACCTTTTGCGCTTTGAGCACGTTTTCAAACTTTGACATGATTGAGTGTGTGCGTGGTTTTAAAACTGAGGCACGAAAAGTAAATTTTTCATCTCGCGTGAGTGAAAGTTTTTGGAAAATATAAACCCTAAACCCTAACTTTTGCCTGTGATGGAAATCATCCACGACTCACTCTGCTACCACTCCGAGACAACAAAAGAGAGAGAGAGAGAAAGAAAGAAGAGGCAGAAGAAGATGTTCAGGTCCACTCTGTTCGGAGAGAAGAGCGGCGGGCCTTCTTCTTCTTCTTCTTCCTCTTCTTTTCCCGTGGTCGGGGAGCCGCCGACGACTTTTCCGTCTTCTTCTTCTTCGTCGGCATCATCATCATCATCGACATCAACTTCATCGTCGTCTTCAAAACGGAAGAGAGTTGTGCTGTTCGTCTTCCTCTCGCTCGTGCTCGTGGCGGGCTTCTTCCTCTTTGGCGCGTTCGAGGTGATTCGTGCCGGGTTGTATCTGACGACGACGACGACGACGACGAGTTCTTCGTCTTCATTTTCTTTCTCGAGCGATGGCGAAATGTTCTCAACGACGAGGACGAGAAAAGATAGGGGTGACAACGAAAACGAAAACGACGACGACGACGACGAGGACGACGATGCCATCGAAACGAATGCGCGAGATAGAAGAGAACACGTAGAATCTAGAACTAGAATGAGCGAAACCGACGAGATGACGTTCCAATCGCGACTCGCCGCTGCCTCGGAAAAATGTCTCCGAGCGCCGTATCCGCAAGTTTTAGGCGATAACGGCGAGACTTTGAAACGCGCGCAAACGAACATGAGAGAGTTCGAGATGAGACACGGGAACGTGAAGGATATGGTTTCGGAGAACAAGAAGCGATGGAGAGCAGAAGGATCACCCGGGAAGGAGATTGCAAAGACTGGTAGGAGGAGAAGCCGACAGTTGTTGGCGTACGCAAAGTCGCATCCGTTGGAACAAAAGTGTAGAGGAGAGCGCCGGTATCGGTCGTCAAAATACGGCCGATCGACGGCGCATAAACATTTGAAGGATTGCATGAACCGATTAGAAGATTGCGCGAACGCAGAAGACGCGAGAAAAACGGCGAAATCAATGCCAGGGGTGAAATTGTTGACGCAAAACGTAAAGAACAAAATCGCGTGTTTAACCGTCTCGAAAAAGTGTAACCCGAGGGCGATGAAACTGGGCGATAACAAAGAGACCGGGATGCACATCACCGGGAAAATCGAAACCATGAAAGAAGACGTGAGGAGAGATTACAAAACGTGCGCTTTGGTCGGAAACGGACCGGGTTTACGTGCGGATGGCGTCGCTGCCGCCATCGATCGACACGAAGCCGTCTTTCGTTTCAACGCCTACAACTTAGGACAACGGGAAGGTAAAATGCAAGACAACAACACGCATTTCGCTGGGACAAAACAAACGTTTCGCATGTTCAACAAAAAGCGATCGATAATTCCGGAAATTTGGGGGTTAAAACCAGCACCAGAGGGCGAAACGTGGTTGTTTTGGCACTACGGTAGCGCCATGTATTACAAAGCGGCCAACGCCGCCAACCCGGAAAACGTTTATTTTTTGTCGGTCCCGGCAATCAATCACGAGATTGATTCGTACTTTGCCATTCGCAAAGACGTCGTCGAATTAGGTTTAGGAAAGAATTACGCGTGTCCGACGAACTTGCCGACTGGGCTACACGCGATCATGTTAGCAACGATGATGTGCGACGTCGTCAACTTGTTTGGGTTTTCTTACGACATGAAAATGTTGGAATCGAGGAAAGACACGACGTCGCCGAGGGTAAGCGCATCGCACGCATGGGGAGTAGATACGGCCATGCTGCGTTTGTTGCACTTGTCCGATACCATCAATCTATGCACCGTGTGATGAAATTAGATGTTATTGTTTTATTATATACTTTTATTATTAAACATTAGTGGTGGTTTGATGCTATGATATTGATTGACTGATTTGAAAAAATGTACGCTTCGCGCGAGCTTAAAACACTTTCCTCTCAACAACACTCGCATATCTCCAACTTTATCGCAGCTTTCCAACACTCCTTCGAGCAATACCACGCTTTTTTACACCGATTACACTTTACTCTCGCGTCTTTCTTCGCGCATCGATTGCATCGATGCTTCAAGCCTCTCCCCGGTTGGTTCACCCCGAACAACCTCTGCGATACCGTTTGCAGCAATTTGATGCAACACAACACCGAGAGCGCCCCGAGGACGAGCTTTTTCGGTTCCGTCTCTTTCAGTTGCTGGACCATCAGTTTCCGTCTCTCCGCGTAGTACGACGACGACGACGACGACGATCGACTCGTCGTCTGTTGTTTTTGCGCTCTTCTCCGTTCTTCGTTTTCTCCTCCTCCTCCTCCTCCTCGGGAAGTAAAGTCTGATGAGTCATCATCGTCTTCGTCTTCGTCGACTTCCGTCGTCGCGTCGTCGACGAGCGTGGTCTCGTCGCTCTCGTCGTCGGGCATCGCGAAATCGTCGTCGCTCTCGTCGTTCCCGCCAGTTCCCACAAAATCTGCCATTTTTTTCTTTCCCTTCTTCTTCTTCTTCTTCTTCTTCTTCTTTTCTGTGCGAGTGTGTGCGAGCGAAAGTTTTGAAGAAAATGTTGCCGTGGGAGTAGGGATACTCTCTCGATGGTTGCGAAAGTATAGATTTATTAAATATTAAGGTACCCGTATTCGTTCTTATTAAAACATGAAACATGGTTTGGTAAAGATGCCAATACACATCCTTCAATACACATTCTTCAAAAATCTTTTTTACATCAGTATTTTTGTTATCGTTGAAGTTTATTATATTAATAGTAAAGTTGTAGTTGTGTGTGCGTGCGTGCGTGCGTGTCGGTATTTTTTGTCTCGCCAAAGCGGCGTAGAGCCAAGTTGCGGTTGAAACCAATTAAAATTGCACGCGCAGCAGCAACACGCCAATTATCGTCGTCGTTACAGTAGCGCGCGCGTGCCAAATATACCGCGGAGATTTTACTGAACAACCACGACATCGTCTGCGTTAGTCCCATCGCTCGTCGCCACTTCTTCCCACTGAACGCCGTCGTCGGATTTCCAGAGCGTGATTCGATGCTTTCCACCTTGGGAAGTGCCTCCGAAACCTACGCCGTCGACGCCGTTGTTAAAAACGTTTCCGAGACCGGTACTCACGGCACATTTAACGTCGACGGGATTGGTAAACTTCGACCCGATCCATACTGCATCCTCGCTCGGGCTTGGATCACTTGGTCTCCATGAAACAGCCTCTTCCCCGACGTTTTCCTGGCTATAACGACAACCTTTCGAAGTGGCAGAGTTATCGCAGTTCACGATTGAACGCTCGGCGGGCGTAAGCGGAGGAAGCTTACCCGTCCCGGCGTTGGAGCACGGTCTGCTCGACACCTCACCAGAACAGATGAGTTCAGAGTCCGCTTCTGAGATGAGCTGCGTA
>JACLAB010002379.1_pt1 | contig 11027 bp, 8 predicted proteins | sample 8027921 | NCBI WGS metagenome assembly JACLAB01 (sample SAMN15725117, study PRJNA655200) | protist metagenome | isolation source: fluorescence activated cell sorting (FACS) single amplified genomes of... | place: USA: West Boothbay Harbor, Gulf of Maine | collected 2000-07-19
CGAGAACGACGAGACGAACGCGACGACGCGCGCGACGCTTACGCTCGAGGCGGAGATGTTACGGGTCGAGGCGGAGAACGTGAGACTGAAAGCGGAACTCGAGGACGCCGCGAGCGCCGCGGCGAAGCGGGCGCTCGAGGCGGAGCGCGCGGAGCGGTGCGTCGTCGAGCGCGACGCCACGATACGCGCGCTCGAGCAGCGCATTCGCGAACTCCAGGCCGCAATCAAGGCTTCCCAGGAGCTGAAGGACGAATACGCGCGAGCGCTCGAGGCGCGCGTGGGCGAAGTCGACGCTTTGATCCGAGCGACGCCCGCGGACGCGGAGGAGGCGCACCGCGACGGCGTCGACGAAAGACTCCTGCGCGCCGCCGACGAACTCGTTCACGTCAAACGCGAGTGCGAAACGTTTCGCGCGGCGCATCGCCGACTCGAAAAGATCGTTGACCTCCTCGATTTCGACGTGTCTCGCGTCAAGGACAACGTCGCCGCGGCTGAAAAGACGCTCGCCGAGAAAAACGCCGAAACGGAACGCATCGCCGAACGCATCGCCGACATGGAGCGCGAGCTCGCCGACGGCGTCGCTCTCGTCGCGCGCTGTCGCGAGCGCGAGTCCGAGCGCGAGCAAGAAATAGCAGCCCTTCGCAGGGCGCTCGCGGCGTCTCGCGCGCAATCCAGGCGCTTAGAATCCGAATTAGACGCCGCCGCGGCGTAGCTCGCGCAACCACCCTCGCCATAATTCGCCTCGCGATCGCCCATGACGACGAATGCGGCGTCCACGGATTGGTGGACGTCGCTCCAGGAGACCGTCGCGTCGTACGCGCCCGCGTTCGGCGCCGCGCCCGCGTCCGGCGCCGCGAGCGCGTCCAAAACGACGCTCAGCGACGAGGATTATCGCCGGCGCATGATTACGAAGATGGATTCATCCATGCGCACGAAATACGGCCAAGGCGCGACGTATAACTTCAAACTCGTCCTGCGCGGCGACGTGGCGACGGGAAAGTCGACCCTGCTTCGACGGCTGCGCGGAGGGACGTTCGTGGCGGCGTATGAGACGACGAAGGAGATAAAAACGGCGCACGTGAGCTGGCGAGCGAAGTCGTGCCCGGAGGACGTCGTGGCGTTGGAGGTTTGGGACGTCGTGGATAAGGCACCGAAGCGAAACGTGAGCGATAATTTGACGCTGGCGAAGAAGGCGAGCGCGGCGGGGAGCGGGGCGCACACGTTTCCGTTGGATGCGACGGTGGTGGATGTGTATCGAGGCGCGCACGCGTGTTGCGTGTTGGTGGATCCGAGCAAGCGATGGACGTTTGAGTACGCGATGCGAGAGCTAGAGAAGTTACCGAAACACATCCCGAGCGCGTTGATCATGAACTTTAGGGATTATCCGGATGAGAAGCGAGGGTTGAGCGTGGGTGAAGTGGAGGCGGCGTTGGAGGACGCGTTCGGCGATAGGCCGTTTACGCCAGTGGTGATCGAGACGTCGTTGTTGAATTGTTACGGTTTGAGCGCGGTGTCGACGTTTTTGCACGTGCCGTTTCTATGTCTGAAGCGTATGACGTTGGAACAGGCGTTGACGCTGAACACCACGGCGACGGTGCAGGCGCAAGAGGCTTTGGAAAAGATTAAAGAAGCTTCGTACGAAGCGTACACTCGCAAGCTCGGGATTCATCAGCCAACGCCCGAGGAGCAGGAGGCGAAGGAAAAGGCAGAGAACGGTGATGGGGGTGCGGTGAAAGCACCCGAGGAGAGTTCTTTAAATTGGAGCAAGCTGAGCAACATGACGGTCGGGGAAATTCCGCTCGTCGTCGCCGGCGCCGCCCTCTCTTCCACGGCTTCGGCGGTGTCCAGCATCGCGCGAAAGACGCCCGCCGAGCTATCGCAAGATTTAGCCAACAATTTGAGAAACTTTGCCTCACTCGGTGGCAAGCCCGCCGAATCGGACGGAACGAAATCGGACGAGCCGCAACTTCCGCCGCAGTTTAGCCATCTAGGACCTGGCGGCATCGAGCGCTCGGCGTTCGGCGGCCGAGACATCGCCGACGAGGACAAAGCCGCGATCGAGGCCATGGTGCAAAAGAAGGGTGGCGGCGATGAGCATTGGCTCGACGACGACGAGGGGGATGGCGATGATGACAATGATGGCTACGAGGACGACGAAGACGTGGGACGCGATGTCGCGATGAAGATGGATGGATGGGACGACGACGACGACGACGACGGCGACGGCGAAGAGGTCGACGCGGAATCGCCCGCACACTTTATTCGTCAGATTAGCAAAGACGATCCTTTTTTCGGAAAGTCGGACGAGAAACCGAAGAACGGGAACGGGAAAACAAGTATGCCGACGTCGCCGCCCGCAGTCGATCTCGATCCCGAGCGTCTCGCCGCGGCGTTCGACGCGACGCCGAGCGCGGACGAGTACCAAAAAGTTGAAGATCCGCTCGGATTGGCGCTCGCGCGCTCGGCGACGATGAGCTCGAGCGAGATGCTATCGGGTAGCGAGGGTAAGAAGAAGAAGGAAAAGAAGGCGAAAAAGGAAAAGAAAGAAAAAAAGGGTGAAAAAAGCGCGAGTAAATCAAAGTCGGGCAAGTCTATGCGCGACTGGGACGAAAGCGACTAAAATGAACGTAGGCCGGCGAGCTGCTTGTGTTGTAATTCTATTCTCAATACTTCTAAGTCTACTGTACCACGCAACGCGATGGCGTGGCATCTACATCGTCGATGCCGACAAACGTTTCGTCCACGTCGTATCGTTGAGGGGTGAAATTCGATTCGCGATTCACGTACCACACCACCGACAAACGATCGCCGCTATATCCGCGAACCCAGTGCACGGATCGACCGTCGAACCTCGCCAAACGCTCGCGCGTGTCAATCATCCAGCGCGTCTTCCCGTCCTTGCTTTCCACGCATAACTCACCACCACCGGTAAAAGCGCCGAAAGACATTGAGTACTGGTGAGATTTGTCATCCTTGTCCAAGTGCGCCGAGGATATGAAATTTTTCGTTATGGCTAGGCTGTCGTAGGGGAACGTCGCGTCGACGGTTCGCATCAATTTCTCGCACGCATCCTTGAGTTTGGCGTACGGATCATTCGGCGATAGTTCGCGCTTCAACACTATGTAGCCATCGCTATTCACGCCACGGCGCTGCGAACGCGCCGGCCACTTTGATCGAAGGAGTTCAAGTCGAAGGCGCTTTGTCGCGGCGCGGTCAACCGCAACGCCTCGAAGATTGACGTACGACGCGTTCGACGCCACCGCTTCATCGATGAGCGCGTCGTGTGTCATGCCACGCGCCAGCGCTCGATGTTCCAAGTCTTTTGCCGTCCACGCCATGAAAATCTCTCTCGCAGGAGGGTGCTCTCCGGGCGGCAACGCGCGAGCGGGAGGAGCGACTTCCGCCGGCGCAGCTTTCGCGTCACTCGTCGTGTTCTTATACACCGCGGGCCTCACCTTCAGTACGCTCGTGACTCCGTCTTTCAACGTCACACTCACTTCATTCATAGCCGCCTGGAGCACTCGCGCCTCGTCCTCGTCTCTGCACTGTAAAAACGCAAACGCTTTCCACTCTCCATTCTGTTTATACCCCCTACGCTTTATGAACTTCACCTGCGGCTGCGGCAAGTCTGAATTGTGCGGCATCGCGTGCCAGATGACCTCGCGCGCCCCTTTCATCGTGCCCGCGCTCCCGGACAGTCCACCGAGCCATAAATCCGCTCGCGGGTCGCTCGCCGCCGTCCCGCTCGAGTCGCCGCCTCGCGCTCTCAGTTCCTTCCTCCGCGCCGCGCGCTTCCTGCGCCTTTCGTTCAGCGCCCGCACCTCATCCTTCGTCATGTCCGTTTCCTTCTTGTGACTCCTACCGCTCCCGGTGCTCGCGTACGCGCGCGCCGGACCGTCCTCCCCGCGCGCCCTGGCGTCGAACGCCCTCGCCACAGACGTCTTGTGCACGCCCGCGCGCGCGCCCATCGACGAAGTCGACGCATCGTCGTCATCGTCGATCACGCGACACGGTCCGTCGCGCTTGAGATGACGGAACAGCGCGTTTCGCGACGCGAACGCCGTCCCGCACGACGCGCACGACGCCATGCGCGCCGCCGAGTGCGGCTCGCCGCCGCGCGGAACGCTCAAATCACCTCACGCGCCGTTCGAATCCTCCGTCGGCGCGACGTTTTCATCGCATTCACTGATCTCGGCCGCACCGAACTCGACCTTGCGTCTTTTCTTCGCCGACGTCGCTCGCACCGCCTCCGCGAACGTCTTCTTCGGCGGCGCCTCGGCGTCGCCGCTCCTTCGTTCCGCGTCCAACTCCGCCGCGATCTCCGCCATCCGTCGCACGTCCGAGTCGTACTTCATCAAATCCACCGATTCCAAGCACTCTCGATCGCGCTTTTTCGTTCCGCTTCGAGACGCGTTCTTCGGCGTGACGTTGCGCTTCGGCGTCGTCGAATACTTGGACGGGACGCCGCGCGGCGTCGTCGCGAAGTCCTTCGCGTCCACCATCTCCCCTCGGCGCTCGCTGTTCGTGACCCAGAGCGGGGACACGACCTCGACTCGATCGACCTTGAACTTCGTCTCGGCCAGCTTGCGGTGCAGCGCGACGCCGCGCGCGGCGTCCGCGGCGCGAAAGATGACGTGCGTGGTCGTTGGACAAATGTTCGCGGTGACTTTCGCGCCCTTCGCGATGAGTTTCGCGCGGAACGGGGCGCTCGCGTCGACGTTACCGGTGAGCGTGACGTCGACGTAGGCGCTGACGCCGTCGAAGATGCATCGAAGATCGGGGCAGTCAGACAATCGGGTATGAAACGCAGTCAGATAGAATAAATAGAACAAGTTGTGGAATAAAGCACTTAAAATGTATAAAATGCTAGAAAGGCGCGCGAGACCCACACGAGGGACCCGCGCGACGCGCGCGCGGCGACCGTCGACGCGAACCGGCGTTCTCGGGCGTTCGTCGCACGCTCGACGCGCGCGCGCGGCAGTCGCTCGCGCGCGCGCGAACCGCTTTGAGCGACGGACGCGGCCAGACGGCGGATTGGCGAGAACCTCGGTGCGTCGCGACGCGCGGATGGCGCGTTCGGTGACGCGCTCGACGCGCGACGGCGCGCATCTCGCGTCGTTCTCGGAACGCGATGGCGCGCGTCGCTCGACGCGCGCACGCGTCACCGCGCGACGAAGGTGTCGCCGCGCTTCGTGCGGGCGATCGTCGCTCGATGTGTTTTGGTTTCGCGCGCGCGCGCGCGCGCGTAGGCGCGTGCGGCAGTCGCTCGCGACGTCTGGCTCGTCGACGAGCCAGCGGGGACGACGAGACGCCCGAGACTGACTGCGAGAGGGCGCGGAGGGCGGCGAATCCCGAGCTCAAGGAGAAGGACAAGGAGCAGCAGAGGGCGCGGAGGGCGGATCCCGAGTACAGGAAGAAGAGGAACGCGCAGGAGAGGGCGCGGAGGGCGAAGAAGAAGGCGAAAGGCCTCGAGGTCACTTCTTGAGAAGGAAGAGACGCTAATAGCAATTACAACTTGACATGTAGTCGAACCATACATACCATATATGCGTAATATTACTGTTTCAAGTGTTTCTGTTCACCAGACTCTGTCGCGACGGAAGATCGTGTTTCGGACGCATCGCGATCGGGGCGCGGTGTGCGGGACCGCGGCGAGAGGGGACTCTGTTTGGACTGTTCGTATTCATCGCGCGAGCGCTAGGCGCGAATGTGGGCGTTAGTTGCCGACGAATAAGTACTCGTACGCGATGAGATGCAAGACCACGAGGTAGGAACCGATGATGAATCGCCTGTGACGCAGAACGCTCTCGAGCCTGCGGTTGAGCGGACGCTTGTACGCGAGCGGCGTCAAGGTTTCGGCGCCGACGACGGCGTTGGCGACGTTCGGGGCGGCGACACCGGTGACGGCACCTCGTTTTTCCATCGTCGAACGCCACGCGAGGTCTGTGAATCGTCGAGTGAGAGAATCTATCTCTTCGTTCTTCTTCAGCACGAGCGCTTCGCTCTCGGCGAGTCGGCGAGAGAGCGAGGCCAAGGACGCATTCGGGGGCGACGACATGGATCCGTCGCGGGCGCGTTCGGCCGCCAAGGCGGCCAGTTCACGGCGCGTCTCCTCGAGAGCGCTCTCGGCTTCTTTCGCGCGCTGCTCCGCGGCTAGGACATCCGCAGCCGTGCTGGTGTCGCTCGAAGCGCCGCCGTCCGCGCGCAAGTTGTTCATCTGCGTCTCGTACGCCTCTCTCGCCGCAGACGCCTGCGCCATCGCGGCTTGCGCGCGTTCTTTCCACACGCTCTCTGACGCGCGAGCTGCGAGCGCGCTTTCGGTGGCATCGCTCGATTTCAGCCGATCGATTTCGTCTTGCGCCTCGCGAAGCGCGTGTCTCGCCTGCGCAAGTTCTGTTTCGATTCTCTTGACGTCGGCGCGGTCGACGTTTGACTCACCCTGCGCGCTCTGCGTCACGGCTGCGATTTTGCCTTCGTACTCTTCCTGTTTCGACGCGAACGCCTCCGTGAGATGCGCTAAGCGTCCGTTCGCTGAGCGATTCTCTTCGCTCAACTTTTCCAGCTCGGCTTCGAGCGTCGTCACTCGCGCCTCCGCCTCTGCTCGCGCGTGTACGCTCGCCACGTGCTCACTCTCCGCTCGCGCCCGCGCGCTCGCCGCAAGCTCTCTCTCTTCAACGGCTGCCCTCTTCGCCGCCTCCGCCGCGAGTTTCTCCGCATTCGCGGCCGCCGTCGCGTTCGCCGTCTCGCTTCGCAAATCGTTCAACGCGAGCGTCAATTTTTCATTCTCCTCCGTCGCCTTGGCGATGCGCAACCGCATCCGACCCGCCTTCGACGTCTTTCTCGACTTCCCATCGCGCCCGATCGACCCACCGCTGCCGCCCTCTCGATCGCTTCCATCGCTCCCGTCGTCGCTCTCGTCGCCGCTCTCGTCGCTCGACGCCTCCGCCGCGTCCAACTTCTCCCTCAACGCCTCGTTCTCCGCCTTAAAACTCTCCAACTCCGCCCGCAACACCGCCACTTTCGTCTCCAGCGCCTTCTCGTTCCCTCCCGTCGCCTCCGCGTCCTCGCGCGCGTTCGCTCCGCTCGCCCGACGCGCGTCCTCCAACAATTTCGCCAACGCCTCGCGCTCCTTCTCGATCGTTTTTCCCTTCTTCACCGCCCCTCGGAGCTTCTCCCGCAGCTCGAGCACGCGCGCGCTCTCTTCCTCGAGCGCCTCGCGCGCGCGCGCGCCCTCGTCGTCGCTCGCGCGCGCCGCCATCGCGGCTCGAAGTGCCGCGACGGCGTCGCGCGTTCGCCACTTCGCGACGATGCGTCGCCTCCCGATCGTCGACGACGCCGCGCGCGCGCGCACGCGGTGCGCCGCGTGCTGGGGCACGCTCACGCGCGCGTGTCTGCCGTCGACGTGCGCGCACGCGGCGTGCGAATCGTGCCTCAAGGCGCGAGAACCCGACGCGAGCTGCGCCGTCTGCGGGGAGAAATATCTCGCGCGCGGCGCGCCGGGCGCGTTCGCGCGCGACGCGGCGCTCGACGCGGAGTGCGAGCGGGTGTACGGCGACGCGCGCGAGGCGTACGACGCGGCGGAGGATCGGCGCGCGCTGCGGGCGCTGAAGGAATGTTTTGGATACGAGACGTCGACGGCGTTCGCGGCGTCGACGCGCGACGGCGACGAAGACGAAGACGAAGAGAAAGACGCGACGACGCGGACGGAGACGGTGGACGATGACGATGGGGCGTATGAGATAGAGTTTAGGGACGTCGCGGCGGGACGCGAGGCGTCGGGTGCGAGGGATGAGACGCGGGCTCGGTTACCGGTGGAGTTCGCGTCGGCGCCGAAGACGGCGAAGGTGGAGGCGCTGCGGAGGTTCGTCGAAGAGCAAGGCAGAGGCGAGTACGAGCTTTGCGATGAAAACGGTCGTTGTCGGTGGTCGCGCGCGCGCGGGTCGGACAAAGATGCCGTTTTAGATCCAACGCAGACGTTGGAAGATTTTTTCGAGCCGCAGCTCTGTCGCGGAGAGCCCATAGTGGCGTGGTTCGTTTCAAAGAAGCCGGTCGGCGACTAGGCGACCATTCGGTCGAAGATAGGAGGGTGCGAAGTCACGAGCGCGCGTGCGCGTAGACGGAATCGACAAAGTCGGGCTGGTGTTCATCATGAGATACAACGCGCTATGAAAACGACGCAAACATCGCGATTACGAGCATGTGTACGTGGCGAAGATTTCGGCGCAGCCGTGCTGGAGCTGAGACATAACGACGCGCGTGGTGGCAACGATGCCAACATCACGAAGGTTCTTTCTCTTTTTGCTTGTGTGCTGCGTCACGCGAGCGCGCGCCGATTTAAAAACTACGAGCGCGTTCGAGCGCGTCGTCACGCGAGCGCGCGCCGATTTAAAAACTACGAGCGCGTTCGAGCGCGTCGAGCGCGAAGGCGCGATCGTGGAACTCAAGGGGAAGTATACCATCAGAAACGACGGCGCGAATGACGTGAACCTCGCCGGACAAGCCCTGATGTTACGATTCCCGGGATACGTGCGCGTGCGGAACGACGATGATCCAGAACAGTCGACGGTGACGAGAGCGCTCCCGCGCGACTGGATTGTCGAGTGTTTTTGGTCTTACGTCGAAGGACGATACAACGGGACGAACGTGTGTCCCTCGATCGATTTCGTCGTTTCGTCGAATGCGGTGGAGGTACGATTCGTGAACACCCTGATTTTATGTCCAGGATGCACGCTGAGGGGGGACTCGTCGTATACGTCGTTTGTGCTCAAGCATCGCGCGTATTTCCCCATCTTTGACAACGGCTTCGAGATGCTCGAATCGATGGGCGTGCATGATTTTTTCGACGCACCGCCGCCGCCGCCGCCGACTCGACGCACGCGAGTGTGCTTCCCTCGGGAAGTTGATTTTTCATTCAAGGTCTCAAGCTACCCGAGCCGTTTCGACGAGTCTAGGCGCGTTTCGACGGCGTCCTCGGACGCCGTCGTGCCTTTGGGAACGGCCGGCTTCGACGCGTTCTTGCGCGTCTTCTTAGACGTGCGCAATCGACAATCGATCGATTTCGACATGTCTTCAGTCGTCATCGACGTCCCCTTCGATTGGAAGATCTCCCCGAGCGAGAGCTCGGGCAAAATTCAGCAAACACCGGATGATTTCTTCGCGCGATGCCACGGGCAAGGCACGACGCTTTGCGACGTCACTTACGTGCTCAAGGAATCGTCGGGATTTCAAATTCGATTCACTCCCGGATTCGCCCTCTGCCCTGGATGCTCGCTGCGAGGCAAAGGTCCACAAGGCGCCGCGTACGAACTCTACTCCCCGTTTCTGTTTCCGCTCGACATAGAAAGCGTTCGAGGCGCGGCGGCGTTTTGCGACGCCCAACTGTAAACCAACTGTACATCACATCGCAGCGTCATGATCGACGTCGACGACCCGCTCGTGCGCAAGCACGTCGAAGAAAAAGCGCGCCTGCGCGAGCGCGCCTCCCGCGCGTCGTCCAACGCGTCGTCCTCGCGCAGCGCCGGCGGCGCTTCGGGACAGCGCGAGGTTCAACGCTGGATAAAGCTCGACTTGGGACGCCCCGTCCCGGCGACGCACGACCCGTGGGCCGACGGCGACGCGTTCGAACTGACGTTCTCGTGCGAGTCGACCGGCGCGACGTCGGTCAGCGTGGGCGCGCTGAAAGCGGCGAACGGTGGTCGCTGGAGCGCGTTCGGGACGAGTTGGCACTGCGTCACGGGCTGGAGTCGACTCGGGTTGGATTTTCGAGGCGTGGCGCTGGAAGTCGCGTTGGAGCGCGCGTTCGGCAAACGCGACGTCGGTGGTTGGCGGTGTTTGTACCAGACGAGCGCGGATGGGTACACGGTTGGCGTGGACGCGCGCGACTGCAAAGGCGCGTTTCTCGCCGTTACGGACGCCGACGGCCACATGCTGTCGCGCGACCACGGTGGACCTAGGCTCGTGTTTCCCGCGTTGTACGGCTGGAAGAGTGCGAAGTATTTATCTCGAATCGAGCTGAAGACGTCGTACGAGAATGGGTTTTGGGAAAATTTGGGGTGTCACGCTCGCGGTCGATGGCGGTACGAAGAGCGATGGAAGCCGGGGACGCCCGCGCGAGTGTGGAACGTTTTGGCGTGGATCACGGATCGGTACTACATCGGCGGTGAGCGGGTGTGGATATGGGTCATGGTGTACGGCGGGCGGGCGTTGGGGATGGTCGCGTCTCTGTTCGCCAAGAAGACTAGAAAATAGGAGAAGAGCGGCGCTTCGCTCGTGTAATTTAACTCATAGTTCGGCGTGAGCGTCGAGAGACGCGATCTCGTCGGCGATGGCGAGGAACAACGATGAATCGTCCTGCACATCCTGTCCGAGTTCCCATATCATCACCCCGCCGAATCCCATTCGTCGAGCGAGACGCACCTTGGCTCGAACGACGCCGACGGAGTCAAACGCCCAATCTCCGACTACATCTTGATCTCTGTCGAGATTCTCTGCAAACTCGCGACGAATCTCTTCGTACGTTTTCGCTTCGCCCGTGCGCATTGAGCGAGCGTAAAACGGTATCCCAACCGTGAATTTTCTGACGTCGTCGAACTCGCGCTTGACGTACTCTATCAAACTCTCCACGAAACTCATCGCGGCGTGTCCGCGCGGATGCCCGGAGTCGTACGCCATGACGTGCACCCAGTCCACGTATTTCATCAAATCAAACTTCACCATCGCCTCGAACGTCGACGCCGTCGGATGAATCGCGAAGCTCAAGCGCTTGCGCTCGCCAGCCGTCTCGTCGAGCGCGTCTCGCGTCGCGCGCAGCAGCTCCCCGAACGCCATCCACTCGCTCTCGCGCGCCGGGTACTCCCAATCGTACGACACGCCATCGAACGCGTGCGTCTCCACCGCGCGCTTCACCGCCGCCGCGAGGGCGGTGGGAGACGCCGCCGCCGCTCCGAATCCGTCGCTTCGGCCGCCGCCGCCGACCACCAAATCGCGCGCGCAGTCTCCGTCCTCGTCCGTCTTCTTCCACACCCCGT
>JACLAB010015940.1_pt1 | contig 11010 bp, 9 predicted proteins | sample 8027921 | NCBI WGS metagenome assembly JACLAB01 (sample SAMN15725117, study PRJNA655200) | protist metagenome | isolation source: fluorescence activated cell sorting (FACS) single amplified genomes of... | place: USA: West Boothbay Harbor, Gulf of Maine | collected 2000-07-19
GCCGCGGGGCGAGCGAAGACGTCCGTCGGACCCGGGTGTGCGCTGTGTCGTTCGTTTTGACGGTTCATGAACCAAGAATATTGAACGGGCGACGGTACATGCGCGGGAGTCGTTGGAGCGTCGAATGGTGAATGAATGTGTGGATGAATCGTCAGACGACGACGACGACGACGACGAGAGACCCGACGGGGAGATGGGTCGACGTTCGCGGCGTCGGACGCGAGACGGTCGTCGCGGGGACTCAACGGAGTGGTTCGTGGGAACGCGCGCGAGACGGCGCGGGTGGATTTCAGAGGCGTCTGCGATGTTCGTGTCGTTGGCGCTGGTCACGGCGTGGGGCCTCGCGAGCGTCGCGGTGGGGTCGGATGAGGTTGATTTAGGAAGCATCGGTGGTGGTGGTGGTTTCGCGGCGCGACGGAGGCTGTTGCAAGCGCCGACGGATGCGAACGGGTACCCGACGGTGAGAAACGTGGGGCCGACGTCGTTTGACGTGGCGCACGCGTTTTCGACGACTGGGGGCGCGGATGCGTACTACGCGGTGCAGCTGGCGCCGGCGACGCACCAGTTGACGCCGTCGGAAGTCAAGGCGGGGACACACTCGAGCATACTGGCGGCTGGGACGTTTACGACGACGAGCGCGGGCGCGGAAGGGAGCGCCACGGTTTCGAGTCTGACGGAGAAGACGTCGTATTGGGTGAGCTTTGTCGGCGACGGTGCGGCGCTGCAGAGCCTGGTGACGGGGATGTCGGTGATAACGGCGGATGTAAGTCCACCGGTGATCGGTTCGTTCAGTCACTCGCCGAGCGGGACGCAGATTTCGATGACAATCACGCTGAGCGACGAGGACGGGCACGTGTATTACGCGTTGGTACCCAGAGGCGACCCGGTGCCATCTGTGAACCAGGTCATTGACGGTAAAAAGTCAGATGGGTCCGCGGCGTTGTCGAGCGGCTCAGAACTGTTTCAGGTGGGCGTCGCGCAGACGTTGACGACGACGAGCGCGTCTGGTTTGACTCTCGGCGGCTTGTACACCGTGTATCTGGTGACGAAGGACACTGGCGGGAATTTACCAGCCACCGCGACTGGTTACGACGTGACGGCGTCGCCATCTCCACCTCCCGCGGTTGGCGCTAGTCCACCTCCGCCTTCGCCCTCTCCGCCTCCGCCTTCGCCCTCTCCGCCTCCGCCGTCTTCGCCCCCTCCGCCGCTCGCGCCGGAGACGAATGCTCCTCACTTTGCGAGCGGGTATCCAAAGGCTATCAATGTTCAGAGCACGTCGTTCGACGTTGAATTCATGGTTGATGAAACGGGTATCCTCTACTTTGTCGTATACGAGGGCACTGCCGCGACCGTGACGGCGCCGACGTCTTCGCAAATGAAGACGCAAACTCTTCCCGCAGCCTCAGTCGCAGCCATGCGCGGAACTGGAGCGCTGGCCATCACCGCAAACACGGTGGTCACGCGGTCGTTTCCGCATCTCACCTCTGGTGGTAGTTTTGTCATATTTGCCGCGTCTGAGGATGCGCTAGGGAATCTCATGGCGGCGCAGCACTTTGAGGTCGCATTACTCGACGTCGTGCCGCCCGTGTGGTCTTCGACTGCGCAGATATCTGGAACAGAGGTGACGATGCAAGTACAAGCCTCGGAGGTCGGTGTCGCGTACTACGTCATACAAGACGACACAACATTCACGGTGCCAAGCGCCCAGGATGTTGTCGATCCCACGCGATTGACCGCGAGCCCCATCGACTCGGGAAGCTTTGCTGTTGAACAGGCAAATACAGCGACGTCATTCAGCGTTGAGCTCGGCTACGCTAAGCGCGTTGCCGTTTTCATCGCCGTGACTGACGCGGCAGGCAACTATATAAATTATGTAGACATCGAGAGGGCGCTGGCGACACCTTCGGGTCCACCGCCGCCTCCACCTGCTCCGCCGCCTCCACCGTCGCTGCGCATAGAGCGGGATCCTCAGTTGCTCCTCGCCATGTTCGTCTGTACGTACACCTTCATCGGTTGCTGTGCCGCGCTTTGGTGCGCGAGGAAGTGTTTGTACTACTCGCGCGGAGGTTTCAAGCATGAGTTGAGCGTTCGAAGAAACGTGGCGCACAAGCGGCGAATGCTTCAGGGGAAGCAAGTCTCGCTGACGAAACTTCGTGAAGGCAAGGATGTCCAAAACGTCGCCGTCACTCCGAAAGTCATCAAGGGGTACGCGGATTACGATCAGTATGACGTCATGGAATCGGCCGATAAGCGCTCCCATGGGATGCATTACCAGCAAGTGCACACGGATATCAACGAGAGGCAAATATCTCGCGAGCGTCGGTTAGATTCGCTTCTACACCTGTCTAGGCAAGGCGAGGAAGACTTGCTGCACAGAATGAAGTAGGACGTGATTGTTTCAAATAGGAAAATATATGTAATTTAGACATGTGCATAGACATCAAAAGACAACAAAGAACAGGTTCCAATCAATCCTTAGGAGGAGGCATCGCTCTGAAGCGAGGCAACGGAAGCAAGCGGCTCGTCGCCTTTTGGTAGTGCGTGTAATCGGGATACTTCTTCGCGGAGATGCTCTCGGTAAACGCCGTAGAACCTTGGAAGAGCAATATTAGCAACACGGGGCCGATTAAAACTGGCGTGAACAAGTTTTTCGATCGCAAACTCGCCGCGGCAAAGATGGAAAAGCTCACCCAAATCGTCTGCTCTGCCCAAAAGTTGGGATGTCTAGAAAACCCAAAGAGCCCGCGGGTGAGAAAGCCACGCTTGTAATCGTCGCGCCAACCCTTCACCTTTTTCGCCAACCCCCGCTTGGAGCGCTGGAAGCGCCACTGTTGTTCGTCCGCAATCACCTCGATGAGGAATGCGACGGTCCAACAGCCCAACGCGACGCCGTCGAGACCGCGCGCGTTGAATGCCTCCTTCGATCTGTACGCCACCGCCGCTGGGAGTGAGATGAGCAACAAAAGCAAATGCTGATAATACGCGATGAACGACACGTTGAACAGTTGCCATATGATCGGGTTGCTGAGCAATTTATTCTTGCGCAGGATTGCCCAACGATAATCCTCCTCGCCCGAGTACCCGCCCTTTCGCGCAAAGTTATACGACAACCGAGCCCCCCAACAAAACACGACGACCGCCATGCACGTTAACCGAGTCTCCGCAGCCGTACCACCGGCGTGATACGCGTACGTACCGACGTACACGACCGGTGTCACGCTCCACAATTGGTCGACGAAGGAGTACGTTTTCCAAATCCACGACCCGACGAGGCACCACGTCGCAAAGGCGAGAAACTCGACGACGACGAGATGATCGACGGGGTTGAGTTTAACGCCCGAGAGGGCGATCGACGGCGCGATCGCGTTCCACGCTCGATCGATGTGCGGTGCCATGAACGACGACATGATTGAAAAGCGTCCAACGACGAGGCTGCTTGTGTCGTCATCGTTCGACGCGCCGACGGTCAAACACCACCGAAATGACGGGATGGACGGCGCGCGCGATCGCGGCCGAGCTCGTCGGCGTCGATGCCAACGTCGACGTGACGACGGCGGTGCTCGAGACGCTGTGCGCGCGTCACGCGCGAGCGACACCGAGCGATGTCGTCATCGGTCTCAACTTGGACGCCTCGGATGAACACGCCTCAACGACGACGGCGACGACGACGACGACGGCGACGACGACGGCGACAGGTGCTCAGAGGACATACTCGGACGCGGGGAAGAGACTGTTGAAGGCGTACGTCGTCGCGTTTCCGAGCGTAGTGCGCGCGTTCGAGGCGACGGCGTTCGTGGATGGCGACGGGAGAACGAGGTGTAGCAAGTTTGCGAGAGGTCTCGACGAAGAGACGATCGCGGCGGTGAGAGATTGGCGCGGGAAGAACCTCGACGGGCATTTGCTCGCGTTGGATGCGGATGATGTCGTCGGCGGCTCTCGAAGAGCGGGTAAGAAGAAGCCGGAGGAGGGTGGACGAAAGTCTACGCGGCGCGTTGAGCGGGTGAGCCGAGAAGTCGCGGCGCCGCCCAAGGTGGTTCTCGCGCCGGCACCGCCGCCCGCTGTTCCCGCCTGGGGTGGTGCGAATAGAGTACATCCAGGAACATCGTTGCCGTCATCTGGTGTACCCCGCTCGAGCGAATCGAACGCTGCTGGGACGAGTTTACGAGACATTATGGAGGGCGAGTCGCGTCGATTTCAGGATTCGGCGCAGAGGCACAGAGAGGAGCAGACGACGAAGGCGTCCATGCCTCAATTTCCGATCATCACGGCTGAGCTCCTGCGTTCAGAGTCGAGACGATCCGTCATGGATAAGTTTGGTAAAGTGAAATGCCAAGTGTGCAGTCGCTCGTTCAAAACTTACGATGCATTGGAGCAACACATCGGCGCTTCGCACTACGGCTTGAACAATCCGTACGCAAAAGTCCTCGAAACGGCCCAGATCGCCGCGGGACTCGTTGCGGTGGGGAAAGAAAAAGAGGCGAAAAGGGTCTCCCTAAAACTCGGAGATCTCGTGTCTTCAAAGACGAAGACTTCGAATAGCATGGTGACTTCGCTCGCGGCGTACTTCAAGACGGAGAAGCAAACCGCGAAGCGCGTCGATAAGAAGGATGGAATCGCGCACGGTGGCGTGATGATCAAAAGTACAAACACAGCGAGCTCCACCGGCGTGGTGCTTCGACGTGGGAAGGAGCGTGAAAAAGGTAAGAAGAAGAGGCATTCGACACTCAAGAAAATCATCCTCCGCGAGCGTTCGATGAGAAAGGAAGGAGAGAACGCGGTAGAAGAAGAGGTCGAGGTCGAAATCGAAGTTCGCGTCGGATGGGTTTACGTCCAAGTCGATTATCAAGGCGATGAAACAGTCAAAGTGAACCTCATGTGTATGGATGAAGGAGACGAAGGCTCAGCGTCTTCAGACGCGGATGACGACGTCGTCGACAATGAAACTATGAACCAAGCACCAGCCGGTGAAGACGCGGCAATCGTCAAAGAGAAGATCGATACGATCGAAACTAGAGTGCCGGCGGGTGTCTGGGGCGTGCAGAGCTTGGTGGATGTGCTCAAGGGTAAAACAGACCAGGCAAAGCGAAAAACGTCCAAGGTGAAGGAAGAGACAAAGATGTGCGACATCTGCAATGTTCCGTGCTACGGTGTGAGAGCTTGGAAAGAGCACATCGAAGGTAAATCTCACAAAAAAGAGGTTGAGATTATGTCAGACCCGGTGAGAGCGGCGGCGAGAAATAAGCCTCCCGTCACGTACGTTGGCATGGATGCAAAGCAAGTGAGGTACGCGCAGCAAACCATCACAGACGAACTGAACGCCGCAACGACGAGCATGCTCGTCAAACTCAAGGGATTTCAAGATCGTTTATATCACCAAGACAAGATCAAGGCAAAGATGCGACGAAGATTACTGTACGGTCTGCGAGAGGTGGCGAAGAGCGTCGACGCCAAGACGAGCAAAGCCGTCGTCATCGCGCCAAACATTGAACAGATTGAAAGCGAAGGAGGACTCGACGACAAGATCAAGGGAATCATAAAGGATGCGAAGGACAACGAAATCCCAATTGTCTTCGCGCTGACAAAAAAGCGCATCGGTCGCGCGCTTAGAATGAAAGAAATCTCAGTCGTCAGCGTGCTCGATTACAGCGGCGCTGACGAAGAGTTCAAATCGACACTCAAACATGCAGCCGAAGGCAGAGAACTGTACGCAAAGAAACTGCGCGCGTGAAAAAGAGATAGCGATTCAACTAATTCTTTAATACAAATAGCCTCAAGTCTAGCTCTAATTGTCCCCGATGCGATCCCCGCAACGCTCCAGGATCAAAAGCATTCCCGGCCACGTCTTGGGAGTGGTCCACGGTAGGTTCCCCGGAAGCTTCGCGTGGTCCGCCTTGATCGAATCCAGCGCCGTCTTGGCTTTTTCCAGCGAAAACGCCCGTCCGTAGTTCTCCCGCATGTACGCGTCGCACTTTCTCGCCCCAGTTTCATCCGTCACCCACGGCTTAAACTCGGCAATCATCCAATCAACATCTTCTTCACTTAACGCTTTTTTGATCGTCGATGACCGCCACGTTACACGAGGCGAACCGATACGTCGCGCGAGTCGCTGCGTATCGTTCGGTCTCACCCTCCCGACGGTCGTCGTCCTCGTCGTCGTTCGCACCGCGCGCATCGCCGCTTTATGACGAAGAGAGGAAACGAAATGAGTGAGTTAAGAAGGTTGGCATCAACCATCAACCATCCGCGCGACCGCTGCCGCTCGTAATTTAAAGCTACGTACAACCAAATTGAATTACACATGCGCGAGGCGCATCGCCATCGAGCCTTCTCGGACATCGCCGTCACTTTTGCGTCCCTCCCGACGCAGTTTTCAGTCGTTCGTCTCGCGCCTTGACGAGCCTATCGAACGCGTCCTGTTGAATCGCTCTCGGTTTCCCGTACGCCGTGCCGTGCACGAGGTACTGCAAACCACCCATGGCGGTGATAGCACCGACGATGATTGCGAACGGGGGTACCGATTCGACCGGCTGTTCGTCGTCGTCGTCGGCAGCGTCAGTCAAACTTTTCGTGTTCGAGCAAAACCTCATTCGTTCGTCTCTCTTTGATCGTCGCCACCGCGTCGTCGTCGTCGTCGCCGATCGTTTACGCGGCGTCCGTCGCGCTCCTCTTCGTCGTGTCGCTCGCTCGCTCCGTCGTACGTACCATCGCTCGTCGTCGTCGTGTCTTGCTGTGACGCGTTTAGTAGTGGTACTGTGCGATCGAGTCATTCAGTCAGTCCACCCCACGTCGTCGTAAACGACACGAATCGAACAAGAAGACGAGAGCGGGCGAGAGCGTCGGTGTGGCGATAAAGTCTTGATACAGTAATGGTAATGACAAACATATTACGTGTTATCGTCGAAAGGCGACGGGGAGCTCTATTAAGTCGAGGCTCAACCGTCGTTTGAAGACGCGCCGCCTGGTCTCCAGTGAAATTTGCGATTCATGTCGATATCCAGCGATTCGTTCTCGTCGCGGTCCTCTTCCGTGCGCATGTCCGGTTCACTACCAAAACTGCGCGATAATAAACGCGTGGCAGCGTCGAGATCGCCGCCTGGATCGCTCCTGCGGGCGTATCGCTCGACGAGCTCGCGCCGAAAGTGTTCGTGCTTGAGACCCGGCGGCCGAGACACGGCGAAACGATCCATCGCCTCCGCCGGAGACAACCCTAATGTCTCTATCATCATGCTGCATATGATGAAACCGGTTCGATTGAACCCGTACGCGCAGTGCACGGCGACGTGATCCCGTCCTCCTTCCGCTTGGTATCGCTCTACCGCCTCGGCCGCCTTGCGCGCGTCCGCCGCGCTCGGCACCGTCTTCGCCACGTTTCTCACGTGTACCCGCCGCACATTCGCCGGTATATCATCCTCATACAAACAATCGTGATTCGTGAGATCGATGATCAACCCAATCCGTCTCCCGAACGCCATTTGCTCCCGTATCAACCCTTCCACCGTGAGCACGTGTTCGTACGCTCCGTCCACGTACCGCTCGCTCAACGGCGTCTTCATCGGAATCAAACGCGTCCCCTCCACGACATCCCCGAAAGAGGCGTAATCCCCCCATTTCTGTAATTTTTGTAACACGCTCGGCGCCGCGTCATCCTTCGTCGTCGCTCCTCGCTCCTCGGTTCTAACCGTTCCCACTAAATTCTCCGCTCCACCCTCCTCCAGCGTCACCTCCAGCCCATTCGTCGCGCACCGCGCTTCCCGCTTATCTCGCATCCGTCGCGTCCGCGCTTCCCCATCCACGTCCGCGTTCGACCATCGCCGGTCCCGCGTCGTCGCCGCCGGCGGCGTCGGCGGGAGCATCCCCCGGCGCCGCCGTCGTTTCCTCCTTTGTTCGTCGAGTTATGAAGCGTACGCAACAAGGGGGGTTGGGTGGGGGCGCTCGGTGCCGTCCACATTCGATCGATGGACCGAAACGATCGACTATTTCCAAGTTTCGTCACACACGGAATCGTTATTTCGATCGGTGTTTTTGACGGTTCTGTTTCTATTTTTGGTTTTATTTTTTTCTGGTTTTTTCAAACCATCCATCGACCCGCGCGCCGAGCGAACGGATGAATTGGATTCCGCCCGCTTCGAGCGCCGCAGACGACGACGAACGCGCGACGAGGCGAGCGGACGACGGGGCGAGGGAGACGGGATAACGATGGACGTCGCGGATGACGAACTGGGATTGCCGAAATCCACGGTGGTGAAGATGGTGCAAGACGCCCTCGCCCCGCTCGGGGGCTTGCGAATGTCCCCAGAGTGTCGAGACCTCGTCGTGGACTGTTGCGCCGAGTTTGTCAACGCCGTCGCGAGCGAGGCGAACGAAATCAGCACCAAGGAGAAGAAGACGACGATTAATCCCGATCACGTGCTCGCGGCGCTGCGGGCGCTCGGGTTCGAGGCGTACGAGGCGGAGTGCGCGATCGCGAGGGACGAAGCCAAGGAGGAGGAGACGGAGAAGAGACAGATGAAAAAGGCAAAGAAGAACATAGGGATGAGCGCGGAGGAGGCGATCGCGATGCAACAGCAGTTGTTCGCGCAAGCGAAAGCGAAAATGGCTGGGCAGGATGTCGGGGGTGGCGATGATGGTGACGCCGGCGGCGGGGAGCCGGCGGCGACGCTCGGGTCGTTGGGGTGACCGACGCTCCGACGCGATTCTTTCTAGTTGTACGTATACCACCAGTGAGTGCTAAGTAGTAGTCTTCTCTAACACGTGTAAATCAAGAGTGAGTGAACCTCATCATAATCCACGTGACGTGTGTTTGTCGCTCGCTCGCTTGATTAAATTAAATCTTCCCTCGTTTCAAGCGCGCGTCTTCTCTACAATCAGAAAAAGTCGTTGTTGCTAGAGCCGCCGCAACACGACTTGACGACGGTTTTTAACATTGAACGTCCACCCGGAATGTAACTCATGCAGTACCAAATGAGCGCGCACCACTGTATCGCGAGAAACAACATGGTGAGCGGGCGGTTTCTAAACTCTACGGCGGCGACGAGCGTCATGACAAGACTTCCCAAGTACACGCACGTCGCCACGAATCGCGTCCCGTGAAACATATTCTTAAACTGTCTCCCAAAACCTGTTAAAAATCCCGTGCTCGCCAGCGACAAGAGGTTTCCGATTGAGTACAACATCGCAAACTTTGTCGGCTTCGCCCAAAACATTGAGCTCAACCACGAACACATTGTACCAAAGAGGACGCAAAACCCAAACCCGTACATGCGTTGTTCGTACGACAGGCTCGCGCACGACGTGTACTCATCCAGCATTTCCACCGGCGTTTCCGGTTGCGACGGTTCCATTCCCGCCCTGCGTTCAAACGTTTCGTCAGTCTATTGAATTCAATCCAAAATCAAATCGCTTCATAATCATCATCGTCACTTTACCCGCGTCGCGTCGCATCGCGTGCACGCACATCAACCGGACTTTATCGATTCCCTTCTTCACCACGTCCGTCATCGCGAGTTCTTCCTCCTTTTGTCGTCGTCTTCGTCGTCTTCGTCGTCGTCTTCGTCGGCGGCGTCGGTCTCTAACGCCGAGTAGGCACTGGTCAGCCAGCTCAGTCACTTCCAACGGTGGGCACGTCGGTCGTCCGTCTGTCGCCAGGCGTTTACGCTGCGTAGATTTGTTTAAAGCGGATTTAACAATGAAGGCAATTTATTGTCGGAGTTGTGCGTGTGTCGTGCACCCACGCGAAGAGAGAACGTGTCGCGCGCACGATGAAGCGTCAACTCGTCGTCATGGTATGATTCATCTTACTTATTTATATAATGCATTTATCCAAGGGACCTCGTGTTGCTACTCTTCTCATCGTTCGACTATACACCAACGTCTTCGACGTGCTCTGGTACGCGCTCGTATTCGCGGCTACGCGCCACCTTGCGAGCGATGGTGACGGCGAAGACGACGACGGCGGCGCCGATAGCGCAGAGGCCAATTCTAGAAAACATTTCACCCATATCCCCATTGATGGTCTCCGTCGCCTCGAGTCTCATTTGCGCGAAATCTTCACCCTCTTGACCCTCAATGAGAGCATCGTCCTCGACGGAATACTCTCGCTCGGCATTAAAGTTTGCCGTCGCCAAAGTTGCGGCAGCCGTCGGCGCGTCCTTTTCTTTCGCCGCCGATTCTTTGTGAGCAGTGTGCGTCGAGTGGCGTCCGAGTTCGGCTTCAGTCTTCTTCTCAGACTTTTTGTCGAGACTTTTGATGTGTTTCTTAGAGCTGAGAAACTCTTTAATCTGTTCAGAAACGGTCAAGTTGTGGGTTTGTTGACCTGGGACGTCTTCGCCGCCGATGACGGCTTGAAAGCCGGCGTTGTAGGTGGCGAGCGTCTCGTTGGAGAGACACTGGCAGATGCGGCTTTCGTCTCCACGACTCGGGAAGGGTCGAACTTTACCGAGTTTATCCGCATTGCACGGCATGAGCAAGTCTTGTTCGGATCGCATGTCAACGTAGGTCCACTGCGTGAAGTCCGGTTCATCCTTGTGCTTGGGCGCCTTCAACGTGGCGTTGCCCGTCCAGCCGTAACGCATGATGGTGTTGCACTCGCACAAGTGCTTGCGACCCTTTCCTTCGTTCGCGCACCACTTCCAATCGAACGATCGGAACAACTTGGTGCCTTGGAACGTATCCTCAATCAACTCTTTGACGAAATCGGCAGACAAGAGCATGAAGTTTCTGAACACTCGCCCACCCGAAGCCTTCTCCACGGCAAACTCGACATTGACGTTGAGCGACGTGTCGTCGAAGATTCGGTCCTCGGCGGCGGTGAAAGGGATCGTCATGTTCATATGATCAGCCGGAATCTGAGATGCGTCGATGAATTGGCATCTCTTACCCGGTTGACCAGCCTCGATGCTCGGGAACGGATCGACAAAACCAAACGAAGAGGGTCCGCAGTGCACCGTTGTCCAAGGTTTGCACTCGGAGTATGTCCACTGAATATCCCTGGCGTTGGCGGGATCGTTAAAC
>JACLAB010016049.1_pt1 | contig 11006 bp, 8 predicted proteins | sample 8027921 | NCBI WGS metagenome assembly JACLAB01 (sample SAMN15725117, study PRJNA655200) | protist metagenome | isolation source: fluorescence activated cell sorting (FACS) single amplified genomes of... | place: USA: West Boothbay Harbor, Gulf of Maine | collected 2000-07-19
CGTACCTTGTAGGGCGCGCGGAATCCATGGCACGTGCGGTAGTACCGGAGGTACTTGCGGACCTTACGGGCGCGTTTGACGCGCATGGCTCCCCCGACGGCTGCGCGAGTCGCGCGGGGCGAATCTGGCCTCGGGCTCTCCGTCAACTCCCGTCAACTGCTTTGACAGGACGAGTCATGTCGACTTGTATTTGAACAGGGCCAGCGCCGGGTCGGCCACTACCCGTCGCGCGCGCCTGACCGCCGCGCGACGCGATAGTCATCGAACACAGAGCCTGAACGACGATGTTCGGGGACGTGTACAACAATCGCAGCCAGTCGCTGCCGGAGAGCCCCGCGGGGAGCGAGCCCTCGCCGCTGCTGACTCGTCTCCTCATCCCAGCGGGCGAGGACAGCGGCGACCTCGGGGCGACGCGCGGGACGACCAACAGCGACAACGACGGCGAGGTATCGTCCTCGGGACGCGGCGTGGACATTCATCGTAGGGGAGGAGGCGACCAGTCCACGTCGCCGCGCCATCCCCTGCTCGCCGGAGGAGGAGGAGGAGACTCGCCGCGAGGCGTGACGCATCCCTTCCATCGCGACGCCCCGCTCCCGTCGACGTCCTCCGCCGACAGGATCTACGCCTTCGATCCGTGGACCAAGGTCCCGGTCATCCTCCGCGCGCGCCCACACGACCACGACCACGCCGACGCGACGCGATGGAACAAGGTCTTCACGCGGAGGCTCAGGTGGTGCTGGCTCCTCGACGATCCCTCCTGGTGGGTCGCGTTCTGCTACCTCCTCGGCTCCCTCGGCTTCGCCACGGGCGCATTCGCCTCGTGCGTCGCACACGTCGCGTCAACGCCCAGGATGTACTTGATATACGAGGTGATGCCGTACGTCATCGGCGGGTCAGCCTTCCTAGCGGCGAGCGTGTTGTTGGTCTTTACGAGTTACCACGCCAGGTACGGAGAGCCGGGGCGGGCGGATCGGAAACGGTGATTTTATTTTTTTGTTTCCGTATGGGCAATTTTGCTGACGTCGTGTTTTGTTTGCAGAGTCGCGAGACGGCACGCGTTTTTGGGGCATACGGACTCCGGCTGGCAGCTCCGCGCCGCGGTGGGCGAACAAGGGGTCGTGGGCGTGGACGCCCCGTACGCGCCGAGCACCGACGCGGACAGAAGCGAGATGTTCACGCTGACGCAGGCGATGGACGAGGCGCGGCGGCTGTGGCTGGCCAACGACAGCTGGACGCGAAGGCGAAGGGCGCTCGAGCTCGTCGGTTCGCTGCTCATGCTCTTCGGCGTGGTGCTGTACAAGGTGATGGTGTTCACGATGCTCGCCAGGGCGGTGGCACCACCGGACGCGTTTCATTGGAGTGAGAGCAAGGAGAACTGGCTGCTGTTTTATCCTTGCGTCGTGGGTTCGGCGTCGTTTGTGGTGAGCTCTTACGTCTTGTGGTGCGCCGCGAACCGTTCGTGGCGGCCGCCTTGGTTCCCCTCCTCCACGAGCACGTGGATCGCGTACCTGTCGTTAGTCGGCTCGTGGTGCTGGGTTGTGGGTTCGATGAGGGTGTCGGAGGACTTTGGGCGTAGGATGGCGACGTGGGTTCCGGGGTCGGCGCCGGCGTGGCCGATTTTTTTCTTTGGTTTTTTTGTAGGAAGCTTGGTCTTTACGGCGCAATCTCTGTTGATGATCCACGAGATTGCGGAGAGCGAGGAGGAAAACGTGAGGGCGCCGCGTGGGATAGACACGGAGGCTGGGGACGGCGGCGGGAGGTACGTGGAGACGATGCTGGCGTAGCTAGTCGCGGTGAGGTTTTTAGATGTGAATCAGACGACGTGAAAGGTGAAATCAATCAAAAAGTGCAAATCGCTAAAGGTAGTAACATTGGTAACCGCTATGGCGTCGCCGCCCGCCGCGCGCGACGCGCTCAAACCCCTTAAATCATCTCTAGTACATCACGAGTCCTCCTTATTGTTAAACTCACGAGGCACTGAGAGGAAGGTTGTACTCGTCGGACGTGAACGCGTTGACCAGCTTCTGAATCTCAGCTTTCAGCCCGTCGAGCACAGCCGCCCCCGACTGCCCTTCCAACCCACTCGGCGCCGTGTACTTCTGCGACGTCATGACGCAGATGGGCAGGCCGTTCATCTTCGAGATGTTCGCCGCGAGATCCGGCGCCATCTTCATCGCCGTGAAGTACCGCGAACGGAAAGCCTGAACCACGTTACCGTCGGCGCCCGGAGCGATGGACTCGACATCTGCGAACAACTCGCGATACCTATCGTCGTGCATGCACGCGCTCCACACCTGCTGCGCCATGCAGTCCATCTGCGCCATTACCGTGTTGGACGGCCTGAACGGCGAGTGGATTCCGCCGGTAGTCTCCGTCTCCTCGTTCTTGTTGCTGGACACCTTCGTGAACACGCACTTGGCGACTCGAGCGCGGAGCATGTTCTTCGCCTTCATTGGGATCATGACGTCGGTGAAGAGTGAGTTGCCGGTGACATCCTGGAAGAGCCGGTTGAAGTCGCCGTCGTCGAAGGAGAGCGGGACGACGACGCTGTCCACCGTGGCGAGCGCCATCTTGGTCAGCACGCACGCCGCGAGGTGATCGGTGTCGACCAGGACAGCTTCAAATTCAGCCGGTAAGTTGGCAACCGCGGCGCGAAGGCGCTGCGCGGCGGGCCACCACTCGTCACCTTTCCTGGTCCACAGCGGCGAATGCCCGGTCTCTTCGGACTGCGTATCCGTCCACGAGACGGACCCGGCGGAAGGGATGAGGTAGAGGTTGGGTGGGATGGCGCCGTTGTGATCTGCGGGTCGGATGAGGTAGTCGGTGAGGTCGACGGTGGCGGTTGATGCATCCTTCTTCTTGGCGAAGAATGCGCCGAAGATGCTGCCGCCCTTCTTCTCCGCGGCTGCGGCGTGCTCGTCGGTGTCCATGGCGTGTTCGAGGTCGCGGATGAGCCCCTCGGCGCGCGTGTCCTCGGTGGTGTTCTCGACGGTGACCTGCAGGCCCTTCATCGGGGCGCCGAAGCCTTCCCGCGCGGATCCTCCGAGGAGCAGCGCGGTGATGTCGCTGTAGAGCGAGAAGTCCAGGACGAGGACCTTCTTGTCGGGTCGTGACCTGGCGGTCTCGCAGGCGGTCTGGAAGGCCATGAAGGTCTTGCCGACGCCGCCGCGGTTGTTGCAGAACGCGATTGAGTGCGTGGGAGCCATGTGAAGATGGGGGTGCGGCCTTTTTTGTTGTGTGGATCCGGTTGTTGCTTTTCCCTCGCGGAGGAGGCGACGGTGTCGAGCGGTCGGGAGGTGCCGCGTGAACGGGAGAGCGGTTTGGTGGTCGCGAGCGGTCGCGCGGGGCGAGGCGCGCCTGTGCGAGTGTGCGGGTCGGTCGAAGGTGTGCGCGCGGGGCGAGGCCGTGCACGTGTGAATGGGCGCTGTCAGAATGAGGACGCGGTTGAAATGGGCACCCGGTGCCAAAAACGCGTGATTTTACTGCCAGCCTGGCGAGAACAGTAACTCAGGAATGACGGTCTAACTCTATACGGAATTTCCAAATCGATGTGGTCTGTGGAGACCTGGGCTCGACTCCCAGTGGACCCCTACTTTTTGCCCGCTCTGAATCCGGAATCAGACCTGGCAGGCCCCCACTCTCGATGGTCCGCCGTAACCCCGCCGAGGTGGCGGACTGGCTCCGGGCCCGGGGTAAATCGTCCCGTCCCGACGTCACCAGGGCGCGAGCCTCGGCGATCGGGGAGATATTCAACCTGGTGGACGAGTCCGGGTCGGGGGCGCTGGACTCGGCGCGGGTGCGCGAAGCATTTCGCGTGCTGGGCGACGCGAACGCGACCGTGGAGGATGCCGAGCGCGCCATGGCCCGCGTGGGCATCGCCCCGAACGGCAAGATGGAGTTCCCGGAGTTCCTGACGATCGTCACCGGGCCCGAACCCGCGACGCCGCGGCTCGCGAACGGCGCGTCCGCCGCGATGCTCCCGCTCGAGATGCTCGCGCTCTCGCACAGGCGCGCGCGTCTCATCGATCGCGTCGTCACCAACGACGGCGGCGCGAGGGTCCAGATCCTCGAGCGAGCCGAGGAGAACGCGCGCACCGACGCGACCGAGGCGGCCGCCGCGGAACGCCGCCTGCGCCACGCGGTGGCCACGAACGCCACCCGCGCGAAATACCTCGACTACGGCGACAAGGACAAGCACGACTTGTCGGGCAAAGAGACGCACGCGGAGCGCGTGATGCGCGAGAAGATGGCGAGGGAGCGACGGCGTCGGTCGATGGCGTACGCGGATGGGCTCGGAAGCTCCGCGATGGACGCGCGGGTGTACCCGACGCCGCCCCCGGAGACCGCCGAGGTGGACGGGAATGAGAATGAGAATGAGAATCGAGACGCCGAACCCATTGAACCCAATGCACCGGTTCTTTCCAACGCGAGAATCATCACGCGCGCGCGAGAGAAGCTGGCGCGGCGCCTGGGCGTGGACACACAATCGGACTCTGAGAGATACGTCACCGAGAGCGAGTGGAAGTTTCCAGAGTTTGACCGCACGCACAGAGTCGCCCGGGCGGCGCGGCAGCGAATGGCGCTCGAGCTCGCGGATGCCACCGCGTCGGACGTTCTAGAAGAGTCTAGAAGAGTCTCGTTCCGGACGACGTGCGAGCTCCTCGTCGACTCCGAAGATGAATCCGGTGACGACTCCGAAGATGAAGACGCCGGCGCGGTGAAAGGGGCGAAGATCGGGCGCGTGAATGGGACGGACCCGACGGGCGCGACGGGTACGTCGAACGTTCGATCGATCGGCGAGACTACTCACGAATCGGTCGACGCGGAGTCGACGCGGAGGCTTGGCATCGGCGCGTCGACCGCCGGGCGTCTCACCGCATCCGACGACATATTCACGCTCACCGCCGATGAGCTCAGGCTCGTGCCCATCTCCGAGCGGTACAGGTGGTCCAGGCGCCCGGCGAAGCCGCCGGAAGAATTTGAGGAGCCGCCGACGCCCGCGTACAACGGCGACGGCGCGGTGGACAGGCCGAGCGTGAACTTTTACGTTCGCGGCGGCGCGCGACGCGTGGACGACGACGCCGTCTCCGACGCCATCTCCGGCGCCGGCCGCGCGGCTCGTGCCGCCGCCATGGAGCGCGTCGCGGCGATCGAACGCGAGGTCGCGGAGCGGACCGCGGCGACGCTTGCGTGGGGCGAGGCGTGGAAGGCTCCCGCGCCGGACCCGCCCCCGCCTTCCCCGCGCGGTGTCGCGGAGGTGAAGGCGTCGAAGATTGTCGCGCTGGACGCGCCGCACGGGAGCGGCGCGAGGGTGGCGAGCGAGGCGTTCAGGAGCGTGAGGGAGGCGGAGGTGTTGATGTGTTCCTCGGGGAGATCATCATTCGGATTGGGATTCGACGGGGAGGATTTATCGGATGCGGCGGTGGACGCGCTCGGGGAAGGCGCGGGAGGGCCGCTGGACGTGCTCGGGGACTCGAGTGGGACCGCGGCGCAGCCCGGCGGGGGTGCCGTGCTGTGCAGGCTCGGCCTTCCCGACCCGAACTTCGTCAGGCTCGTGGATTCCTCCACGTGAAATATCTAAATTTAGAATCACATTTCTCATCCCATCTACAATCAATCCACGCAGCCGCGCGTCTTCGGTGCTCTCGCGCGTGTCGTGAGTTCCCGGTTCGTGGGGCGCGCGTGTTCTCGGGTTCGGACCGCGTCTCGAACCCGGCGACGACGAACAAAACCCGCCGCTTACTCGAGCGAGGCGAACTTGGGAACGCCGAGCTTCAGCTCTTTCATTTTCTTGGCCTCGGAGCGGGTGATGCGCCCGTCGTCGTTGGTATCGGCGGCCTGGACCTTGAACTTGGCCTTCTTGGCCTCGGACCGCGAGATGTGACCGTCGTGGTTGAAATCCGGGCTGGCGGGAGTACCTTTTGGCATGCCGAAAGTGCGGAGTGGGTGGCGACTTTTAGGAATGCGGTGCGTGCGTTCAACACTGTTCCGAAAGGACGGAAGAAACATGTGACTTGAGAAAAAAAGCCCATAACCTCGCGCGAGTTCGAGATAAAAAAATCAGACTTTTCGAAGGATCCCGAACAAATCCCGAACAACAGACTTATGCTGACTGTATTGTATTAAAAACCTAATCTACAGACTAGATAAGCATACGACCAACAGTATATTTAAGGTGGTGACACATTTTTGCTGGGAGCTGCGGATCTCTGGTAAGATTTCCATAGATTTCCCGCACTGCCCGTTCCACCAAAAACCCTAAAATGTTCAGACTGGATAATCATAGCGACCAAGAAATACAGACTTCATGACAAACATAGCTGACTCAGACCCCTGAGAAAGTCATCAGAAGGCGGCGCGCGACTGACGCTCCGACGACATCGAGACGCCCGACGTTCCGCGCACGAACGACGCGAGCGTGTTCACGAAGTCTCCACGCGTGAGGGGCAACGAGAGATGGCCGCCGTCGACGCACCCGCGGCGCGCCAACCCCGCGTCTCCCACGACGAGGACGAGCCGGAAACATGTACCATGAACGGCGCGAACCATGAAGAGCGGGCGAAGAGCGGGATCACGGACCGCAAGGTTCCTCCCTCCTTCGTAAAGGCGGGGTTCCAGCCGAAGGTGATGGTGGGGAAGATGATGCGCCAGTCGCACGTGTCCTCGTCGTCGCACCACTCGCTCGGGTCGCTCCTGCAAAACGATAAAGAGACGACCGCGGAGGATGACTTGGACAACGAGACGCTGTCGCCCGAGCCGTCCATCGCCGAGGCGGTCGCGGACGCATCGCGTCACGTCGGCTCCCCCGGCGGCATCATCCGATGCACGATCGACAACTGCGGCGAGCCCTGCGTCTCCGTCTACTGCAGGCGCTACCACACGTGCCGCGCGCACATCGAGGCGCTGCACGTCGTCAGGAACGGCGAGGAGTGCAGATTTTGCCAGAGGTGCTCCAGCTTCCAGCCCGTCGGCGATTTCGACGGCGCCAGGCACACGTGCAGGGATGCGTTGAGCGCGTACAACGCCGCGCGTCGCGAGGCGCGCAAGGTGAACAAGAATAAGCGAAAGGAGGCGGCCGCAGCGGCGGCCAACGAGCCCGACGGCGCGACTGGCGAGAGGAATAAAAAGGCTCCGCGTCTCGAACCCGCGCCGGAAGGGGGGTTTAAGACCGCGACGGCCCCTGGGTTGGCGGCGGCGCTCGCCGTGGACAACAGCGCGCTCGCGATGTACCAAGCGGCGATGAACGCGTTTCAGGCGAGGCAGGCGCCTCCCGCGCGGGCACCAGTCGCGCCACCCCCGCCCGCGTCGATGTTGACGCAGCTCGACGCCATGAGGATGATGGCGACCGCGGCTGGGGGTGCCTCTTCCGCGGCGTCGGGCGCGGACGGAAACGCACAGATGCTCCGCACGATGCAGTTCATGAACGCCACGTGGTTGCAGTGGTGCACGAACTTGGCGAACGCGCCCCGTCCTCAGTGACGTCGTCGGAGGGGCGCCGGTCCTCCTTTTTCCGACTGTTTGCAAAGACGGTCATATCGTCTCGTCCTTCTCGGCGCGTCGGAGGTCACGAAGTTGACCGGATCGCGACGCGCGGAAGGGCGAACGTGTACGAACCCCGCGGCGCCCCTCGAGGCAAGTTGAGGCGGACGAACAACGCCGTGGCGGCATGTATTCATTTCCATTCGTTCGGGTCCGGGTGATCTAACAAAAAACCAGACACCCTTCGGACCCGTGTATCTGACTAGTAGCTAAACGCAAGACCTAGCTAAACGCAAGACCGTGTATTTGACAAGACTATTATACCACGTATCAAAGACTAATGTACGTGTGTGTCGTCATCACGTCCCGGATCTCAACGCCAGCGCGACGTACACCGCAACCGCGCCCACGTAAGAACCCATAACGTAAGAAGCGATTCGCCTGGTGAACACGAAACCGCCCATGGCGCCGACACCGACGACGAAGAAACCCATCATCACCACGCCGTACACCGCCAGGAACTTCATGTTCGCCGCGAGCGCCGCCTCGATCACCCCGCCCCTCACGGTGACCAGCCACATCGCCAGCCCGGTCCCCGCGCTGAGCTGGCACAGCGGTCCCGCCAGCGACGCCTGCGAACAAACAAAACACTTACCCGTCAGTCATTCTAATTGCCCATACATGAGAAATAAAGATGGACTCACCGTCACCGCCATGCGCGTCGACCCGCGCCTCGCCACCGCGAGCGTCCCGCCCAGATCCCCCGCACTCGCGCCCCACGACATGAACGTCGCACCCAGCAAGCTCTCACGCACCCCCGCCGCCCTGCCAGCCGCCTGGAAAAGTCCCACGAGCTCATCCGCGCAGAGGTGCATCCAGACGATGCCTTGAAAAAACGTCAGAGCTGTGAGATACGGCGAACGAGCCTGTAAACAAAACACGCCGTCAGTCTGATTGCCCATACGGAAATAAAAAGAAACTCACCGGGTCCACGCCGTGAACGCCAACCTTCCCGCTACGAAACACCCACCAAACCGCGTATGTATACCACGCGCTTAACCCACACGCCAGCAGCGCGGGTTGATTGTTTGCGAAGGAACCCAACGTCCCTGCACCGGCGCCCATCGCGAACACCGGGGCGACGAAACAGATCAGTAAGAGGTGATACGGACGAATGCGTTGGCACCCGCCCCTCGGTGTGAGCCGCGCCATCGTCGCGGACATGGCGAGCAGCACCGGCGCGGCGACGAGCGCGGGGAACCCGGTGCCGTCGACCTCGTCCGCGAGCCCGCTCTCCACCCTCGCCCAGTCCACGATCGCGGCGAGGGATACGGAGGCGAAGGAGGGCAATGTAATCGACGAGCCGTCAGGAATTCCATCCGCGCCCGAAGAGGAGGATCCAACCCCGCCGCCGTCGCCGTCGCCGCGACTGGACGGCAACAGCGTCGCCTCGTCGTCGTCGTCGTCGTCGCCGGTGTCGGCTCGACGCGCGCGGGGGGTCGTACCCGCGCTGCTGAGCTCCATCTCGGAGGAAGACCCGCCAATCTCGGCGTCCACCGTTCGCATCTCGCGATCGTCCGACTCGCCCGGACGCTCCCCGCTAACTCCGCCGCCGCCGCCCGCGAGCCGCACCAACGCGGGCTCCAATCGCGTTCGTCCCCACCCAAGGCACACCACGCACACGTACAGCACGTACGACAACACCAGCGCGGAAGACAGCTGCCACGACACCGTCTTCGAGCTCATGGCGACGAACGCTAAAACTAACATAAACGCGTACGCGACGACGTCTCTGACGTACGGAAACGGCTCCACGGACACGCCTTGCTGCGAGTGGGCCACGTGTTCGGTGTTGGGGTCATGTGGACCGTCGCGATCGTGACGTTTCGCCTCCCACGCGAGCCCGACGAGCACGGCGAGCGCCTTTCCGAACGTCGCGACGAAGAGCCCCGCGCCGATGGATTCGCTCAGCGCCAATTTGAGATCGGGCTCGTCGCTCTCGACGAGCGCGGCGATCTGCGTGAAGATGTCCGGCGCCGCGCCTCCGAGCGCGAGTAAGGTGGCGCCCGCGACGTCGTCCGGGAGCCGAAGGCGGAGCGCGATGCGCTCCACGGCCGGGGCGAAGAAGGCGTCGCCCACGGTGCCTATCGCGAGAAACAAGACGGCGCACCAGCCGATGAGCAGGACCACCTTAGCGGCGCCGTCGTTGGCGTCGGTCGGGCACTCGATGAAGCGGAGGTAGTCCAGACCCTCAGCGGCGCACGCCGGGTTGGCCCTGACGTACGCGCACGGGTCGGAGACCTGCCGCGGGAGGCACTCCCCGCCGAAGCTCGAGTTCGCGGCGGAGTTGTTCCCGCTCATACTGTACTTCCGTGGGAGCCACCCCGAGTGCTGAGGTAGGTGCCCACTCGCCTATCTGCCCCTCCTCCCCGCCCCGGCCTACCTCGCCGCTCGCCCGCACGACGCCGCGACCTTCCTTCCTCACCCCCGTGGGCCTCACACGATACGTGCCCGACTACGCGCCTCCAGTTGTGAGGAGAGAGAGAAGCCTGTCGGATCTCGTGCCCACGATGTGTTCATCAACAAACTCGAGAAGAGCTCGACACTTCCGACGGCGCGGTCACGCATCATGCGCAGGTGGCTCGTGTTCGCGTTCATCGCGCTCCTCGCGCTCTTCGCGGCGCCCCAGTGCGCCGCCGAGGACGGCGACGAGATCCCAATATTCAAGACCATGAAGATCAAGGAGCTCAAGGCCATCCTCGCCGACAGGGGCAAAGAGTGCAAGGGCTGCGCCGAGAAGGCGGACTTCGTCGCCATGGCTGCCGACGTCTGGTCCTTGCCCGTCATCGAGAAACCCGCGGAGGCGGAGAAGCCCGCGACGCCGGACCTGAGCGACGTCGACGATGAACGGATCAAGCGCATGATGGACGAGATGCAGAACGGACCGCGCGCGACGGGGGATCCGGAACGCGACGCCCTGATGAAAAAGCTCCACGCGTCGGGGATCAAATTCGCCGGGGGCGACGGCATGCCACTGGACCAGCTTCGAAACCTGGAGAAGGCCATGGGGGGCATCAAGATGAAGAAACAAGGGGACGAGCTGTGAGCGCCTTCCGAGCGTCGGGATTCCCCCGTACGAGCGTCGAGGGATCGGATCGTCATTAGGGTAACATTCTGTTGAAAAAACCAAAATCTAATCATCAGCCGCCCCCGTCGCCGCCGCCGCCGTCGGTCTCCTTCCGTTTCTCTCGATCCCTCCGTTCCTTGCGCTCGCGACGCCGTCGTCTAGTCTCCGACCCCGTGCTCGACGACGACGTGTAGGACGACGACGTGTAGGACGAATCCGACGTGTAGCTTCCGGAGTCGGATGAGGACGATGACGAAGACGAAGGCGAGCGGCGTCGCCTGCGCTTCTTCCCGTCACCCTGCCCGTCCTTCTTCTCCGCCGCCTTGGCATCGCGTCCCTTCGAGTCCCCGTCGCGTGCCACGCGGTCGCCACGATCGCCACCTCGTCCGTCCCTCGATCG
>JACLAB010004575.1_pt1 | contig 11005 bp, 6 predicted proteins | sample 8027921 | NCBI WGS metagenome assembly JACLAB01 (sample SAMN15725117, study PRJNA655200) | protist metagenome | isolation source: fluorescence activated cell sorting (FACS) single amplified genomes of... | place: USA: West Boothbay Harbor, Gulf of Maine | collected 2000-07-19
CGCGTCAGCAATTCAGCTGTACTCCATTCGCACGGCCAGGCAGCGACATTATAGACAGTTCGTTACTCGCGTGCATGCATTTTTGGATCGACAACACGCGCCGATTAAATTGCGACGTCACATCCTTTCATATTGCTCTGAGGTGTATCCAAGACGAATGTTCTTCAAGGAAAATGAGTCTTTGTTGAGCATCTTACCTAGCGACTTGCAAAACGACATTGCCCACCACATGCTCCGTCCGAGTCTACAGAGGATATGGGGAAACATGCCTGAATCCTTGAGCCGGCGTCTAGCTGCACTATTTGAAATTGAATGCATCGAGCCCGGCGTCGTTCTGCGTCCAGACATGGGCTTTTTCATTGTCACGGAAGGTGCAATTGTCGTTTCATTCATCGGTTTGCGTCCGAAAGTAGCGGCGGTGCTCACGCCCGGAAACGAATACTTGAGCTACTACGGCATCGACGCCCTGACACCGCAAACGCAGCGAACACCGTGCAAAGTGAGCACTCTCACGGTGTGCGAAATTTGGAAAGTGACGAGCTATGAAAAGTTTCGAGACACATTGTCACGATATCCGCATATTGTGGAGAAAATGATTGAAAAATTGACACATCGAACGCTCTATGACCAGGACGATTTGCTCGATGAGCGCGAAGCCGTTTTGAAAGACTTTCTTCGTGATTTGAGCGCCGCGAGAGACATCTGACGGGCGCTTTATCCGCTCGCTGACTAAGACCACGAACCCCACTTCGATGCGTGCCGCGTGTGCGCCCGAGAGCGCGTCGAGGGCGACTCAGCCGTCGTCCTCTACATCGCGTAGTGCTACTGATTGGTCCAGAGCTAGTGTCCGGACGATCACAAGGACACCGCGACGCGCGCAAAAAGAGATGAGCCACGGTGCGCTCGCAGGTCCTCGCACGTGGGACGGTTCAACCCCGCCCGTGATCACGAGTAACGTGAAGGGCACCTGGGCGTATGATACGGTCAACCGTCGCTTGCGAGAGGACATCTTAGGGCGCGTGTTTCGTGACAACGCGGACGTTCTCGAGGTTGGCGGTGAAGCTGAGCGTAGGCTACGCGCGCTCGAGCGAGAACTTTCAACCGCTTCAACGAGCGTTATTGCGCACATCGACGACGACGGTGGGCCAGATATTGCAACGTGGCGCAACTTACTCGAGCCTTGGGTTGGCACCACCTGGCTAGACGCACCGTGGCTACTGATTGAATTTTATTTTTACAGAAGGATCCTCGTCGCTATCGGTTATTTTGATCCGTCGTCGCCTCTGTTCAATTATGACCCTTTTGCGGCGGATAAGATGAATGGACTTCGCGCTGGCGCGTCTGCGGCAGCCTCGCTTGCGAACAAGGCGAACGCATTCGCCAAGCGATCGAAGTCGGATGACGCATCGCTGGCTGAGGAACTTCGGCTCTTCGTCATGGTGGCGCTTTGGGGTAACAGAATGGACCTGAGCATCTGGCCCGAGTCTGGTGCTAAGGGTGACGGGGCAAACAGAGCCAGTGAAGCATTCATAGAAGCATTAAGCGCGGGTGAGAAGTCGCTGCTGTGGGATGACAGTGCATCTGTTGCCGCGAAGCTCGCCGAGCGAAACGTGCGAGACCTATCCATCGTCGTCGACAACGCGGGTTTCGAGCTCACGTGTGATTTAGCGCTCGCGGATGCTCTCGCGTCGAGTGGCGCGGCGAAGCGCGTGATACTACGCGTCAAAGCGCATCCCGTTTTCGTATCCGACGCCATGGACAAAGACGTAAGAGACACCATCAACGCCATGATGGCGAGTGAACATGCGGATACCGCCGTCATGGGTCGACGCTGGGCTTCGCACTTGAGCTCTGGCGCGTGGATTATCGCGCCTGATTTCGCATGGTGTCAGCCGCAACCATTCTGGGAGCTCCCGCGCAACGTTCGTGACGAATTAAAATCGTCCGATTTAGTCGTCATCAAAGGCGATGCCAACTACCGGCGATTATTGAACGATTGTCTTTGGCCGCTCGACACGCCGTTTGAAGACGTCGCGTGCTATTTTCCAGCGCCGATTCTTGCGTTGCGCACGCTGAAAGCCGAGCTCGGGTGCGGCATTCCCCAGGACAAGCAAATCATGGCATCTGTTGACGCAGATTGGATGGTTACTGGAAAGTACGGCGTCGTGCAGTTCTGCGAAGCTCCCACGCGACAGCACGCCGTGGCGTCGCAAATTTACGACGTCTCTGCGTTCGCCGGCCGCGATGATTACACGCCTCACGAACGACTCGCGTTGTCGAAAACGCTCGCCGCATTAGCCAACGCGAGCAAAGATCTCGCACATGCGTTGCAAACCGCGCCTTTGCGCCGTACGGCGCTTCTTGGCGCAGCTTCGAGTGGAGACAAGAACGCATCCGGCGACACGCAGCAAAAGCTGGACGTCGTCGCCAACGCCATTTTCAAGCAACATCTCGCGACGTGCGGTGCGGTGCGGTATTACAGCAGCGAAGAAGAAGACGAACCGCGTGTGTTGAATGAAACGGGCCAATTCGTCGTGTGCATCGACCCGCTCGATGGGTCACGAAACATTGACTGCAACGTGCCCGTCGGGAGCATCTTTGGCGTCTATCGCATCGACGACGGCGCGTCGGCGCTGGACAATTGCACACGCGCCGGATGCGAGCAAATCGCCGCTGGATACGCGCATTACAGCGGTGCCACGACCCTTGTACTAGCCTGTGGCGATGACGGCGCCGCAGTGGAATACACGTTGCTTGACGGTGAGTTTGTCGTCGCGAACGCGAACATCGAATGCCCAAAGCGCGGTCAGGTGTATTCGCTCAACGACGCGCGCTTTGACGATTGGCCAAAGGGATTACAAACGTACATCACGCGCGTGCGTAACGGACAAGGCGAAAGCGGCAAGCAGTATTCGGCGCGATATATTTGTAGCCTCGTCGGGGATTTCCATCGAACGCTCATCTACGGCGGTTGGTGCGGAAATCCGCGCCCGCACTTGCGCGTGGCGTTTGAAGCGGCGCCGCTCGCGTTCGTCGCTCGAGCCGCAGGCGCGGCAGCCACGGATGGCGTCGTCAATGCGCTCGATATAAAACCACGCGAGATGCATCAACGCTCTCCCTTATTCTTAGGTTCTGTGGATGACATCGCCGAACTCGTTCGATGCGGAGACGTGCAACAAGACGCGAGTAAATCGTACAGCGTGTAACTACCTATAGCACTAAAACATCCTCCTCGCGTCTACATATCGCGCGCGCGCATCCGCCGTCGCGAACGCGCGCACGCACGACTCTAAATCTCCATCACCACCCTTCCCAATCGGCGCTTCGTACACGAATCCGCACGCGTCGAGCGTATAAAAGCCAACCAACGCCGCGTCGCAATACGCCGTGACCACGTCAAAGCCAGCGTTAAACGCCCAAGCCGTCGCCGCGCGCACCAACATCGTCCCGATCCCTCGCCTGCGATGTAAAGGACATACGATGACTGTTTCCATCAACGCGTTGCGCATGTTCTCGCATCCACGCACGGCGCAACTCGCCCTGAGCTCGACGCAGCCGAGCACGCCGTCGTCGGCATCATCCAGGAGCACCAAACGCGCGTGGCCCGCATCGGCGCGCGTCGAGTTGCGAAAGCCGCGCGCGATGGACGCGCGCGATGGGTGAACGTGCGTGATGAGCTCACAAACGGCGTCAAGCGTCGTCGTCGTACATGTGGTTGCGCACACGAGCGTGGGCATGCGCCAGAGTGTGGCGGATTAATCAGTTAATCATGTCGGCGCTTCCGATGCTGAACATTAACGTTGGGATTTTAGGGCACATCGATAGCGGTAAAACATCCCTAGCGAGAGCGCTGTCGAGCGTGTTTAGCACGGCGAGCTTGGATAAGCACCCGCAGAGCGCCGCGCGTGGCATCACTTTGGACTTGGGCTTTTCTTCATTCACGGCAGATTTCCCACCGGATGTCGACGCGAGCGTCAAGGCGAAGTACTCAGGGGTGCAGTTTACGTTGGTGGATTGTCCAGGACACGCGAGCTTGATTAAAACCGTGCTCGGTGGGGCGAGCATTATTGATTTGATGATTCTTGTCGTGGACGCGAAGAAGGGCGTGCAGACGCAGACGGCGGAGTGTTTAGTTGTGGGCGAGATCACGAGCGATCGCTTGGTGGTGGCGTTGAACAAGGTGGATGTGTTTGAAGAGTCGGTGCGGGATGAGAAAGTTCGCACGATCTCGGCGAAGTTGGCGAATACGTTCAACAAGACAAAGTTTAAGGGGTGCGCGATGTTGCCGGTGAGCGCGCGTCCTGGCGGGGCGGATTCGCAAGCTTTAGATGCCGATGACGAGCCTCCTATTGGTATGGATGCTCTGAAATCGACGCTTTTGGCGTTAATTCCCGAGGTGAGCGCTAAACGAGAAAGCGCTGGATCGTTTTTGTTTGCCGTCGATCATTGTTTTCCGGTGAAGGGCGTGGGCACGGTGCTCACGGGGACGACGCTTCGCGGCGAAGCGCGCGTCGGGGATTCCATCGAGATTCCACATTTAAAGGTTGAAAAGAAGATCAAGTCGATGCAAATGTTTAAGAAGCCTGTGGATTCGTGCGCACGGGGTGATCGGTTGGGGATTTGCGTCGCGGGTCTCGACGCAAAGGTGCTCGAACGCGGCTTGGTGTGCGCTCCAGGAACGGTGCCAACATTCCACGCCGCTGTCGTGAGCGCGAGAAAGATTCGTTTCTTCAAGAGCGCTGTGCGGGGAGGCTCAAAATTCCACGTCACCATCGGTCACAGCACCGTCATGGCAAGCGTGCAATTTTTTGGTGACGTGCCTAAGAGCGGTGAAAACGCCCTCGTGGATGGGTTACAAGACATGTCACTTGACGGGGCGTTTGACGCGAGGAAGGAATACAAGTTTTGCGAGGAATTACTCACTGAAGCGGAAGCAAAACAAATGGCTGAAGAAGCAGGAGCCGTGGATGACAGCGATCCAGCGTCGTTCGCCAAGTATGCCTTGTTGGAGTTTGACCAACCGATTACGGTGCCGACGGATGAACTCTTCATCGCGTCTCGTTTCGACACAGATATCCATCAAAACACATGTCGATTGGCGTTCCATGGTCGTATGCTTCGTCATATCAATACCGAGCACGAACCGGATTTCATTCGTAACCTTCGTGTGTTTAAAATGAAGTCTCGAGAAGGGTCGATTGAACGCGTGCAAGACGAGCGCAGCGTCATCGGGAAAGGGATGTTTAAAAAGGAATCTGATCTCACGGCTTTCATCGGTATGAAAGTCTGGACGTCCAACAACGATTGCGGAGTCATTGAAGGCGGGTTCGGTAAAAGTGGAAAGTACAAGGTGTACTTTTCGAATGGGATTAAGGGAGAAGGCTCGGGCAAGCTCATTTTGCGTTTTAAGAAATACGTTTTTGAACATGGAAGAAACGGAGGAAGCAAAATGGAGCAAGGGGGGCTGGAGTAATAGGACGGTGAATAATATCGATTACACAACGTCGCGCGTATTTAGCGTTTAGAATACAGCTATAGTAAATGATGGAACATGAAACAATGTCTATTTTATTGAGGAATCGCGAGTTTGTTTGCGAAATCTCCAATCAAGTTTCCAACGCGTTGACCAATTTTGTCCCCCACTGCAGTGGGCGACCCTTCGGCTTTCTTCGCAATTTTTCTAAGTAAAGAATTGATACTCTTCCGCGTGTTTATAAGATCAGAAAGCAAGTCCGCACACGTTTGACGAACCTTTCGTTCGGCGACAAGAAGCTCAGCTTCGGCTTCAGCGCTTTCAGGCGACGTAGACGAGGGCGACGCGTCATCTTCAACACCTAAAATCATGATGTGCGTCTCGGCGAGCAAGCATACCAACCGATTGTCGCTGACGCTCAGGAGCTCGTTGGGATCACCCGCAGCCACGCCGTGCGGTCCACTGGCCTCTTCTGACAGTAGCTTTTCGTACGTACACTCTTGGACGCGACTTCTCAGCACACTCACCTCGTGCATCACTTCATTCAGTTTCGCCGTGCGCTCTTCTGCAGTGATGATATTCGTTCGCTCGTTCTCGTCCACGCGTGCTGACTCGAGTTGCTTTCGAAGCGAACGAATCTCTTTGCTAAGAATTTTCTTTTCTTTCAGCGATGACGACTCCAAAGTCTTCACCTTCACATCAGCCGCTGATGCCGTCGCGCGTGCGTCATTCAAGCACTCTTGCGTCGTGGCTAACTCCCGTTTCAACGCCTTAATTTCCTCGCGTGCATTCGTCAGTGCGCTCGCTATCACAGAAACGTCCTCGCCGTCGGCGTTCGCGTCGGTGCTCGAATCCACCTGCGTCTCCTCGCGCGGCTCCAATCGCTTCACAGTAGATACCGAATCATCGTCGTCGCTCACGCGTGCGCGCATACGAGTCGATTTAAATTCTTCCACGTCTGACGTCGCCGTGTTCGGTGACGAGGTTCGCGGCGAACCCGCACCGTCGCGCTTTGTCGCATCCAGTCCCGGAGCAGTCGTCTCCGCCTCCACCGCGCGTCTCAACGCCCGCTCCGCCGCTCCCAACCGCACAAACCGCGCCAATGACTCTGATTTCGCACACGCTTCACTCGCCAACACTTCCCATAACCAGCTCTCTAACGCCCGTCGCCGCTCTTCTACGCGCTCGACATCGGTCGCGCGAACGCGTCGAAACAGATCCCGCTTTGGCGCCGCGGGCACCTCGCGTTTCCCCCCACACTCGTCCACTAAATCATCATACAGCGCCAGAAACTCGCGAAATCGACGTCGCGTGACGCGTTCAGCCGTCACCGTGCGCGCCCTGACGCACCGCGGTGACGATGTCGACGCACTCGAGTCATGCGCCCAACTCCCCTCGGCACCATTCGCCTCACCACCGTCGACGACACTGCTCTGCACCGCACACGTCACGTCATACGCAACGTACGTGGCGTTTGCGCCGCGTTCGGCGTCCGCGCGCGCGGTGGCGCGAGGAATCGTCAGCCAAAACTCGCGCGCGCGCATCGAAATGACGACCGCAGTAGTGCACGCATCCATGTTTTCATCGATGCGCGCGGCACCGACCGCCCACGCGCACGCGCACGCGGTTCGCGCGCAGAGCGCGAAACGCCCGGCATCGTACGATCACGTCGACTACAAGAAAGACGACGTCAAGCAGTATGGGGAATGGGGTAGCGATGGCATCCGTCAAGGTGCTTTTCCGAGCGAAGATTGGGAAGACGGTGCGCGAGCGCTTTGGCTATCAAACGGCGCGACGGAGGTGAAAGCGCATCGTCTTATCATCTTGGGCTCTAAACATCGCCGAGATCGCATCGGGGAGGTGTTTCGGGACGTTGAAGTGATTGAACGGATGTGCGAGAACGCGTTTCGGTTACTCGACGGCGCGCGAGCGCACGCGATTTGTCATCGACGACCCGAGGCGGGCTTGGTGCTGTGCAGCGCAGCAACGCTGTCGTCTGCTGTCGTTCGCGTGCGACTGGCGCTGCCGATAGAGGGGGCGTTGGATATGGCCAAGGTGGTGGAGCGCGCGCCAGAGCTGTTGGACGCCGACGAGGATGCGTTGCGACGCGCGGGCGAAACGACGAAGATTTTAGCCTCTGCGCTCGATATAGAGATGGATGACGATCGATTGCGTGAAATTTTGGAAACGGCTCCGATGATATTACTCGCCGACGCTGCGGACGTCACGGCGGCACTCGAGCAATTGTTGCCGTTAAGCAGGAACTTTGTATCATTTGCCAACTTTGTCGTCGACAACGCTGAAGCTGTAATCGACTCGTACTGTCGGTCGACGCTCGCACAGACAATGTCCATGCGTAAATCGTATCGCGTCTGAATGTAAACTATGTAAAAAAACAGTACATTGTTGTAAAAAACGGGGAAACGGCCAATCTTTGTTGTGAAAATTGTGAGCGCGCAGTGTTTATGCAGCGTTTGATGCGAGTCGCATCTCGGCGCGTCGCGTAATGCACGCTTGTTTGAGTCGAGGATTCAAACAGTGATGGCACATACCACACTTTTGCCCGCGTTTGACGGTGGGAAATTGCGCGAAGCGCTTGCGGGACCCGTCTGGAGATGCGACGTATGTTCGTTTCACGCCATTTGGCGTCGTCTTGAGCTTTCCTCTGAACATTCTATGGAACTCTGCGAGAAGCTTGCCTTCGATGGAGTCCGGCGCCGCCGTCTCTGCAAGGTTCACGATAGCTGGGCTTTGCGCCACTGATGGTGGAAGCACAGATGTCGGCGACAGTGGAGCGACGCCACCGATGGGTCGGCCATTCTTTGTCAGTCGCATCGGCTCGGGCTCGAGCGGTCGCTCCACTTGTTGCGGGAAGAATGGACACAGCCATCTGGGCAGCGGACGTGGATTACGAGTTTTGCGATCCCATGCACGCACACATATACGTTGGCTTGCAAACGCGCTCGTGACTTGCGCTCGACCCATGCCGCGAGCGATGCTCGTAATCGACGTGCCGACGAGGATGCGAACGCGTTTGCACTTTGCCAGTTGACTCTTGTGCACATGAATCGGTGCATTCGATGATGCTTCGTCCAGAAAGACTTCCTAAGATGTCGATGGAAAACGCAAGATGGGTCAGTTTCGAGTACATCGAGCGCAAGGCGAGAAAATCTTACGTTGACTTGAAAGTACGTCCCGTGCAATGGAAACTTGGCGTGCATCGCGCTTCGACACGACACAAAAACAGCGCACTCAATGAATTCGTTCGTCACTTCATTCAAAGGCTTCAAGTTTGAGTCAATTGGCGCCATTATACACCCTTGTGAGTTATCCACGCCTCCGAGCGCGGCGATGAGTTCATCCGGAAGCATGTCCGTCGTCACGGCCCAACCAACGGTTTCGACGCGCATTTTGCTGGCGCGAATCACCGTCTCGCTCAATTCCATACCGGTAAGCTCTTCCTCCATCACTTCTTCGGGTTCTTCAGCGGCGAGACGAATCATCTCTTCGAGTTCGGCTTCGATGGTTTGTTGATATTCATCATCGGTGGAGATGTTCAGCGCGACTTTACGAGCGGCGGTGATGTATTGAAACGCCGTCGTCGCGTCTGGATGGGAATTCTTATCGGGATGCACCACTCGCGAAAGTCGAACATACGCCAGCATGATATCATCACGCGTCGTCATAGAACTCAAAAGTAACACACTCGTCGCTGCAGCGCCATTCGGGCGTCCCTTCTTGTCCCACGCCTTACCCGCAGCGATGATCGCGCCGAGCACGGCGGATGAATTGTTGCTCTTCTCAAGATTCTTGTGCACGTTAGATCCAACGCGAGGTTGCTCGGGAACCAAATCTTCGATATCATCGCTCTGACGTTGACGAATTGGCGCCTCGGGTTGTAATGATGATAAACCAGAGTGTCCATCTGGGCGATCGACGCATTTCCCGCCTTGCTTGGCGTATTCGCAAATGTCTCGGAGCGGACACGCACCACAGTTCGGCATGCGTTTACCGCAGAACACCTTGCCGAGGGTGATCATGTGGTAATGCAACTCATATAGAAGTTCCACGCCGAATGAGTTGAGGCGTTCGCGTAAGAAAGTGTACACCGCAGGCTCAGGCGCGTACTGTGCGAGCTCTTCGAGCGCCGTTTCGCTCTCCAGCGGCACCCACCCGAGACGCGCCATAATGCGCCCTACATTCACATCAACTGGAAAATCGGTTCGATGAAGCGCAAGTAGCAGAACACAGGACGTTGTTTTCACGCCCATACCGTCCAAAGCCAGCAGATACTCACTTGCATCCTTCGTTGGCGTGTTGCGCAAGAATTCCAGCGAAAGCACGCCGCGTTGCGCTAAAATTCGCTTGAGAATGCCTTTAATGCGTCTAGCCAACATCCAATGCATCCCTCGACATCTGATGCACTTGACGATTTCAACCAAAGGCGCGTCAGCGACGGCGTACCAGTTCACTTGATCTCGCGTGTGCTCGGTCCTCGTTGGATCTGGGCGCGCGAGAACGTCGGCGATGACATCCTTGAGCGGCCGCGACGCCTCCTTGTTTTTCGCATTCGGCTTGGGTTTCTTCCACGTCTTCGGCGCGTTCAGCTTTGCCTTACGAGGCGGCGAGTCAAATGGATGCAGGTGCACAACATTATCTTCAGCGTGTTTGTCGTCGTCATCGTTCGCCGCTGGCATCTCTACGTCTCGCGTTTCTGGTTCCGGCGGCGGAGTCAATTTTGCAAACATGTCGCTCACGAGCGCTCGAACGAACAAACGCCCACGATTCTCTTCATCCACAGACTCGTCGTAAGGAAACCGCGCGGCGAGATTCATAAACGCCGTGCTCGACAACACGTCACTCACATTCTGCGTCAAATTGGCACCGATGAGGCTGTCGAGAATCGACCCTCCCCAAGCGTCGCGGTCGAGCGCTCGATTTCCGAGCGCCGAACGCGCGCGCTTCAAGAACGCCGCAATCTTTGATGCCCAGGTTTGTTTCTCATCTTCACCGTAGACAATCATATCGAGATTTTTTCCGCGCCACACGCGTGCACGCTTTTTACGAGGTGCAGAACCTGAGCCGTGTAGAATGTCAACCCACGCTTTGTTCAGCCAAGGGAGCGCAAATGATTCCGGCGGCGCCGAGTCAGCCGCCGCCACCGGCGCCGTCTCCGCTGGCTTGCTCCACAGCCCCAGCACGAAATGCTGCACAGGCAAGAGTTCGAGTGGAAGCATCGGGAATGGTGTGAGCGCGAACTGCGTGCTCACGGCGAGTTCACGCGAAGACGGCGGACGCGGCGTCGAAGGCAGCTCTGGACCCGGGGCTGCGAGCGGGACGGAATCGATATCCATGCCATCGCACGCCGTCGCCGTCGCCGTCTCGCCGTCGCCGTGCACGACGTCGCCATCATCGATACAGCCTTGCTCGTTGACTTCAGTGTCGTCATCTTTGGCATCGGTATCGACGAACGGCACGCCCGTGAGCCAGCTTGCGTCGACGCGGTCGCCGCACCCATCCTCCAGTCGCCGC
>JACLAB010011778.1_pt1 | contig 11005 bp, 8 predicted proteins | sample 8027921 | NCBI WGS metagenome assembly JACLAB01 (sample SAMN15725117, study PRJNA655200) | protist metagenome | isolation source: fluorescence activated cell sorting (FACS) single amplified genomes of... | place: USA: West Boothbay Harbor, Gulf of Maine | collected 2000-07-19
CGGATTGAACACGTAAAGGCGCCCCCTCGGCCGACCACGAGCGATCAACGACGTTGCAAAAAGACCAGCACTCCCCAGCTGCCGCTGGACCAGGCGATCCATGGCCCGCACAAGGCTTTCGTCGGATCCAAACCCGATGATGTTCCCAGGCTCATGCGCGGCAAGCGCCCGCAACAAGCCCTCCGTGCGTGGACCAGGAAGCATCTGCAGCTGGTCACGCCACAGGCGTCCATCGGCCTGAAACGGAACGAGTAGTGAACCTTGCACTCCCACAAGCCGGGCAGCCACCACCGGCACCAACTCCAAAAAGCGGTTGAGATTGCTGAAGCTGCGCAACGCAAACCCAAGCGACACAAGCAGCTCCTGATTGGAACGCTGCTCCCGCGACATGCTCTCCAATAGCTGCCGTAGCGAGGCTGTAGCCGTCAACGATTGGTTGATTCCACGTTGCGGGGTTGCCGGATGTCGCCATGAAGGTGTGCTGCTCACGGCCTAGCACCCAGCAGAAGGCGCAACGTAGCAAGTTCAGCTTGATCAGGCCGCAATGCGAAACGCATCAACGCGATGCCAAGAGGGCCTCCACAAACTCAAAACTATTGAAAGGACGAAGATCGCGAATTCCCTCACCAGCTCCAATAAAACGAATCGGCAACTTTGCTTCTGAGGCAACAGCCAGAGCCACGCCTCCTCTCGCAGTGCCATCGAGCTTGGTGATCACCACACCTGTGAGCCCAGCAGCACGGGCAAAAGCCATCGCCTGCTTCAAACCGTTCTGGCCCTGGCTTGCATCCAGCACCAACAGCGATTCCACATGGGCATCGGGAGCGAGACGATCCACCACACGACGGATCTTTTCAAGCTCCTCCATCAAGTTGTGCTTGGTCTGCAGGCGACCGGCCGTGTCCACCAGAACCAAATCAGTGCCCTTGGAACGGGCGGCGCCGATCGCATCAAACACCACCGCTGCGGGATCCGCATTCGCTGAGGGATTGGCCACAACTGGCACATCACTGCGATCCCCCCACACTTGAACTTGCTGAACAGCTGCAGCACGGAAGGTATCTGCCGCGGCGATTAAGGCGGAATACCCACTGCGAACAGCAAGATTGGCGAGCTTGCCAAGGGTGGTGGTTTTACCGACGCCGTTCACACCAACCAAAAGCCAAACATTCAGGCGATCCCTTTGAGGAGCGAGGACGTCAACAGCACTGGCCTTGATCGGCTCATCAAGAAGGTCACGCAGCTGTTCCTTAAGAAAGCGAATGCCTTCACTCGGATCAACAACCTGTTCGTTCATCCGCTGCCGCAAGGCATCGAGCACCTGATCCGTGGCTTGAACGCCCGCATCCGCCCGCAATAAAAGCGATTCGAGGTCGTCCAGCACCTCTGGAGTCAACGGGTCGTCGCCCAGGTTCTCCAGCAGACCAGTAACAAAGCCTTGGCGCGTTTTCTCCAAGCCTTGGCGCAGGCGCCCTAACCAATCGATCTCCTCAAGAGTGACCTGCTCGGCGCTACGCCCTTGGGCCGCTAAGACTTCAGCCGACCAGGTGAATGCATCGTCAAAGTCTCCAAGGCTGGGTTCATCCTGATCAATCGTCGGCGCCGCTTGGTCTGCGACTGGAACAACCGGAACAGGGTCTGGCTCAGCAGGTTGCTCTAGCTCCTGCTGACGCTGATCCCTCTGGGCAGCAGCCTGTTCAAGAAAAGACAGGGCCGGGACGGAAGGCGCAGGAGGCGAAGCAGGTGCTGTAGGTCCAGGAGCGGGAACAACGGCTGGCTCAACCGAGGGAGCTTCAAGGGCAGGAGCTGCGTCTGGCGGAGCAACAACAGAAGGGGTAACAACTTCAGGAACAGTGGCTGCTGACGCCTCCATGACTGGAGGCAAAACAGCATTTTGTTCGGGCGTCGAATCAGCCTGAACTGTCTTAGCGGCCTCAGCTTTTTGGGCCTTTAAACGTGCATAGGCCTGACGTGCCCACTCAAGAGAATCATCTTCCGGCTCAGACGCTTTGGGTTCAGACGCTTGCACGTCTGCTGGTTGCGTTGCAGAAGGTTGAGGCGCAGAAGACTGATCGGGTTGAACCTCTGAGTCCACTAGAGGGTCAGCTGGGATTTCAGGAGGAACGGATCCGCGATTAAACCAGTCGTAGACCATGAGTTCAGGACAACACCAGTGAGGGGGCGTTCTGCAGACGACGCAGCACACCATTAATCATCTTTCGTCCCTGCTCGTCACTGAAACGATGCGCTAACTCAACCGCTTCGTTGCAAGCCACTGCAGCAGGGGTATGGAGTTCGGAAAGATCAATCACAGCCAAACGCAAAATATCGCGATCGATGCGTGGTAATCGGGTGAGGCGCCAGCCTTCCATCACACCGTCGAGCAACTGATCAATCGCTTTGCGCTTCTTCAGAACAAACGTCACGCGCTGCATGGCCTCGCGACGCACCTGATCTTGATTGGATAAGGCCAGTAGACGAGGCAACTCAAGACTGGCTGACAGACCATTCAGAACTTGTTCGGCCCCAGTGAGAGACGACTGCAACGACTCACGAACCGAAGCTTGATCTGAGGAAGGACCATCCTTCAGTTCACTCTCAAGCAAATGTTGCTGAGCTTTTTCAAGATCTCCAGCACAACAGTCCAGGACTTCTGTCCAGTGCTGCATCAAGCTATCGAGTGCTTTTTGAAGCAAGGTATCCAGGGAAAGATCAGGGGGATCATCCACCCGTTCAGGGCATTGACCGAGCACCAACAGCGCTAGTTCACGGGACAGGGATCGGGACTGCATGGACATAGGGCCGAGTCGAGTTCAGGCTCCAGTGGTGGACGACGAGGGTGACCCAGAACCCCTCAGCTGAGAGATCAGGCTGGAAAAACTTCGATTCACAGGAGCTTCACGCTCATCAGGATTCACAATGCCAGCGGAAATGATCGTTCGGAATGCATCCTCCACTGAAATGTCCAGATCTTTGACAGATGTTTCAGGCACCAAGGTGTACCAGCCCGTTGTTGGGTTTGGTGCTGTGGGAATAAACACACTGAGAAGGGGCTCAGTGAGCTCAGCTTGGAGGGAAGGACCCACCACACCGGTCACAAAGCCCACGCTGTAAAGACCCTCACGGGGATATTCCACTAAAACTACGCGCCTAAAACGCTGAGAATTGTCTCTCAAAAAGGTGGCGAGCAGCTGTTTCAGGGTTTTGTAAACCGAACCAGCAAGAGGGATGCGTTGGAGGGTTTCTTCGCCGAACTCCAGCAACCAGCGCCCGACGATGTTCCTCGCCATCAAGCCGATCAGCAAAATCGCAAACAGCGGAACCGTTAATCCCAGCGCCAGGTTGATCAAATCCTGGAGGAGAGGATTAAGGGTGATGAACGGATTGAACTGCTTGGGAATTGACGTCAGAAAAGCCAGCACAAAACGACTGACCGTCGTTGCCAACCAAAAAGTGGTTGCCAGCGGAATGACCACCAACAACCCAGCGATTAAATCGTTTTTCAGGTCTTGCTGAAGCCTGGCGCTAAGCGGCAGGTCAGGTCTTGGATTGGACTGCACCAAGGAGCGCCTGTGGCCTAAGGCTGACGTGATCTCACCAACCTAACCAGCAGATCGTTAGATCACGGCCGCCAGAGCCAAGAGCACGAAAGCAACGGCAAGAATCACCGCACTCAAGGTTCCGCCGAAACGACGCTGATTCACAGCAAGGTTGCGCTGACGTTCACCCTGCTTGATCTGCTGTTCCATCTGCGCCAGCTGCTTATCAATGAAAGCCTGAGCAGCTTTGACCTTGTCGTCCTCACTGGCATCAGCAGGCAACTGCCCTGCCTGGGTGAGCTGGTTACCAAGCATTTTTACGTTCTCGGGATTCGCCGATTGCTGGCGAGCCATCTCCAACTGACCCTTTTGCTGCTCAAGCGTTTGATCGGATTCACCTGAGAGGTTCTGATTGCCTGAGATCGAGACAGGAACAACCACGATCATCAAAATCGCCAACAACGCAGAAATCACGCAAACCAGCCAACGAATCGGAGGTCTTGCGGTCTCCGGTTGGTCAAGACGCGAGCCAAGAAGCATGAGCAAAAGCCCGATCAGCCCCATGGGGGCTTGATTGACCAAGCGCTCGATCAACAGTTGCTTAAAAACACCATCCGCCCAATCGGCTGCACTCAGCAGCACAGCCATCTGCAAGGCCAGCAGCGCAACCAGGGTGATGCCCAACCACCTCAGAACAAACGACAGTCGTAAGGATTGAGAACCCGATGGGGATGCGGACACGTAAGGATGTTTAAAGGTATTTAATTTTACGACCCGTTTCCGTGACGTCCTCCGCTGGACAACCACAACTCAGTGCAGCTCTCAAGGAACGTGCCCGCCAGGAAGGATTCGATCCTGTAGGAATCGCTTGTCTGCCGGGAAGTTCAAGGTTGCAGATGCGAACAGCAGCTTTACAGCGCTGGCTTGACGCTGGTTTTCAAGCGGAGATGGGCTGGATGGCTGCTCCACGAAGACTTGACGCAAGAACACTTCTCGATGGAGCGCGCAGCTTGCTTGCCGTTGGGCTGAATTACTACGTCTCCGACTCGCGCCAACCCAACAGCCTTGCGATTGCTCGCTATGCATGGGGGCGTGACTATCACCGCGTCGTCAACCAAAGGCTGCGCCGCGTTGGCCGCTGGCTTGAAACACAAAGGCCCGAATCGCGCTGGCGGGTTTGCGTGGATGCCGAACCCCTACTGGATAAGGCATGGGCGGAAGAGGCAGGTCTGGGATGGATTGGCAAACACAGCAACGTGATTCATCGGCAGCGAGGGTCGTGGATGGTGATCGGCCACCTGCTCAGCACAGAAGATTTAGTGGCGGATCAGCCAGCGCAAGCTCGCTGCGGCCGCTGCAGAGCGTGCATGGACGCCTGCCCCACCGACGCCATACGGGAACCGTTCGTCGTTGATTCACGGCGATGCATCGCCTATCACACGATTGAAAACCGAGAGGAGCAGCTTCCAGAACTGATTAAGACTGGGATGGGTCCATGGGTCGCTGGCTGTGATATTTGCCAGGACGTCTGTCCGTTCAATCAAAAGGAGCTTCCATCGAGTCAAGATCCAGAGGTCCAGCCCCGTCCCTGGGTCTTAGATCTAAGCGCTGCGCAGGTTGAACAATGGGATCCGGCAACCTGGGATCAGAAGTTGCGCGGATCCGCACTCAGACGCATCAAACCTTGGATGTGGCGACGCAATGCCGCTTCAGCAAAGTCAGTAGATCCACCTACCCTGTTTTCATCTGAGATTCGGTGATGGGATCCCATCGGCGTTCAAGCCAATTTTTCAATAAAGCTTGGGCGTTAGCCGCTCTGATGAGCGCGATCGGTCTGTGCAGCGCTGAACCAGCCAAAGCCCTCATCCCCTATGTCTTCACGCCCAGCAGCCAAGAGTTAGAGGGGGCTGGGATCGGCATCGGTCGCACTGCAGCGCAATTGCTAAGGCTTGGACAACCCAAAGAAGCCGCCCGCTTAGCCGCTCTAGCCGTGCGCTTACAACCCAACGATGAACGGCTCTGGTCTGTGTTGGCTGAGGCCCAACTCCGTAGCGAACAAATCGATGACGCAGCCGGATCCCTGGCCCGAGCGAAATCACTCAACCCAAATAATGCAGGGCTTTGGTTCGCAGAAGCATCCTTAGCGTTGCGTGACAACCGACCGGACGACGCCATCCCCCTGTTGGATCGCGGACTCAGTCTGGATCCAAAAAACGCAACGGCCTACTTCGATCTTGGCAACGCCAGGGTGATGCAATCCGATCAAAAGCGGGCCCTCAAAGCTTTTGAACGCGCAACAGCGATTAAGCCCAGGTTTTGGGAAGCCTTAAACAACCAAAGCCTGGTGTTGTTTGAAATGGGAAACACCAAGGAAGCCATTCGCCGCTGGCGTTCCGTCTTAGCGATCAATGCCAACCCAGAGCCGATGCTGGCCCTTGCTTCCGCATTGAACAAAGTGAATCCTGGTGATCAGGAATCGTTGAAGCTCGCTCAAAAAGCTCTTGCTGAATCTCCAAATTACGTGCTGCCTGGCCACCAAAAAAAACAACTTTGGGGCTTGAAATTACGCCGAGCGACATCTGAGCTTTTCAAGAATCCGAGCCTTCAAAACGCCGTCGAACGTGCTGAAGCGAATGCAGATCCAAAAAGCGCTAATTAACCAAAACCCTGGTCAAGCAGGAGAAGATCTGTAGGCTGACACCCGACTGCCCTCTTATTTCCCTGCAGGATGGCCGAGGAGCGCGTTCAATCGATCGCCCTGCATCACGAGATGCAGCGCTCATATCTCGAATACGCGATGAGCGTGATCGTGGGCCGAGCGCTCCCTGATGTGCGTGATGGACTGAAACCCGTCCAACGCCGAATTCTGTTTGCGATGCATGAACTGGGGCTGACCCCAGACCGCCCCTATCGGAAATGTGCCCGCGTTGTTGGGGACGTACTTGGTAAGTACCACCCTCATGGTGATCAAGCGGTTTATGACGCCCTAGTGCGTTTGGTTCAAACCTTTTCCAGCCGTCACCCATTACTCGATGGTCACGGCAACTTTGGCTCGGTGGATGACGATCCGCCGGCGGCCATGCGTTACACCGAGACGCGACTAGCGCGGATCTCCCACGAGGGCTTACTCGATGAAATCGGCGACGACACCGTCGATTTTGCCTCCAACTTTGATGGGTCCCAACAGGAACCCACGGTTCTTCCCGCCCAGCTTCCGTTTTTACTGCTCAATGGCTGCTCGGGCATCGCTGTTGGCATGGCCACCAGCATCCCTCCCCACAACCTCGGCGAGGTGGTGGATGGTCTGATTGCACTGGTTCAAAACCCCGATCTAAGCGAAGAGGACGTCTTAAAGCTGATCCCTGGACCCGATTTCCCCACCGGCGGAGAAGTGCTTCTGGGAAGCGGCGTTCGCGAAACGTATTTACGAGGCCGAGGCAGCATTCCCATGCGTGGCGTGGCCCATGTTGAGGAAGTGCATCCCGGCAAAGGAAAGCATCGGCGTAACGCTGTGATCGTGACCGAACTCCCTTACCAACTGAGTAAGGCCGGCTGGATCGAAAAGCTGGCTGAATATGTCAACGACGGAAAAATTGGTGGCATTGCCGATATCCGTGATGAAAGTGACCGCGAGGGGATGCGCGTGGTGGTGGAGCTCCGGCGTGATGCCGATCCAGAAACGGTGCTGACCGACTTGCAACGGCGCACGTCACTGCAAAGCAACTTCGGCGCAATCCTGCTGGCCCTGGTCGATGGCAGACCCCAGCAACTAACGCTGCGGCAGCTCCTCCAAACCTTCCTGGATTACAGAGAGCTCACGATCATTCGGCGTACCAACCATGCGCTTCGCAAAACAGAAGATCGCCTTGAAGTGGTAGAGGGCCTGACCACCGCCCTGGCATCACTACAACAGGTGATCGCCATGATCCAAGAAGCCAGAGATGCCGCCAAGGCACGGGCGAGCTTGATGGTGCATTTCGATCTGAGCGAACGGCAAGCTGATGCCGTATTGGCCATGCCATTGCGCAGGCTCACAGGCTTGGAACAGGAAAGCCTGCGTAAGGAGGCAGACGATCTTCGCAAGGAAAGACAGCGACTCACCCTGCTGCTGGAAAACCGCGACCAATTGCTTGATGCCCTGATCGAAGAACTGCGCCAACTGAAAAAACGCTTTGCAACCCCGAGACGCACCCGACTGGTGGAAGGTGGTGACCACCTGCTTGCCGAGCGGGCCGCCAGCCAAAGGCCCAATGCCGAATTACAGAGGCGCCAGGCCCTAGATGCCCTCCCTAGCGATTCAAGACTGCTGATTCAAGACGATGGTCAAGTAAAAATCGTGAGTCCTCAGCTGCTGGGACGCCTGCATCTCAACGATCCAGTTCCGATGGGAGATGAACCATCTCCAGCCCTGATTAGCCTGCCAATCCAGCCGCCGCCGCGGCTGTTGGCTGTAACCATGAGCGGTCGTGTCGCACTTGTGCGCTGGGAATTTGCAGGGCAGCAACAAGGAACCCTGGAGAGATTCCTACCCACAGCCCTTGAAGGCGATGAGGTGGTGTCCCTCTTGCCTTTACCCAATCCGGAGGATGTCAACGCCAATGAAACGAAATCCCTGGGCCTGCTGACCAGTGATGGCCGCTTCAAACGGCTCCCTCTCAAAGACATTCAGGAATTGTCAGGGCGAGCTGCCACCGTTTTAAAACTGAAGGAAGGCGTGAGCCTAAAAGCGGCCTTGATCTGTCAAGACGGCGCTGATGTGGTCCTCATCAGCGATATCGGCAGGGTTCTTCGTCTGCAAGCAGGAGAAACCAATCTGCCGTTGATGGGCAAGCTGGCCCAAGGACCGATCACCATGCGTCTACTCCCTGGCGAACAACTAGTTACCGCAATCGCAGGGCACGCTGAACGACCTACAAGCATCTTGCTGGCGAGCCAAACAGGGCGTCTTCACTGGTTGGAACTCACGACGATCCGGCATTGCAAACGGGGCGATCTCGGTGAAATCGGCTGGGAACTGAATTCAGAATCCAGCAGTGGAACGGAGCGGATTGCGGCGGCTTGCCTCGCTGATTCCCTGATTGGTGTGGTGACGTCAAACGGTCGCCACGGACGACTGAAAGTAAACGAGGAGAATCAGCTCACGCTCAAAGACAACGAATCAATCCGGCGATTGGTGCCCTTAATCAGCTGATCAGAGATTCGTTGCTGCCACCCCTGCTGGTTCGAGCATTAATTTGCTCGCTTTGATCGAAGCGTCCATCGGAACCGGGTAGTTCCCATCGAAGCAAGCGGTACAGAAATGTTCCGACTGCGCGTGCGCCGCTTCCACCATTCCTTCTTTGCTGAGATAGGCCAAGGAATCCACCTTGAGGTGCTCCTCGATCTCTTTAAGCGTGAATCGAGCAGCGATCAGCTGATCCTGCGTATCGGTGTCGATGCCGTAAAAACAGGGATGGGTCACCGGTGGGGAACTAATGCGCATGTGCACTTCAATGGCGCCTGCATCACGGAGGGCCTGAACCAATTTTTTACTGGTCGTTCCACGAACAATCGAATCATCAATTACCACAACCCGTTTGCCATTTAAAACATCTGGAAGTGGGTTGAGCTTCACGCGAATCCCGGCTTCACGCATCGCTTGGGTCGGCTGGATGAAGGTTCGGCCGACATAGCGATTTTTAATCAGTCCATCGGCATAGGGAATGCCACTGCTTTGGGAATAACCAATCGCAGCTGGAATTCCGGAATCAGGGACACCGATCACGAGATCCGCCTCAACTGCCGATTCACGGGCCAAGATCTGGCCGATGCGCTGTCGATAGCTGTAGAGCGATTCACCAAAGAAACGACTGTCGGGGCGAGCGAAATAGATCATTTCAAACACGCACATCCGTGTGGTGGGTTCAATCCAGCGATGACGTTCTGGTGTGGGGTCCCCGCAACGAAACACCACTAATTCGCCAGGTTCCACATCCGCGACGAACGGCGAACCAATGATGTCGAGCCCACAGGTTTCGCTACTGAGAACCCAATGCCCACGGTCTTGATCACCGAGGTAGCCATACACCAGCGGCCGAATCCCATAGCCATCACGCAAGCCGTACAGGGCATCTGACGTTCCAATCACCAAGCTGAAAGCTCCTTGGCACTGGGATGCGGCCGCCTTAATCCCCTCTGTCCAATCCAAGCCCCCATCCACAGCTTGCTGAACCGCGTAAGCGATCAACTCCGAATCCGTGGTGGAGGTGAACTCCACCTCACCGTCATCCACCTGAGCTCGCAGATCTGCTGCATTCACAAGATTGCCGTTATGCGCCAGCGCGAAGGGACCGAGACGGGTCATCAGGACCACGGGCTGGGCATTGCAAACCTTGCTACTCCCGGTGGTGGAATAACGGTTATGGCCAACGGCTAAAGCACCAGGCATACGCTCGAGCACATCCTGATCAAACACCTGGCTGACCAAGCCCATGTCCTTGTGGAGCCTGACCTTTCCGTTGTTGAAAACAGCAATGCCAGCAGATTCCTGACCGCGATGCTGCAGGGCATATAGACCGAAATAAACGAGGTTGGCCACCGGCTGCTCTAGGGCCTGAACAGCAAACACACCGCAGGCTTCTTCCATGCGATCGGGACGCTCTATCTCGAGCTGATGCACCGGTCGCCTCGACTTCGGATGGGTCTCAAGATTCTGCATCAAACCGCTCCGAGGCGACGGGGAACTGCTTGTTCGTATTGCTCTCGCAGCGTCTCAACGGAAAGATTAATCACTGGCAATTTTCCCACTGCTAAACGCAAACAACCATGGTCGGCAACAGTTCCAAGCTCTGTCACAGGAACATGTTGATGCTCTTGCGAGGCCACTAAGGCTTGCCAAGCACTGCGCTGTTCTGAACGAACCGAAACAACGATGCGTGCACCACCCTCAGCAAACAAAACACGATCCAGGCGAGCAGACCCATGCGGCAGGTTGAGATCAACACCAAGGCCGGAGGCCAGGGCACTTTCCGCAAGCGCTATGGCCAAACCACCATCACTGCTGTCATGAGCTGAAGCCAACACACCCTGCGAAAACGCCTGACGGACCAAGGCTTGAACTTGACCCTCCAACTCCAGATCCACATTCGGAGGCCGGCCAGTCAGCAACCCATGAACAACTCCCTGATAGCTGCTGCCTGCCAAGCCAAGGCCTTCATTCCCCTCCTCGTCGGTGGAGACCCCAAGCAACACCACAAGATCACCAGGTTGTCGCCAAGCCAAACCTCCGGAGCGATCGAGATCTTCCACCAGTCCCACCATGCCCACGACAGGCGTGGGATGAATGGGCTGAAGGCTTCCATCATCTGCCCTGGTTTCGTTGTACAGAGAGACGTTGCCACCGGTCACAGGGGTGCCCAAGACGCGACAGGCATGGGATAGGCCGCGGCATGCCATCGCCAATTGCCAATACCCCTTGGGGGTTTCTG
>JACLAB010008493.1_pt1 | contig 11001 bp, 7 predicted proteins | sample 8027921 | NCBI WGS metagenome assembly JACLAB01 (sample SAMN15725117, study PRJNA655200) | protist metagenome | isolation source: fluorescence activated cell sorting (FACS) single amplified genomes of... | place: USA: West Boothbay Harbor, Gulf of Maine | collected 2000-07-19
ACTTCAAAACGCGTAGTCACATTGTAATTGAGAAATGGTTGGTGAACACGTCGTGCCATGAGCGATTTCGGTCGAGTTTCGAAGATTGAGAATTATTTCAGGTCACGCCATTTAATTAAAATTAAATGTCCCCATGTGATTTAATTCCTATGGTTCTACAACCTAATTAGATTTTCCAATACATCATCAGTGATGCCGTGATACACATCATGATCTACGTGTTCGCGTACACAAATATGGTCCTTGGTGAAAGGAATATACCTGTTTTGAGACAAAGCAATGAGCGATACAAATTTTTTAGTATATCTAATACCTTAAAACGCGAATTTAAAAGACCTCAGAGCGTCATTTTGAACACAGTCACGTTCATGCGTTCGTGAAATTGACTTCGGGCACATAGTTCGATAAAATCCAGATCAACTGCGGCTTTGCAAGCATGTGGCGATTTAATTACTAATTAACGCCGATGAATTAATTAATTATATTTAATTACATGTGTTTATTGTTGATTAATTAATACTGATACGATTATAAATAGGATAGGTCATGTTCGAGTTCGCTTCGCCTGACGTCCCCGCCCGTTTTATGATCCAAGTGCACAGTCGATATGATTCGTTGATTTTGTGCGTCGCCGTATAGTGCTCCAGACGAAAGTTCTACACAAAGCGCAAGTTCTCCACGCAGAAAGAGCGCACCCGTTTTGAATACGACTCGCAGCGCAAACAATATGTCGTTGTGTTGAACGATGTGCCTGCTCCACCCCAAACGACAACGCCGGCTGAGTCCGTTGACATAGCGGTGTTTGAATTGGACGTCGCACGCCGGTGATGGTTTTTCCACCCATCACGGGCGACCTGTTTGAGCCATCCGTACCCGTGAAGACAGTGGCCACGCAATACGATGCAATCGCATGTGCGCCGTTAGAGTTTGAAGAATGTATTCGCGCGTCATCTTAACGACAAGGAAGGAAGCGGTTCATCAAGCGTCGAAGTCGCCAAGTCACCAACGTGCACGCGCACGTGCACGTTTTCGAGTCGAAAATTCCGACCACCCACGTCGGACTGGCCTATACTGTTTACGCATACACACCACCCAATCACTACGAAACACACCCTCAGACCAAGACCCGCCCTGAAAATCCTCCGCGCGCACGCAGCCTAAAACAAGGGTGCACGTGCGCACGTGCACGTTAGTGCGTGTAACTTGCACGTGTAAGTATGAATTTCGCCCATCCCTAAACATCAAGTGTTCGGTGCAGAAGGTGCAGAAGAGCAAGGAACGCGCGCGAACAACACACACTACCTCTCTGCTTTTTGCGGCGGACGATCACTGTACGCAGATGATCGAAACGACGTGAACGCATCACACCGTTCATTTTGGACGAATGAGCCCACGCGTATGTGCGACTCGCGCGGGCTGGTGTGCCGCGAGCGCCACTCTTTTTGTTTTGGTGTCGTGCACAACAACAGCCTTCGTGGTCACGAAAAACTCGCCGTGGTCTATCTTCCTAGTCGTTACGCCTCTAGGTGTCAAACTTTTGGAACGACTGTACATAGCGCCTCTGATGAATTTTCGGCACACAATAGACATCGTGCTTTCAGTGTATGATGAACCACCACAACTTTTGCTCTCACATCTTGAGACGTGCTGCCCCAAAGACACGTGTAGAGTATTCATCTACACATCCTTCGCCGAAAGTGCGAGGCGTTCGCACTCGCACGAGCGCCAGCAGCGCGGTGCGTATACTAAAGATGAATGGAGTGCGGTTACTACAAATTTCACGAAAACCGTGGACGTTGTGAACAACGAGTGGACTGGGGCAGAGGCGACGGGGTACATGAAACATATTGTCGAGCACTACCAGGATCTCGCAGAAGTGCTAGTTTTCGCCCACGGACACGTGAAATCTCGACACAGTCGTGAACTTTGCACGGCGATACAAAGAGGTCTCGGTCGGCTTAGAGATAACGTAGATTTGCCAACATTCGTTAACATTAACAACTGGCATCAGCGCAGGTGCGTTTCACGCACGCGGGTTCGAGGCCAATACGCCACGAAAGAATTGCGAGATGCGTTGTACGCTGCATGGCACACGCTCGTTAGCGGTGATTCTGTAGCCGAACCAGCGAGGTTTACGTGGGAATGTTGTGCGCAATTTGTGACGACGCGCGCGAGCATCCGTCAACGCTCGCACAAAGCGTGGTCACATATGCTTGATGTCATGTCACAAGGCACGTATGGTGGTGGCCTAGTCGCTGGATTTCTTTGGGAATACTTATGGCCCACGCTAATCGATGAGCACGGCAACGTTGGCAAAGCAGCGTGTTGAGAGACGTGCGCGAATGACGTATGATCCTTTATTAGTTTGCCGATGAATAATAATACAATGCGTGCTTGGAAGACGACGAATAGTGCATCACTCTCGCCCTCTTGTGACACACGCGATGTGTGTTCGGGCGACAATTGTACTCGTCACCCAATACACACGCGCCATGCTGCTTGTGGATGTTGTAAAATAGTTCTGACCAGATAATTTGATCGTTCCACCCTAGTTTCATCTGTGATTCAATGATGTCACGATGATCTATAAGTACTTGCTTGTGCAATACGAAGAACCCTCCGTTCACGCCCCAGCATAGCTCTGGTAAGTGCCATCGACGAAAAACATTTGGAAAATCCTTCACTCCCATGAGCTGATAATGTGCAGGAATTCGTGTTACGAGAGCGCTCAGTTCGCCAAGGACCACCATATCCGCGTCAAAGTACACAATCCAGTTCACGTCGTCATCACCCATGTGCTTGAAAACTTCAAGTTTATTGTATACATCTGCGTGTGAACCCGCTTGCTGAAATTTTGGTGACGCGGCGGCGCACAACACGTTTGCCACCTCTCGAAACGACTCGTCGCATCGTTCTTTCGTTGACTGCGAAGTCAAGATGGTGATGCCTCGAGACTCGTGCGCGAGCAAGGGAGAGCGAGAGTATATCGAAGAAACCAAATGCTTTGCTAGTGGCAAATACTCTTTTGTTCCTGCGCCTATGAAAATCTTAAATGTCCGTTGCTCTAGTGCCGCTGTAGGTTGCCAGGCAAAAGGACACTTCTGCAAACTATCCACGCGCATCCTGGGACGTGCGAAACTAAAGAAAGAACTAAGAAGTGTTGTGACGATGAAAAACACGCACACTATAGCTATGGAAAGGACACGTTTCTTTCTCCAGTACACCCTTTCACGCGACACAGGGTCCGCAAGCTCAGCACTTGTCGTTGGCGGCGTCTTCATTCGCAGATGTATAACGCACAACTAGAAGCTCTCATACTCCGCACTACTCTCTGCTCTTTTTGGCGAGAAGCCTATCTCTTGGGGCTTTGTTATTGATTGGTTGAGTCAAGCGTGCACGCGCTGGCGCGAGGGATACACACACTCGGTAGGTCTAGGGAGGATGCCGCATATTGTGGCTGGAATCACGGCACGTGCCCCGGGGCGTGGAATCAGCTGGGATCACATACTTAACACATGTTAAGCCTAGGCAGTTAATTATATTTGCTCGTTACATAGTGTCATTATACATTAAGTACGAGTGTGTCACGCACCGGTGGTGTAAACACGCACCGAGTAAATTGTGTGTTCTGAGCCCTAACTGACCCACCCTCTCTCTCGCGCGCGCACTCGTTTGCCACGAGACGATATTGGCCAATCAAATTATTTTCAAAAATCACGCCTCACGTAAAATACTTTTTTCCAAGGCCATTTGCGAGCTGTTCGGGGCTAGCGTCGTATAGCATACGCTCGAGCTGCTCAAGTCGAGCACGGGCATGGGTGTGCATAACAGCATACGCAGTATTCGACCTGCCACGCGTTGACGCTGAAGTTTCGAGCGCGTCCCTTTCAAAGGCTGATACTCGTAGGTAGATGTGGCGAACGTCTCGCGAACAAAGCAACGCTGGTTAATGCTGTAGAATCATGTTTGAGGTGATATTCCCCAGCCGTATGTGAAGCGTCGTTTAATTGTCTCGCAAGTATGGTTCGAAGATACGGCTTACTGTTAAAGCTTCTCTGCGCGATTGCTACTGGAATATTACTTCAAGTAGCTTCCTATGTGTATTCACCACTGGTTCGTTCTGGCGAGAGTGTGGCACGACGTGCGTCCAGCATCGGCGTGGTTGTTTCTATATGCCAAGAGCCCCAGGAGACGTTTCTTGCGCTCAAAACTTTGATGCGTGAACTTGACAAGTGTCATGGTTTTACGGTCAGGCGCTACATTTATTGCAAATGCGGTCCTTGGTACGTGTGCGATCTTACACTGCCAAACGTAGGTAGAGAAGGGAACACATTTGTTACGCACGTGAGTAAAAACTACGGCACGCTTGACGATATTGTCTGGTTCGTGAACGGCGGTTTCATGTCCAAAGAACACGCCACAAAGGCCTTCAGTAAAATTCAGCGCACACTTACGCACATGCAGCTTCAACGGCATTTGACAAAGCTCGCCTATGTTGACGATATGATTACGTCATTGGATAGCGTTCACGTCAAAAGAAAGCCTTTGTACGCGCAACACTCATGCTTAGCTATTGGCAAAGCACATTGCAAGAGGGCGTTCAGCTGCGAGTACACTCTTCCGTGCGAAAACAAGGAAGCGTGTGCTTGCGAAGTCCAACGCACTTGTCACTGGACTGGAGCGACAAAAGAAAATTACAACGCAACTATGGCGAGTCACTTGATTGTTCCGCCGGTGGATGAAACTGCGCCGCGCGGACACAGCATGTATACTTGGGCGTGCTCACGCCTTGGAGTAGATGCGAAGATATTACATCAGTGCGGTGCATCGCAAAGTGGCGTGTTTGTAGTAGGCTCAGAACGACTTCGCTCATATCCAAAACTCGTGTATGACTCTCTCGTCGAAGAATATGAGGCATACTCCACAACAGGAGGTCTTATGGGTCACTACATGGAACGTATGTACCGGTCGATGTTTTATTGCGCTTTAGAGAACATGCATGCGGCACGGCATCGGTTGCATGTTTTTAAGGTTTTTACGCAGCACGTAAAAAACCTCGCCGTTGCATTCTTCAAGTACCATTAAGAATGCGCTAGAGAGAGACTTTATTAGCTCACTCATTGTCACTGCAACGTATAATGTAGCATTTCGTCCGTAAAATATATAGATTTGTACTAGAACACCACATGCGTAGATGAATAAATGTCTCTTCCGTGCTTGGCCAATACTGAGATTTACTGAAAGGCCTATTCAGGGCACTGCGCAACTGCACATGTTGACGCACCCCGGCTCGATGTGTGCGGGCGATGCGCCCGAGCGAAGCGGTGTGTCTGATATATTATGAATCATTTCAGGTTGAAATGTATTCAGTTCTCTGATCACGACGTCAGAGTTGGTTGTGTTTTCTCCGTCGTCGTCAACGCTGTCGTTCAGCGACCCGCACCACCAACCAGAGACGTGTCACCTCATATAAATAAACAAGAGACACAGCGCAGCTAGAAGCATGCCACCGCTAGTGCGACGACCCAGTGAGAATGCACTTTTCAATAGTCCTAGTCAAAGTGATGTGCGGAAATTAGGGCGACGCGTGAGGCGTCAAACAGTCTTTTTTCGTTTGACGTGTTGCGTCGCGCTAGTGTGTTATTATCTCAGCGCACTGACAGCCACGACGCACTGGACGACGTCAACTGTGTCACTTGAGAACTTTAGCGGTGCTGTTAAACCAGCGAGAAAGATGAGGATGACGTTCCCGCGGCTTCAGCAGTGCGCTGTGGGTGGTTTTGATAACCAGGCGTTGCACGCGGCGCTTGAGGATGCTAATATTGACACGTACGTTCGATACATCACCGCTCGGGGGCGCGAACCGAGAGCATGGAGACATCTAAGCGCTAAGAAATACTTTTTCGCGATAAACTTACATAACAACGAAGAGAGTATTCCATATCTCTTTGCCGCAGTGGTGAAATCTTGCATCTTCCTCGCGGCAAGTAGAGATCAAGCGACGGCGGCGCGAGTTCAAAGTAATTGTTTCATTTCTGTCTATGAAAGCGGCAGCGCGGACTCGACTCGTCTACTTCTGAAATCTATAGAAGTGCATTTGTCACGGCTCGGTATTCCGTACAAATTTGTCATGAATGGGCTTCAGCGAGACCTTGATGAGCACAGAATAGCATTCCTCGCCACGATTCGTAACGAAGTACTCGCTCCATTCTACAAGGATGTGAGCGCTTGGGATGAAGTGATTTTTCTTAATGACATCATTACGTGCGCATCGAGCATACTCGAGTTGATTGCTCAGAAAGCGCATCACGCCGCTGAAGTCGTGAGTGGTATGGACTATGTCGTAAACGCCAAGCGCGGCGTACTATTTTACGACACGTGGGTCAATAAAGATATCCTCGGACAAAGCTTTAAAAACCAACAACCTTTTGTGAAGGATGAACATTCATGGGAGAGATTTAAAAGTAGAGAACCATTCCAGGTGTTCACCACCTGGGCTGGGGGAGTAGTTATCACGGCATCTCTGTTTCAGAATCCCCAAGTGAGGTTTCGACACTCGGGGTTGTTGGAGTGTGCGTCGTGTGAGTGCGAGCTGCTCATCCGCGATTTATGGCACTACTCTGGCACCAACGGACTAAAAGTTATGGTTGTACCATCAGTATATGTAGCATACACTGTTTCGGACTTTAACCGAGCATCAAACGAGCTCAATCGAATATTTGGTCGCCACCGTCGTCTCAAAACTTTGAGCAGCGATGATAGTAACAATACCGCATCCACTGTTCAATTTTCAACTCTTCCGCCAGAAATCATGGAATGCTGTGGTATGGAATTTCCAGGTGAGCAGCTGTTGAATTTTGAATTACAAACGACTACGATGCCGTGGAGGTGGTGGTATCACGTGGCGGATGCGCTGGGAACGAGCAACGCCAGCGCGATGAGTTCCATTTTCAACGCCGCCATAGGAACATTTGACCGCCACTGCCCATCGTTCGCGTACGCAAACGTCAAGTATGACGATGAGCGCGAGCATTTGCCAATGTTACACTTTATACTCCCGACGACTGATCCGATGTTGATGCCTCATCTCGCGTTCGCGCACATGCTGGAGTGGGTTCGTTTAAATCCATGTTTCAACGTGCGCGTGCACGAAATGAGCTCTTTCGTTGCATTAGCGAGCGAAGGTTCTACGGATTGGGGTGACATGGCGCGAGATATGGTTGATATTCAAGACGTCATCTTAACTATGTGTTCACAAGGTTTTCGACGACGCGTACTCGGGTACTTGATTCTGTATCTATACGGGGGCATCGTGGCTGATGTAGAGGTATTACCCATGACACCGATGTCATTGTCATGGTTTTCTTCCATTGTTAGTTTTGAAGCAGCTTTTGATGGCACATCTTTAGGCGAGGGTCCGTACGTCGTCGCCGCTCCAGCTCGATCTGAACCTCTGCGACAAATTATCACGCTTTCTTTGCAACGGCTGAACACTCCAGCGCAAACGGTTGGGCTCGCCGCACGCGAACGCTGGACAGCGTTTGATTTTACACACGCGCCAACTCACGCAATTCTCACTAGAACGGCGTCGATGATGGTGGGGAAACGGCTGTTTGCAGACGTCGTCGGTAACAACGCTGCTGTTTCAAGTGAAAGGCTCTCGCGAGCGCTCGACATTCGTGGCCACGGGCGCGCTATATCGAGCGTAACGCACGAGTCAATCACCACATTATTTGATGGTGATATCCTACTAGATGGAGAAATTTTGATGAGCTCTACGTTTGAGACGTATGAAAAAATACTCTGGATGTCTTCGTCGTTGAATGAAACTGTACAAGGTCACAACACAGCCATGAAGATTCCTCCCAATGAGGAAAGTCACCGCAAAGAGTCATATTATGTCGCTTTGACGAGTGCTAAACGAAGAACCGAAACCGAAAGCGAGATGGGTTGTTTAGAAATAATTGCGGAAGCTCACACAGTACAAATAGCAAACCCTTCACATCGAAAAGTTCTATGGGAACAATGTTGGCCTCGATCACGAGAACTGGACATGGTGTACCTCACGTTTGAATTTGGAAGCGTACGCGTGTACACGTCAGCAACTACGAGTTGCGGCGGGATGGCTATGCGTACGATTCTTTGGTCGACAGCCCCTGTAAATGATCGTTGGCACGCCACTCAGTGGTGCTTATTTCGTTGTACAATCTACCGTTTCCATTTGAATAAGGATGGTCAGCTCCGCGTGCTCGCTGAGAGGACACGCAAATGGCGAACCCCGCGTTTATCATCAACGACGCGTCGAAACAGATGCTTGATTGACGCCATGAGTGCGCCAGAATGCAGCCGCAATGCTCTCAGTGTCGTTCGTCGACAATTAATTAGATATCGCGATCATTGCCCGACAGTTCACTAGTGATGAAAAACTCAAACGTGACATAGCAGTGGATGTACTTAGCATAGCATAATATGATGTACAAAGATATTTTTATTACAACAATGTTTATTGAAGGAGTACTACATGCAATGCCAATGCCACACGACCATCCGTTACAGCGCGCACTCGGATGTGTAGAGCTGAAATGTTTTCACCAAGTCGTTGTACTCTTCACTCGGGTCGCGTTCGATTATTTCCTCAAAGTGCCTACTCGATGATGGAATTTCATACGCGTATAACTCACTGCCGGCTCGCAATCCTGCGTAAGGCCAATCTGCGCCTCGTGTATCCATATACGTGATGGCCACATCCGCCGGATGTTCAAGGTAGCACCTTCGCAAAAGTCTCGGGCCTGAAAATTCAAATGTTCGCTTCTTAAACTGAGTTCTCGATTTGACGTGTTTGATAATGTTACGGAGCATACACTTGGGTATATCATGTCGAGGTGCACTCGATAGTATTTTCATTTGCATTCCTATGTTTTCAACCCGCAGTTCTCCTTGTGCTTGATCGTACCCGAGGGTGAAAGCGCTGCACGGAGAAAATATCTCCACCAATGGCTTCAAAGGAACAATGTCTGCGTCCAAGTACACCCCTCCGAGGGCGTAAAGGGCACAAAATCGAAACAAATCGGCGCGAAATGCTGGAGGTCGTATGCATAAAAATGCCTCAGCCGCTTCAGCCCCGCAGTGACGCTTTATGAAATCATGTCCAGTGTCGTCGTTGACGTGAAATCCCGTAAACGACGGATTCGTACGTAAAACAGCATGAATATTCATCGGTGCCTGTTCTTGCGAGGAGATTGTGTACAACGTGTGCGGGACTTTTTGTGTCTGTTGGGTACAGTTCGGGTGATTGAACTTCAGAGCCAAATAACTCTCGCAATATCGCGCCATGCGTTCAAAATTTGAACCATCAATCTTGGCGAGGAGCGCGTTGTCAACCAAACGTGTGCACTTTAATACGGCCCGCTTGAACAACCCGTCGCGTTTGTGCAAAACACAGCACGGAAGTTCTCCTGACAAACACTGATGCGCTGGCATAAAACAACCAGACGAGCACTGCGAGTCGCCCCAAATTTTCCTCCGCATGGCGTTCGTGTCGCCAGACGCCAGTACGTCGTCGACGCTTGGACAGCGATTGTGGCCACGACGCATCACCTGTAAAGACGTGCTGCATAACACGACTACGACCAACGCCATGATGAGGCGTTTCAAACAATGAGTACACCGAAAGACACGCGTGAAACAACCGCCACGATGATGCTGCGCTTGGTATGTATGCACTAAACGCCGCATGAATGATTGAAACGACGATCGAGAACTACGAATGCGCGCGTCTCGGGCGAAGCGAAGTCTGGGGCAAAGTAAAGCCCGCGGTGAGACCGTGTACCGCCGTGAATTTATGTGCTCTTGCGTTCAAGAAGTCATGGCTCCGTGCTTTCGCGCGAGCGACACAGAGGTTCGCGCGTCGACCGTCGCCGTCGCGGGCAGCCATTTCATGTCGCGAGTGTGTTTTTTATCTGAGATATTTTACATCTATTTGTTGTTATTGATACTATTATTTATAGATTAAGTATGATAACATTGGACGCGGACATTTCGGATGTTGCTATTTTGAGCCGAGGTTTGGGGCAGTGTGTAGGCGTGACCAATCATGACTCAAGAACCGTTTACATACTTAGTCGAATATAGTCCATAGTAGTTCGACCGGTTCCTTTGGCTTGGCGCGAAATTTCAATACGCCAACTTTGACGGGGACAGCGCCCAAACGCATCGACGACGCGATGCACAGCGCACGGGAGAAAGCTGAATGGTGCGCTGCTGTGTTTTTATTACATAAGTCATGATTCCGTCAAGTTCTTCACTGTGGTTCGTCAGTTCTCTTCCTTTTATTCGGTTTTTTAGTTTTTTATTTTTTTTGGCAGCACGTCCCTAAGACCTTGAAAACGTCCGCGTGCATCTGATCGAGGCTTTTCATCAACTCTCTACCTACTATGGTTGTATCAGCCGTGCTCGCATCGAACACTTTGTGCTCTGAATGGCGACGCTCAGGCTCTTTCAAAGTTTGCCCATTCTTTGGCTGCATGCCTAGAGCGGTCATACATGCGCCGTCGTTTACGTCCATCATGGCGTGTATCTTGGGAAGACATAGCTCACCACGTCCCCCGTGATAACAATCGCAGCTAATACATTTGTGCGTTCTTGTTTCTGCCGCCTCGTTGATGGCATGTAAATTTGTGACAGTGTGCACTTGCCCAAGATACTTGATTTTGGCACTAAAGCCTGCATCTTTGGAAGTCCGTGGTATGATCTGGAATGCACCTTCCGCTTTTAGATCGTTGTAGTTGACAAACATATCCATATTCCCTTTACGAGTCCGAACATCCATGTCGCGTTCTCCATCAATTTCTCTCTCACAAAAGTAAGGCAAGAGCGTGTTGACAAAAAAATATAAAAACCAGTCAATCCTCCTTTGGTTGATTTTGATTTTATTGTCGGCCTTCATGGCATCTTTCACCACGCGGTGATATGATTCAATCGCCCCTGTAGTATCGGAGCCGC
>JACLAB010000442.1_pt1 | contig 10982 bp, 8 predicted proteins | sample 8027921 | NCBI WGS metagenome assembly JACLAB01 (sample SAMN15725117, study PRJNA655200) | protist metagenome | isolation source: fluorescence activated cell sorting (FACS) single amplified genomes of... | place: USA: West Boothbay Harbor, Gulf of Maine | collected 2000-07-19
AGCTCTCTCGCAACCTGCGCAGCCAAAGTTTTATTCGGCACGACAACCAGGACCGGTTTGTTGTGCTCCGCAATAACGTTCGCGACCACGAACGTTTTCCCCGTTCCTGTGGCGCCTCTCAAGGAAACAAATTTTCTGTCTCGCTCTTTTAATAATCTTAAAGTTTTTGCAATCGCAGTCGGTTGGTCGCCCGAGGGATGGAACGGTGCCGTCACATCCTTGTGATTCTTCGAAAAGGAAGTAGAAGCGCTCTCGTTCGATAATTCTCTGTTCGTCGTCGTCGACGATGATGATGTTAAGGATGTGCCCGCTCGCTGGGCGCTTCTCCTGTCGACGACGACGGTTCGAATGAAACGTCGACGAAATGCAAACATCTTCGTCTCACCACTACCACCACCTCCCACGAAAGAGTCAACCGTTCCGCGCGCCTCGTGCATCTCAGAGAGTGCAGAGTGCAGCGTTTTGAAGTGACGACGTCCAATTTTTTTCCCTAAAAAAAAAACTAAAAAAAGCGTGTGCAGCAAGCAGCACATAATATGAAATAATATGAATTCGTCCAACATCCCAGCCGCGGAAAACGCGGCAGGATTGATCCGAATAACCGGAACGGAGGAACTCTTGCGCGATGCGAAATACATCTCCCGAGCTGACGCGGCAGACGTCGTGGACTTTGCCATTCAACGATCGATTGCGAATACGAGCAAATGGGGGATTCCTACGCTCCATTGTTTCAGTTGCTCGGCGACCAACGCGAGGAGTTTAGGGAGGCGAGGGGAGATGTACGCGGAGAGATTGCGCGATGAGGATGCGTGTGAGTATAACGACGATGTTATAGATAAAACTCAGCTGAACGTTTGGGTGGTACCATTGAGCGCGTTGCAGAACGTTTTGGTTTTGGATACCACTACTCCAGCGACGATAACAGAAACAGATAACGGTAAAAGTACGGGTGGTAGCGATAGCAGTGGCGGGAAAAAATTCAAACTCAAACCGTCTGTGGTCATACACGCGAGGAATTTCGAGAAGAAAACGTGGATAAAGTGTAAAGTTGTGGACGTGATAACATCGAAGCGCGCCATCGATGACATCGTCAACGCGATTGCGGGACAGAATATTGTGGACGTGTCGTTTGAAGGTGTCGTGCCGTTGAGACTGAGCGAGGTGAAAGGGTTCTTGAAACAGAGAGAGGTAAGGAGGGTCGTGGAAAAAGCGGCGAGTTTTGTGGTGTTGAAAGAAGTGATTGAAAACATGGATAGCGGCGTGTACGACGCGGACACGCACGAACAGAAGAAGATTTTAGATGGCAATGGCAACAGTAGAAGAAGTAATTATGGCAGAACGAAAGGTAATGGTAGTCACACCGCCCGTAGGAACTTCGAGGGTGGGAAAAATGATAAGGTTTCCGTTCACGCGGGGATGAAAATTGCCACACTAGGAAGTCCATTCGGCGTTCTTAGTCCGAATATATTCTCGCGCTTGCTCAACCGAGGTTGCGTATCCAGCGCGTTAGTGGCGATAGCGAATCAAGATACGAGTAGCAACGTTGACCGTGTGATACCACCAGCGGTTTCCGTTGTCGACTTGTCAATCGCTTTGAAGCCTGGAGCAGAGGGATCACCTGTTTTCCTCGACGAAAGTACCGGTAGAGCAAAAGGTCAACCAATAGTTGTAGGTGTACTTATACCGCCTCTATCTTTTGCAAAAGAGCGAGATGGAGGTTCGAGCCGTGGTGCGTTTCCACTTATGGTACACGCTCCATGGATACTTGGGGATGACGGTGCTGAAACTGACAATTTGCCAGTACCTACCAACAAAAACGTATCGGCGGCTAGAAATGCGACAGAGTCCGTTTGTCGAGTTGAGATTTTGGACGGTGCACACTTTGGTAGCGGTATACTCATTTCTAAAGCCGGTGATGATGACGACTCTTCCGAAGGTATAGTGCTAACCAATCGGCACGTGGTATTACCGGCGATACAGGAGGCAAATAATAGCAGAAACGCAATTACTTTGCGTTTTTCGAACGGGAGCTGGCGAAGGGGCGTCGTACAAAGAGTAAGTAAGGGCCCTCTGGACTTGGCACTCGTGCATGTGCTCTCTCTGAAAAGTGGAGGGAGCGGAGCGCTTCCGATCGTGTTACCAACAAGGCGACCTTCGCGAAAGCAACGTTCGCCAGCCATCGGTGACGAGGTACTGGTCGTTGCGCACGATGATCGGTTTGGGAACAACGTTAGGAGAAGAAAATTCGACAAAGCGTCACCGGAGGTCAATTTTGGACACGTGTCCAAGATAGCCGGTAAGAAGACGATGCTCGTAACTTCAGCTCCCGTGAGAAGTGGAGCAAGTGGTGGAGCGCTGGTTGACGGGAGAACGGGACATCTCATAGGTGTCGTCACGAGTAACGCTCGGTTGGCGACGAGAGGTGGTGGAGCGAACGTGTATACGGACGTCAACTTTATAGTCAACGTAAGCGAAACGCAAGGCGGAATAGGGGAGATAATGGACTCTTACGAGCACGACCAAGAAGTTATAGATGCGTGGGATTTACGTTCTGATGATATGCCCCGAAGTAGGCTGTGATGAAAAAATATTGTATTGGCTATTACAAATCCTTAGACTAGACTATCTATATCACTCAAATCATGGAAGCTTCCTTTCCTGTGTTGCATGGATGTTAGAAGTCCACTTTGCGACCTGCTAAATGAACCCCGCAAGTTTGAAGCCGAACCAACCAGCAACCGGCTTCCGTTTCGGCGCAAACGACCTCCACCACCACTCAGAGAACTACCATCACTTCCACTTCTACTTCCATTTCTACCCCAACCACGACTAGTACTGCTATCACCATTTCTCCTGGTATTTCTCGCCCTCCGCCTATTCTCCCTCATACGTCGCATAATCGATACAAACTTGAAGTAAAGCATCTCCCACACGCCTGAGAATACGAACTTTGAGCACCCGAAGAAACCGGCAAGTATGTATACGGACCACCAGAACGTTTCGTTCGCCTCGTGCGTATGTGAGGAAGCAGACGAAGGGGCAAGACCCGCGGCAGCAGCTATATCACTCACAGAAGCACTCCCACTCCCACTCCCACTATCGCCCGGGGCCAAAATACTCGCCGTGGCAATCTTAGATGAGATGATGTTAATGGCTGCCCCCATCGCCCAGTCCACGTTGTATCGTCCTACGTTGTTGCCCACGGTAAACTTCAAATCCTCAGGCAAAAGCATACCATCTTTCAACATGGCTACGATAAACGCGGCACTGAAGCAATATTTCGACAAATCAATCTCTTGCCATTTCTTTTGGTCCTTCTTGAACCGCTTTTTCACTACATCTTCCCACGGCTCTGCGCATAACTTCTCCCCGGCGCGTTGGAAATCCCTAATTGTCGTCGATTTACCTAATTTGAAAAACTCCGCGGTGTAATGGAAATTTTCAGTAGCTAAAAACTTACCATCGAACGGTGGTAAGTGTTCTTTGCGCATCCCACACGGAGTTCTAGGGCAATCTTTGGCGTTCTCAGCTAAACCTAGCAATTTTTTCGTTAGTGCGTAACACGCGGTAAAATTCCCGCTTGGTTTAGACGGCCCAGCCCCTACTGCTAACGCTTCACCATGTTGCACGGTGGTTTGCGGTGTCCATCCCCTATTCGTGCATGGATTATTCGGCTTTTCCCCAGTTGTCTCGTACTCTCTTCTCAACATTGCATGATACTCTGCTCGTGCCGCCTCGTGTCCTAAACCGAGTAAACTCGACGCGTATAAATGTTTGACCGAATCACCTACTCTAACCGTTTCCTTGTGTTTCTTCTGCACCAAGTTCTTGGCTGACGCCTGCGGAACCGCATACGTGACTTGCATACTGGCCCCTCCAAGCTCTAAAACTCCGTACGTCTCCTTTGGTGTTTTTTCTGGCGCCAATGCGTTAAACGCGTAATTCACTGCCGTCCACCCGTACGATGCTTCCTTTGTCCCCGGTAACACACTCGCCCATTCATCTTTTTCAAACAAGAACGGTGATTCTCTCAAGGTTTCTCTGCACGCATCGATGATCGATTCCGACAAATGCTGCTCAATATGCCTCAAACCCGCAGTTGCCATCAAGTGTATCTGGGTCTCTTTCCAATTCTCCATCGGGACTGACTCTCTAGCAAAGTTCAATAAAGGCCGCAACGCGGCGTCGACGCCGCTCGGATCCAAAGCTCTCGCCGAGAGGCCAGGCGTCGTTTTAAACGTTTTCGTCGGTAAAATCAACTTTGGCATCACGCTGCTTGCATCTTTCGAAGTCGCGCTCGTACTGCTACTCGTCGCTGCCACTCGAAACACATGACATCTCGTACCCGTACTCCCGGCGTCGATAATAATCACGTGCTTAAAGTGTGGGTGTCTGAACCACTTCGGCAACGCTTTCCCGTAGTGTAAAGTAAACAAACAAAGCACGAGCACGAGCGCGAGCATTTGTAAACTCTCCAAAAAACGCTTCATCTGTCCCCTCTTGGTGGTGCTACCGTTCCGTCGCTTCTGTAACTGAGGACTCGTAGTCGAAGCTGCCGCGTGACCGTAGTGGTGATTAGTACTCGCGCTGTAATACCCATTTGTATTATTGGTAAAACTCACGCTCGCGCTCCGCCGGTGACGCCCGGAAGACGACGACGACGACGGCGACGGATACGCACCATTACTGATGGTATTGTTTCTATTCATCATCATCATCGCATAATCGTTCTCTCCGAGGTGCTTTTATCTTTATAACACGCACTCACTCACTCTTCATTTTTACACCACCACCACTGATATGTTTTGTGAGGGGACGATAAAATGCAAAAAAACTACATAAAAGTTACTCCCACAAACAAATTCTTCCTCTACTTTTTTGCGGCTTTTTAGTTCAGAGAAGAACAAAAGACGAGCGCGAGTGCGGTGCGCGCGAGAGAGCAAAGCAAACTCAGAGAGAGAACAGAAAGAGAGGACACATCCGCAATCCACACCGCGCGCGAGAAACTGCGCGCGACCTCTTCTTTTTCCTTTTCTTTTATCAAAACACAGAAAAGATGTCGGGAAACCAAGGAAGAAAAACGAGAGAAGAACGCAAACGCGAATTCGAGTTGGAAGAAGCGCGTAAGAAAGGTTTAGTCGCCCCAGAGTTGGACGAAGATGGCAAAGCGATTAACCCGCACATTCCTCAGTACATGGCGAATGCTCCTTGGTACGCCACGGATAACGGAGACGGGAAGAAAGGTTTAAAGCACCAGAAGGATTTCAGAAAGAAGGATGACCCGAGCACTTCGATTCGAGAGGAAGAGAGACGAGTGCGAGAACGCGCCGAAGAAAGAAAAAAGATTTTGAATAACAACGCATTTGGAGGAGGATTTGGCAGCGGCTATGGCGGCGCTACGATAACAAAGTTCCGCAAAGGCGCCTGCGAAAACTGTGGGAGCATGACGCACAAGAAGAAGGACTGCTTAGAAAGACCGAGAAAACGCGACGCGAAGAAAACCGGGAAGGATCTGAAACTCGACGAAGTCGTCAAAGATGAAGACTTCAACACGAATAGAACGTACGAGCAAAAACGAGACAGATACAAAGGATTTCTGGCAGAAGATTACGAGAAAGTCGTGGAGAGATACGAGGAAGTGGAGGAGATGAAAGCCGAAGCGGCGAAGAAGAGAGAGTTGGAGAGGGCGTTCAAGAAGGAGAACAAAGAAAAGAACGGAGACGATGGTGTCGAAGAAAGCGACGACGATTCAGACGATGGCCAAGGAAATAAAGCGAGAGACAAGAAGATAAACGACATATACGCGTCAGATACGGACTCAGACGATGACGAAGAGAAGCTCAAAGCGAACGAGGATGCCGGATTTGGGAAGATTGAAAAGCGGATTCGAGCTCCCGGCGGAGGCGCTTCCGGAACGGTGAGAAATTTGCGCCTGAGAGAAGATACGGCAAAATATTTGAGAAATTTGGACCCGCAATCGGCATTTTACGATCCGAAAACGAGGTCTATGCGAGAAAACCCAACCCCGAACGCTGACCCGAACGATAACTTCTTTCGAGGCGATAACGCGGCGAGAAACACAGGCGAGACGACGAATTTCGCTTTGATGAATGTGCACGCCTGGGAAGCGACGACGAAGCACGGGCAGGAAATGCACGTACAAGCTGCGCCGTCGCAAGCGGAATTGATGTACAAGAAATTCAAAGAAAAGAAATCAAAATTAGACGAGACGCAAAAGACCTCGGTGTTGTCGAAATACGGCGACGCGTCGGCGGGAAAGTTAGAAGATGCACCGGAAGGTTTAGTTTTAGGGCAGACGGAAAGGTTCGTTGAGTACGATCGTTTCGGTAGAATCATTTCTGGTAGCGGTGGCGTCGGCGAAGTGAAAGCAATAGCGACATCGCGGTACGAAGAAGACGTTTTGGTGAATAACCACACGAAAATATGGGGATCCTATTGGAACCAAGGAAAATGGGGCTACGCCTGTTGCCATTCGTGCGTGAAATCTTCATATTGCGTCGGGATTAAAGGTATCGAAGATGGAAAAGCAGCAGAAGAGTTGATGATAGCAAACATGGAACGCGCGAAAGAACGCGCCCAGGAAAAGAGAGAAGATAACAGCAAGAAGTTCGCAGAAAAGGCAAAAGATATTTGGGGAGCCGATGCTAAGGACGTTCAACTCGACCCGGCAAAACTTGGCGAAGCGTTGAAAAGAGAAGACGAGCGTTTGCGAAAAGAGAAACAACGTCGAGAGAAGGGCGGAACGGAGGATGAGAGCGATGACGAAGAAGACGAAGGTGATGCCGGAAAGAAGAAGAAGAAAAAACGAGTCAAATACAACGATTCGCACGAAGTTCAAGTCACCGAAGAAGACATGGAAGCGTACAGAATGATGCGTGACAGAGGAGAAGATCCTATGAAAGGAACAAATGGTTACGATTTAGTTTAGAAAAATATTATTCGTGTGTGTGTCAATGTTATTGAATCTAGATGCTATTGGTAGGTTACATCGCGTGCAGTGTAAATCAGTTGGCCGTAATCATCAACTCGCTTTGCAAGCTTGCCGACGTCGACGAAACTTTCGCGATCCATTGGTCTAATCTATCCGCCAACTCTCGAATCTGTGGCTTCAACAAAATTCTAGGCATTGCCCACGTGACGACGACTTTTGAACTAACTTCATCGATTTCTCCTCTAATTAACCCGGCCGATAACGTCTTCATTAACAAATACTCCACCCCATCAACGGTGAGCTTTGTTCTCACCGCGATATCTGCCAACTCAATCTCTCTCTTCTCCGCCGGCAACTCAAAAACAATTCTCAAAAATGCCAAAATCGTAACCTTCTCTCTCAACTTTCTCTCGTGCGCCACCAACGCCGGCTGCGCGTTTAACTGCTCCGCATATCGCTCGCATAACAAATCGTACGCGTTCAAATCACCATCGTTAAACACTTGCACCATTTCTAGTAACCACCCGAACTCACTCCCGTTTTCTGTAGAGATGTACTTTGAGATAGGATGCGCCAAAAACTCCGCAAAGTTATACACGCCTTCGCCTAAAAGTGCCGCTAACGCTAAATCCACTGCCAATTCCGTCGCCACTTCATCTCCTAAAACCGTTGCATCTACATACGCAAGATATAAAATCCCTGACCCATAAAAGTTCGCAAAGTCTCTATTGTGTTTATGCAACTGTGCGGCTAAGTAATGATACGCCGCCGACACGCTTGGATCCGGTGCCTTCCATTGCGCCAGATCTAGCTTCGCGTCCTTCGCCACTTCCGTCTTCGCTTTCGATTCGTCCCCACCGTGTAAGTACAACAACGCGATGTGCAATCTCACGTACAGCACCGCCTCTTCAAAACTGGTTTGCCTGGTTGTTTTAATCTTCTCCATCGCCTGCGATAAAAACTCAATCGCTTCTTCTCTGTTTTTACACCTTGAAGAGACGTGCACGGCCACTCTAGCTAAACGCAACGCGTTTAAGCGTTCCTCGAAATCGCTCACGAATACTTCATACAAGTTGACCAATAACTCTCCGTCTTGCGGAGAAGAAAACAACGTCGAATTCGCGACGGTCAGCTCTAAACTTTCCGTCAATTGGTGCCATAACTTTTGAGAGTATAACTCTTTCAACTCTTTGAGAACTGCGAGTTTGTTTGTCGTCAGATCGCCTCCACCGGAAGATTGAACGGAAGAGATCGCGTCGTCGATGAACTGCTCCGCGGGAGAAGAAGAAGACATGCTTTTACGTCCAAGACTTTTTTGCGTGTGAATAGCGATGCGCGAAGAACAAGAAGACGATGAAGAGACTTGCGATTCAAACAAACTCTTGTGTGTGTGTGTAAGTGTGTATGCGTGTGTTCGCGTGGAAAGTTGAAAAATGAAGAGTTTTGAAAAGACTCAAATCACTCGGTCAAAAAACGTCATGAGAAGTTGTTCACGAACCAACGAACGAGCGCGCGAGCGGAACAACGCTCTTACTGTATTACTATTTTACTATTATTAAAACAACACTTACAAAACTAAAACTCGATGCTAAAACTATCTCCGCTCACATCAACGATTTTATACCGTTCGCGACGATTTCCACGTGCTCTACTATCTTCTCCTCTTTCTCTCTCTTCAGAGGTAGTTCGTTTTCCGTCAGCGCTTCTATTCGCTTCTTTGCGAGTTTTTTGGCTTCCGAAAAGGACAGTTGACAGAAGAAACCCAAACCGATATCGACGAAAAGTTTTTCATCACCACCACCACCACTTTCTACGGCGAGGTCGCAGAGAATTTCCGAGCCTAAATCTATTCGAACCGTGGCAGTCGATGACGACGTCTGCGGTGGTTCTTCTTCTTCACAAGTATTCGTCGTCGTCGTCGCTGTGGTTGTTTTTTCTATGCTCTCGATTTGCGTCAATAACGAGCGAAAGTCGGCGATTTTTTCTTCGACTTTAACTCTCTCTTCGTGCGCTTTCCGCAACTCAGGTTCGAGCTTTTGAGAGAGAAATGCGCGGTAGGAATTTAGCACTTGTTGACGTTGTATGTATTCCTGCTGCGGGTCCATTATTATTATTATTGCATGTCGTACGAAGAGAGCGAAGGTTGCGTCGGGGGAGTTTTTTTTATGAGGAGCATCAAAACATATCAGTGCTCTTCTAAAACAATATACAAAGAGAAGAAAGAGTCTGTATGCGAGAGAGAGAGATGTGCGATGAAAGTTTTGTTATATTTGTTAGAAGTACAAGATTTTTATATTAGAAATATAATACTGTGTTGTTGTAGTTGTAGTTGTTTTGCTAAATCCAGTCGTCGTTTGCTGTTGCCTGGGACGTTTGTCGCGTCTCCTTCTCTCTCTACTAAATAAATGCTCGAAGACGCGCACGCTGCAACTTTTTGTTCTCTAAAAACGCTGGTCATCTCTCTCTCTCTCTCTCTCTCTCTCTCTCTCTCTCTTTCTCCCCGCTCTCCCCACAATACTCGCAAGTCGTCTATATCTTTTTAGGTTCTTTTATTTATTATCGAATCGGTTTACATCTTCTTTCTTCGTTTTTCTTTCTGTGTTTAGTTGGACTCAAATCTTTCCTCGAGGCGGCGTTGAAGGCCTTCCCCCCATCATCGAAGTAAAACCACCCATAAGTTTCCGCTCCGCAGGTTTCAGAATCTGGAAAGAACACATCAAGTTCTCATCGACAGTCATCATCGCTCCCGCGTTATCAAACTCCCCGCAATAGTTAGGCGCTGAAAAGACCGTCACGAGCTGCCGTTTCCCAAAAAACTCGTACCCGTTTTCGACAACCTGGTGCGCGCGCACGACTAAATCAAAGTCAAACTTCTCCAAAAACTCCGCGACAACGTCCGTACCGTACGTGTAACTAACGCCTCTATCATTTTCACCCCAGCCAGTGATATCAGCTTCTGGATCTGACCACAAAAAGTCGCAGAGCATGCCCATGTCTGGAATATCAGTCGGTCTTTTGATTTGTACAATTTGCTGCAAGTCCTTCAACTCCGGCGACGGTCCCCCGTGGATGCAGAAAATCTTTTCGTCTACGATCGCCGCAAATGGTAAGCAGTTGAACACGTCGCAAAATACTCTCCAAAGTTTAATGTTATACCGACGCTTACACTCGTCGTAAAAACCGTAGATTCGACTAATCGCGTTACACTCGTGGTTGCCTCTCAAAAGGAAAAAGTTCTCCGGATATTTGACCTTGTACGCTAAGAGCAAACATATAACTTCTAAGCCTTGTTTCCCTCGATCGACGTAGTCTCCTAGGAAGAGGTAGTTTGCTTCTGGAGGGAACCCTCCGTACTCAAAGAGTCGGAGTAAATCTGAATACTGCCCGTGCACGTCGCCGCACACCTTCAGCGGCGCTTCCAACTCCAACAGACACGGTTGCGCGAGGAAAATTTCTGTTGATGATGATGTCGTGAAAAGAGAGAGAGATAACGTGATCACGTCAGTATAAAAAGGAGATGATGATGATGAGTATACAGCACGCATTCCAAACAGAGAGGAAAAAAATCTTCCGAAGAAGAAAACGAGAGAGTAAAATAAAACTGTTGTTGTTGTTGTTCTTGGTCGTTTCGGAAGTCCAAGAGCTCCTCCTTTTTTTCGAGAGAGAAAAAAATTTGAACTGCTCCTCGTTTTTTCCAACGACCATCGCGCGCAAACACAACACGATCGATTTGGAAACGAAATTGAGTTTTCGAATTCGTCCGCGTTCGAGTCCATCTGTCTCGAGCACGTCCGTTCGATCGCTCAAAACGCGTTCGCTAGGCTTCCCAACGCTCGATTCGAGCGTCGTCCGAGCTGTTTTCTATTCGCAACTCGTCGTAACGCTTCCTCAATTCACGCGCGCTCTGTCTCGAAATTTCGCCGAAAATGGTGTGTGAGTCGACTTTCGCGCTTTGCCTTTTAAAAGGCGGGCGAAAACAAAAAAAAACGAATTCGAATTCGACCGTACCTCTCGCAGACGCGCACAAAGC
>JACLAB010008494.1_pt1 | contig 10982 bp, 8 predicted proteins | sample 8027921 | NCBI WGS metagenome assembly JACLAB01 (sample SAMN15725117, study PRJNA655200) | protist metagenome | isolation source: fluorescence activated cell sorting (FACS) single amplified genomes of... | place: USA: West Boothbay Harbor, Gulf of Maine | collected 2000-07-19
GGCGAGGCGCTGACGCGGGCGGTGCAACGTGATTCAAACGCATCCACGGCGCGGCGTTGGGCGTCGTTTTCGCCGCGCGCGTCGGCGCTTCGGCAGCCAGAGGACGCGCGGGCGAGCGTGAGTGATGTGGCGAGAGTGCGATTGGAGCGCGCGGCCAAGGCGTTGAAGCTTGAGCGCGAGCAAGGGTGGATTGATGTGCGCGGGCAACGGGCGACGTTTAGCGAATTCGCGAAACGCGAGCTCACGCGGTTATCGGATGCGTTTGAGTCGTCGAGCGCGGAGAAAGCGGAGTGGGAACGCGTGTGTGCGGATAGGTTTGGCGTGTATGCGTCGCTGACGGCGAGCGAGCGCGAAGCGGTGGTACGGGCGGCGGAGGAGTTGCTCGCGGGCGGGACGACGACGACGTCGGTTACTCGAGGCGGCGAACAGGAGGCGGCGATCGAGGCAGTGCAGATGACGACGCCGACGCCTCAGAAGAAGGCGGGGAAACAGAGTATAATTGAGGGCGACGCGTGGGGGCACGCGCTCGAGCAAGGGCAGATTAGAAGGCGTGAGGTTGAGGCGGTGATGCGCAACGCTGACGGCGCCTCTTCGAGCGGCGACGACGTATTAGGCACGGGCGGAGGCAATCAAGAACAAGGAAGTGGTGCGTGGTTTCAGCTTCGTGCAAGTCGATTGACTGCGAGTGCGTTCAGTAACGCCATCGGGTTCTGGAGGGAAGGTAGAAACGAGCTTTGGGAGGAGAAACTTGGCTTGCGCGAGGGATTTTCTGGTAACGAAGCAACCGAGTGGGGGTCGTCGAGAGAAGACGAAGCTGTTAAAATTTATGAAGCTCTTACGCAAAAGAAAGTTTCGCACTTGTTGTTTCACTTGCTTTCGTCGGATGAAGCTGAACTATGGATTGGGGCGTCGCCTGATGGGTTGATTGGAACCAACGCGGCGGACACCGACGGCGGTCCCGGCGGCGTGTTGGAAGTCAAGTGTCCATTCAATAAAGGCCAACCAATGTCCGCCAAGCCTTACCCTACAGTGCCGTGGTACTACATCCCGCAAGTCCAAGGGTTGATGGCTGTATTCGATCGTCCATGGGTTGATTTGTTTTGTTACACCGTCAACGGAGGATGCGCCGTGTATCGCGTCGAGCGCAACCGCGAGTACTGGGCGTTGATGTACGAGTCTCTGAGCGATTTTTGGTGGCAGCACATCATTCCAGGCAAACATGCTTTGGCAGCGGGGAAAGATTTCGAGCGATATCGACCAAAAGCTGAACATCCGACATGCGCAAAGCTGAAGCAGTGGAGTCGAGACATTTCGAATTCGAGCGTGACGACGTTCATCAGCCCGCGAGAGGTTGAGGAGATTCGTCGCAAGTTGTAATTTGCGTTTTGTAACATTAAAATAATAATCATGCATCCCAATTGAGTGCATGATGGTACACCTCCTCGTATGTGCTCACGAAATACACTTCTAAGCCCTCTCGGATGTCTTCAGAAAGCTCGTCGTAGTCCTTCTTGTTTCCCTCCGGAAAGATGAGCGTCTTGACTCCGCTTCGACGCGCGGCTATAGTCTTCTCCTTTACGCCCCCGATTGGCAAAACCCGACCAGTGAGAGTCACTTCACCAGTCATAGCTAAATTTGGTTTCACCGGTTTGTTCATGGCCAGCGACATCATCGCCGTAATCATGGTGCAGCCCGCGCTGGGACCATCCTTTGGCGTGGCGCCGGCGGGTACGTGCATGTGCAAAGATGTATTCGCTAAATACGTGTTACCCGGATCTTTCGTTTCAAGAAAGTGTCGCGAAAAGGTGTGCGCGATCGTCGATGATTCCTTCATGACGTCTCCGAGCTGCCCGGTGGTCTTCAATGCGCCCTTGCCTTCGCCTTCGTCGACTGGCGTGCACTCAATGTACAACGTGCTCCCACCCATAGCGGTCCAGGCCAAGCCAGTGACGACACCCGGAGGGGTCACGTCGTAAATTCTATCCGTCGCGAATGGAGGATGGCCGACGTAATCGAACAAGTCACCGACATCGACGGTGATTGACTCGATTGGTTTGCCTTCGCTCTTCGCTCGGGCAACCTTGAGCGCGACTTTACGGTAAATCTTTTCGAGGTGCTTCTGTAAATTACGCACGCCGGCTTCGCGGCAGTAATCGCCAATAAGCTTCGCCATGGCCTCGTCCGTTATGTTAGTTGACACGTCTTTAAGACCGCTCTTCTCCTTTGCAGTTTTTTCCAAGTACGTGCGCGCAATCTGCACCTTTTCATCAGCAATGTATCCTGACAGTCGCACAACTTCCATACGGTCGAGCAAGGGCCCTGGAATGGTGTCCAGCACGTTGGCCGTGCAGATGAATAACACTTTACTCAAGTCCACTGGCACATCGAGGTAGTGGTCTAAGAACGTGCCGTTCTGTTCGGGATCTAAGAGCTCGAGCAATGCGCTCGCCGGATCGCCCTGGTACCCTCGACCAAGCTTGTCGATTTCATCAATGAGCACGACAGGGTTGCACACTCCAGTGGTTTTCAAGCACTGCACCAGCTTCCCGGGCATTGCACCCACATACGTTCGACGGTGGCCTTTAATTTCTGCCACGTCACTCATGCCACCGACCGAGAACCTATAGAACTTGCGATCGAGCGCGGTGGCGATCGATTGCCCAATCGACGTCTTACCAACGCCAGGGGGGCCAACCATGGTGATGATCTTCCCTTGCGTCGAACCCATCAACTGACCGACAGCGATGAACTCCAAAATTCGTTCTTTAACGTCTTCGAGACCATAATGATCCGCATCGAGTACAGTTTGCGCATGCGCGATGTCCAGCTTTTCATCGCCGACGATGCCCCACGGCAACGACGTGAGCCATTCAAGGTAGTTTCGCGTCACGTTGAACTCACTCGACGATGGTTCCAGACCACTTAGCTTTTGAAGTTCCTCATCAATTACCTTCTTTGTCTCTTCAGGCACGCTCGCTCGCTTGGGCTCAAATCTTTTTTCAAACTTTTCGATGAGCGCCGTTTTATCGTCGCGCTCCATGCCGAGCTCCTTCTTAATTGACTTGAGCTGTTCCATCAGAAAATACCGGCGCTGGTCACCCGAAATCTTTTCTTCGACCTTTTTACCAATATCCGCCTGAAGCTTGCCAATCTCAACCTCTTTCTTGAGCAACTCGAGAGTGGCGTCTAAGCGCTCCTTGACTGAAAGCGCTTCGAGAATTTCCTGCAACTGCGTGTCGTCAGCGCTGCACATGGAAGCCCCTAAATCTGCGAGCTTGGGTGGATCCTGAAAGTCATTGAAGTTTTGTGCAAAGTATTGCAACGTTTCTTTGTGCAAAGGGTTCGTTTTGAGCAAATCTTTGATCGTGGCGACGACTTCGTTGGTCGTCGCTTTGATGATGTCATCGTTCGCGTCGTACTTTTCATCCTTCAAATGCTCCACCTTTACAACCATAGGATCGCGCTTCATCGTCCCGAGCTTGCGCAAGCGGCGATGTCCAAGTAATAACAACGTCGCTGCTTCCTTTTCGTTGTTCGAATCCGCGGGAATACGCACGATATTATGCACTTGCGCAAACGTCCCGATGTCGTGCATGTGGTCCGCGGGGTCGCGCTCCTCCTCCTCTTCCCCATCGAGCCCCATCGTCGTCGTCGTGCGCGCCTTACTCAACCCAGCAAATACGTCGTCGTCATCGCCCGCGTGTCTGCTTTTCGCCATAGCCGCGATGGCTTCATCGCTACGCTGTAAGAACGCCCCCACGTACGCCTGTCCCCGGTTGCGCATATCCTCCAATTCGGCAATCAACTTTTCATCCGTAATCTTCACCGGCATGATAATCCCAGGCATGAGCGGCCGACGAGGTAATGGCACTGCGAGTACCTGCGGGTGCGAACTCGGATGCCCCGCACTAACCATAATCCCACCGGTACTTGAGCCAGAGTCGACCGCCGCGCCCGCCGCGCCGTCGCCCTCCGCCCCGCGCACAAACGCGTTGGACCCACGCGCGCGTCGTATATCCCCAGCGCCCAGTTTATCCATCAATGGCGTCGCTAATTTTGCAGATGTGTTATATAATGCTGTGTATCGTCAACGCGGCGGCACACATGTCAGTCTTTGTGTTCTTTTCGCGTCGTGTTCGCGCGCGCAGGCACCCATAACGCCATCGAAACTTACACGCACCTCCACTCACGCCATCGCGCACGCGCCCTCCGCGCGCGCGAACACACACATTCAGCGCGCCTTCACGCGAGAACACCGTCTGCGCCCACCGTCGACGCGCGTACGCGCGCATAAGGTGCGTCATTTCAGACTCAGTCCAATCGAAGGACAACGAACCACCGCGTGGCGTTCCGTGCGTTCGGCGCGCGCGTCGCGCTCCCGCCGTTCGCGCGCGCGCGTCCCGTCGCGGTCACCGCTCGTGGTGCGTCCGCGTCGTCCGCGTGCGCCGCTCGTCGCTCGCCGCGTCGCGCGGTTGCCTCCGTCGCCGTGCGCGCTAGTGTATGACGTTGACGTCACTTCCCGCCCGCCGCACGCGTCGAACGCACTCGCGATGGATTACGCCGGCCAGCGGCTCGCCGAGCGCGTCGCGCAGGTCGTCATGACGGCGTTCACGTGCGCCGGATTCGCGTACGGGTATTACGCCGGGTCGTATCGGGCGATGTTGACGGTGTTCGCGAGCGGGTGCGCGGCGGCAACCGTCGCGAGCGCGCCGGCGTGGGGGGTATATCGTCGACATCCCGTGCGTTGGGCGAGTGCGCCGACGAAAACCAATCGTTAGCTGTGTGTGTGTGCGCGCGAGTAGTCGTAGTAGGCGTTGTAATAGCGTATAGATAGTGTTGAGCTCGCGAGCTCGCGACGCGACGGTTTGTTTGCAATCGCCCTCACGCGGGTCGCGATATCACAAAAGTTCTAATCCCTAATACACACACTCACACACCACGCGAACAAACGCACATCATGTCCATCATATCCCAAGTTTCGCGCGTTCATGCTCTAATACTTTTTGCACGCGTTCCTCGGCGCCGGGTGTGGAACCGCACCCTTTCGCGGCGTCGTACTTTGGACCGCTCACTTTCACTTCATCCATAACCACGATGACGTCGGCGTCCCATCGGCAGGGTAATGTTCGTGCCAACGCATCGAAGACGTCCTGCGCCAAGGCGCTGACGTTTTCACCAATGTTATCGGCGGCGACGCGCGCGTGCTTCAACGCGTTGGCAAAGCGTCGCTCGCGTCGCGGATCATCAATGTCTGGTAACTTTCCAATCGCATTCACCTTGGATGCGTCGACTTTGACGTCCTTGGCGTCGGTGACGTTGATGAGCTTCAAATCGTACGAGTTTGAGATCTCACCGGGCGTGCGGACGGCGAGCATCGAGGTCGATGCGTCGTAGGCGAAGATTTCGCCTCGAAATTCGCCACCGCTCGCGAGCGTGCCGGTGACGGATGCGCCGGGGGTGTAGTCTACCATCGTACGCGTGTGATCGGAGGTGGGATGGACGATGGAACGGTGCGTGCGACGCCGCGAGACGGACGCCTGGCGTGGGCGTTGTGAGGATGAATTGAAATTACTGGAGGGTTTCGGCGTCGGCGGTTTCATGTCGCGCGCGACGTGTTTAATGCGATTGTCCGGATGTTAAAAGCGAGGCGATGCACGTGCGTGTGGATATTATGTGTTCTACTGGTTCTAGAGCATCATGACGATGCGCTTATCGAGCCTTCTTCGATGGTTGTACCTTTAGGTCGAGCCATTTGAAGGGAACGCCGCGTTTGGCGTCGTCTAAGAAGACGGAGACGACTTCGTTCGAGCCGTCTATTTTGACTTTGTACTTGTTCTTGACTTGGTCATGATCGACAATGACGCCTACTTTTGAGACGAGCGTTTTGGATTTTTTGCCACCGAGCGGAAGCTTCAAGCTCAGTCGGCGATTGAAATTCTTGACGGCTTTTTTTGACGCGTCGAGCGTTCCGCGGCACAGCGGATGTCCGCACATACACACGAACGACGTCGCGCTCTCGTCACCAAAATGCGCAAAGTTGTAATCATACGTCAACTCTGTACCGCTTGGAATGTCTTGAATGGCGAATATACCGACTCGCGTCTCACCAGTCGCCGCGTCCACCCACCGCTGCGTCTCGCAATTTGGATGACAGCTGCTATTAATGAAACGCGCGATCGATCCCTTGTACTTGGCATCGATCACGTAGTTGTTTGAAATCTCCATCAAATAAAAGTTTTCTTCACCAATTTGCTTGTCGTAAAAAAGCCGCGCCGCGGACTCGCGCTCATCGATGATTTCTCCCGCGTACTCGACGATGAAATCGCCCGCCGCCACGGGTTCTTGTAACACCAATCCCCAACCGCGGTGAAGTGTGCGCGTTATCTTCATCTTCGGGCACGGGAGCTGTCCGAGCGGTCTGTTCGAACACGCATCACCGCACGGACAATTTCTAGGATCGCAACTGTAGCGTAATTGTCTATTCATGCACTCCGCGCCGCACCCAGTCTTTGGAACGTCTTTTTTAGACGCGCCGTGCGTCAACGCGCCCGCCGGCGCGACGCAATCACACGTCGTGGATTCATCTTTGCGCATCCTCGACGGCGGCGGAACGCTGACAAAGACACTTCGATGAATGCGTTCGTACGGTGGCGGTTTCCCCGCACACAGCGCGCTCAACGGCGGTTGATATTCGACTCGGCTCGTCGTAAACGCGGTTGAAATCGCGGGAAACACAAATTCGTCGCCGCGAGTCAACGCATCGTCTCCATCCGTCATCAACGACTCATCATCATCCGCACAGCTCGAATCACTCAACTCCTGACCACCGCGACGACGTTTGACGCCAGTGGCGTTATTTTTAGCCCCACGCCCGCGCGATTTTTTCTCAGAAGCGACGTTCGACGTCGCCTCTGGCGTCGGCGGCGCCGGCGGTTGACTCCACCAGCCACGTTCTCGCATCTCTCCATCGTCCACGTACGCCCGCGCATTTTGAATGGCATAAATCAAACTCTTTTGTTTCGCCTTATCCGCGAACCCACACGCGATACCATCCGCCCATTCTCGCACCGCGACATCCTTACCGCCGACGCGTCCGAATTCGCGCGTGCCAAAAAACTGCACCCCAAACGGCGCCTGCGTCGACCCCATCACCGCCCGCGGACGCGCGTGGTCGGGCATGACATCAATACTCTCATCCGGAATCACCTCCGCGGGCCAGAACGGGTAGCCCTTCAACTGCGCGCGCGAAACCCCCCCCCACACACACGCGTCAGTCCACTGACAGTTCGCACATTTGAAAAATCACACGCGAAGCGCGAGCGCATCGCCTCGACGCGCTTCTTTTTCACCGCGCGCGAGACGCGACGCGCGACACGAACCCATTTCTACGCGCGCGCGCACCTTGACCCACACCACGCGCGGCGTCGACATCGCGCGGCGCGCTCTGAAGCGCCGCTCGAAGGATGCGCTCGCGAATCATGACCAGGGGCGACCGAGGGACTCGACCGAATGAGACGCCACTAGTGTATCAACGCACGCGCGATCGATGGACGTTCGCGCGGTCGTCGTCGTCGCCACACGCGCGCGCCGACGCCCGCCTCGCGCCACACGGTCCCGATGCACACGCGTGGGAAATTATTCCAACACCTCGCGCGCGCGCAAAGCGCGTGCACCGCCGCGATCGGCGCGCAGAGCGCCGCGGGCACGGCGCCGTGGCGCGCGATCGCCTCGAGCGCGCGATCGGTGACGACGCCGACGCACGGGACGACCGCGGCGGCGGCGGTCGTCGGTGGATTTCGAGGTGCGTCACGCGCGATGGGATGGTTTTTGTGTGACGCGTTCGCGCGCGTGGATGGCGCGCGCGGTGGTCGCGCGCGATGTTGAGGGCGCGAACGCGCGCGCGGGTTTGATTCGACGAGAGCTGAGACGCGCTGAGCGCGAGACTGACGGATCGCGAGCGGCTCGTGTGCGTGTTTTCACCGTTATCACAGCATACAGCACGGATTACGCGACGACATCGGTAAATGGCGGTGCGATCGCTCGCGCGTTGAAGACGCCGGCGCATCAGGTGCAGTACGATACGTCGAATCATACGATTGACAAGGTTGGCGATCCGGACAAGCGCGCGTTTACGTACTTTGTCATGACTGGCGGTCGGATGATTTATGCCAGCGCGTTGCGCCTCGCGGTGTTGAAGTTTTTGCTCTCCATGAGTGCGTCTGCGGATGTGCTCGCGCTCGCGTCTTTGGAAGTTGATCTCGGCAAGGTTGAGGTTGGGTCTACGATGACGGTCAAGTGGCGCGGGAAGCCGGTGTTTATTCGCCGACGAACGCCCGCGGAAATTGCCACTGAAGCCGCGGTTGATGTGGCGTCACTTCGCGACCCGCAAACGGATGCTGAGCGCGCGCAAAACCCCGAATGGTTGGTCACCGTCGGTGTGTGCACGCACTTGGGTTGCGTTCCCATCGCCAACGCCGGCGATTTTAACGGTTGGTTTTGCCCGTGCCACGGTTCGCACTACGACGCGTCTGGTCGCATTCGTAAAGGACCGGCGCCTCTCAACTTGGAGGTTCCTGAGTACGCTTTCTTGGAAGGCGACAAGATGCTCATTGGTTAAACGAGGACGCCGCTAACGACGATGATGATTTCGACAACGAGTCTATCGTCTTTGAAGCGCGTACCGCATGTACCCTTATGTGTTTCGTTTCGCGCGCGCGCGCAAAACACCACCACCAACAATCAACCATTCGCGTGAGACTCAGTGTGAGCTCGCGATTTTTACTCATACATAGATAGGATCCTAGAAATTTCAATGTCACGCGACGTTTACGTCCAACTAGCATCTCTCCACCCGCGTCGCGAGTTCGAGCGCAAACCCAACACAAACGTAATCCACCACAGCTTCCTCCTCACTTCACCGCACTTCACCCATTCACTCGCCATGAACTCCATGACGACCATGAACACCACCCGCGTGTTCGGATCCACCAAAGGTACGCATCTCGAGCACGACGACGGCGAAGCGACGACGAACGAACGACCGAAAAGTCGCGGCCGCCAGCTGAAAAAGTGACGTCACGGGATTTTAATCTTATCTACGCCTCGTCGCCGCGTACCGCGCGCGGCGGGCTCGCGAAGCGCGTGCAAGTATGAAACTGACGAGTACATTGTGGATTTCGTGCCGCACACAGCGTTGAAAGCGACGCGAACGACGACGAAGCGCGCGCAAGTTGCGGCTCGCGCGTTTCTGGACCCCGCGACGGCGGACGCCGCGCGCGTCGTCTTGGCTGCGCCGACCATGTATGCGTTGGTGTCTATCAACGAATACATCACTCACAGATACTATCAACACGCGGAATTCAACAAGAATGAAACGTTGAAGAAGGTGTGGTGCTTTTTCACGGGTGCGAAGGAAGCGCCGAAGATTGGCGGCGGCGGTCACATCGAACACCACGCCGAAACTCTCGACGACATGAGCTTGAAGACGGATGACGCTTGGTTGAACTCCAAACCGGCGGCGGTTTTGAAGGATAACACGTACCGTGGTACGGCTTTTGAGTACGACGTGACGGGTTTGATGACGCTTCAAATGTTGCCGACGTGCGTGCCCGTGCTCGCGTTGATGGGCTACACCCCTCTCGCAATGGCTGGCCTCATCGCCGGTGCCGTTTTCGTGCACGCGTGCATTTGGAACTCTCTCCATCCCGCTATGCATGGTCTTAACGAAGTGCCGATCTCTGACGGCATTCCGTCCATGTGGCTTGCGTTTCTTCGATCAAGCAAGTACTACGAGTACTTGTACGAAAACCACCAAGGCCACCACGTGTTGAGCGGCGAAAAGAACTACAACGTGTGCTGCCCGCTCATGGACCACGTGCTTGGTACGTATGTTACGGCGGATGAGTGGAAGGCCAAGGCGCGCATGCCGATTGGCAGCGAGCACCGCGAGTACTACCCCGCGGGCGAGTACGCGGCCAACTTGGCGAAGAAGGCGCTCGCCAAGGCGACGAAATCCTCCGAACGCGAAGGCGAGGCCGAGCGCGAACTCGTGAGCGCGTAAATTATGCACCCGTTATTCTTTACTTTATCTCTTCTCTCTAGATTGATTATTTGTACGACTTTCATTTCATTTCTTGGTAAAAATTCTCTCGCGTCCCACATTTGTCGCTCGTTTCAAAGGCCAATCCTCTAACCATTTGTCGCTATACTTTACAAATACTACTGAATGCGAGTGCGCCGTGTCTGAAATACGACGAAAACGCGCGCTTGTACTGTGCTATCATTTTTCTACATGTCCTCTACATAGCGGCGCGCGAGCGCGCTCATCGCTTCGCCGTCGTTACCAAACGCCGCATGTCTTGAAGTGGTTGCGAGCATTTAACGCATGGACACGTCGTACGGTCAACCATGCGAGCGCGCAGGCAGTAGTAACAATACGGATGTCCGCATGGTTCGGCGACGAATGGGTGAACGGGCTCTCGACAACCACACGCCACGCATTCGTACGCTTGCACGGTGACGCCTCCGCGTGGCTGCGTCGACGCGGACGATGGCGACGACATCGGTCGTGTGAGCGCACCAAACAACGAACGCAATCGTGTAGAGTACAAATACGGCAGCGTAAATAGCACGAGCTCTGAAAGCTCGCGCCAGGCGAGTTGCTGATTGAGATATTCAAAATCGACGACGCGCGCCATCGACGGCCGTTGATACACCAATCGAGCACCCAAAGCCCTATCGAGCAGCGTCGGGTACGAACCGTGACGCAAAAACACACAAAAGTTGACAAAACTCGCCACGGCGTGCGCATTTTCTGCCGTCTGCGATAGACGCCACGCGCGATACTTCCAACTGTCTCCTTCGTCTTCGTCAAATCGCTCGCGCAACATTTTCTCCTGCCACTTCCCCCACGCGTACCTCCCCGCACATCGCACCACACCATACGCCAAGCGTGTCGCCACGCTCAATCCTTCACCCTCAAC
>JACLAB010007667.1_pt1 | contig 10978 bp, 11 predicted proteins | sample 8027921 | NCBI WGS metagenome assembly JACLAB01 (sample SAMN15725117, study PRJNA655200) | protist metagenome | isolation source: fluorescence activated cell sorting (FACS) single amplified genomes of... | place: USA: West Boothbay Harbor, Gulf of Maine | collected 2000-07-19
CCGGAATGGCGCGCCGAATACGAGGAGTTGAAGAGACTCGAACGTGAAGCCGCGGGCTCGCCTCGCCACGGGTGCTGCGCGTTTTACGTGTCGAGAAAACGACGGTTTTGTATATCGAGAGCGCGTGATGGTGGCACGATGTGCACGTTGCACAAACCATTTGAAGGTGTTGATGCCGTGACACCGTCTGTAGTCGAGGCGGTGCTTGAACGCGAGGCTTGGAGACGGGTCGTGGTGACGCCGGCGGATGACGGCTCGAATGGCGCCGCCAGCGCCTTGTCTTCAAATTCGGCTGCACGAAGACGGAAAACGAATGTCAATCGTCGAATGAAGAAGATGACAAACCCACTGGCGGTACAATTTCAAACACCAAAGGTTTTAGATGACGCCTATTGGTCGCGCGCGTACCAAGGCGAACATTTGAGCGCGCCTTTGTTAGTTGACATCGGCACCGCCAAGGGTGGTTTTATCAAAGCGCTGGCGTCTGACTGTGCCGAGGACTGCACGACGGCTAAAAGTGGAGTGGTGTACAATTTACTAGGTGTAGAAATTTTTGACATCCTCGTCGACGCCGCAAATGCGTGGGTAAAGGAGAACGCGTCAACGCTGAAGCGCAGAGCGCATTTCGTTGGATGCAACGCGAACGTGTCGTTAACGGCGTTGAATATGCCAAACGTTCGAGCGATATGCATCCAATTTCCCGATCCGTGGTCTAATAAACCAAACCGTCGAGTAGTGACGCCGAAATTTGTCGATGATCTCGCCGCGATATTACCTAGCGGTGGCGAAATATATTGTTGTTCAGACGTTCGTGCGTTGGCTGAGGAAATGTACGACGTCGTTTCTCAAAATGAACACTTCGTCTTGGACGAGCGCACGTACGAGCGCGTCGGGGAAATGCCAGAAAAGCCAGATTTGGAGCCTGTGCCCGAATTCGACGCCGCGCACCAGTACAAATGGATCAAAAATACACACTTAAGAGACGACGACGAGGACGACAAAGGCGAAGACAAAGACGTCCCGCGCCGCTGGCTCAACGCCAATCCATACGCCGCGTACACCGAACGCGACATCGTGTGCGAAGGTAAATGGAGACCAGTGTATAGATGTGCGATGATTCGCATATAGTCATCTAGCTTAGCAATTGTCGCAACGCGCGCCAACCAACCGTGCGACAAACCTTGCAACAAAGGGAAATATGGTCGCGCGGGCCGTAGACTCTGTACCCAGCCTGTTCCCTCAATCATCCCTATTTCCCCCCAATCATCCCTATTTCCCCGAAATATGCCTTGAGTCATCGCCAAATGCGCCTTGAGTCAGCGCCATCGCCAAACGCTGCCGTCATTTTGAGGCAGAGCAGAAAACAACTGTCCCGTCGTCGTCAGTGCACAAATTGATGCGAAACATCGTCAGATGATGAGTAACGTCATGTAACTCATACGCGCTCGGTTTTAGCTTAATGCAACTCGCAGAGCCGACACGGCGTGCGTTCATGTGAAGGGTCTCATTTTTACTACCAACGTTGGTACAAAACATGGAGTGAAAATGGAGTCTCTTAAAAAATCTACCGTTGCTCTAGCGCAAATGAGACCCACGATCACGAAGGCGCGCGGCACACCACAGCGCACGCGCACGCGCACGCACACGCGCGATGGGGTTCACCACCACGCTCACCGCGATCGGGCGCTCTATGGCGTACACCACGCCAAAGTACGCCAAAATCATCGACTACCGCTTAGCGTTGACCAACTTGGCGCTTCAGGTGTTGATCACATTCTACGTTTTATACGCGCTCATTCGCGGAAAGACGTACTTGCAAACGGAAGTACCGATTGGCCGAGTCACGAATTGGGGTTCAGGCACCGCTAACTTTGCCGCGGTGCAAACCGCGGCGCGTACGGCGACGACGCTGACGACGCAAACGTTCAGTGGAGAAGAGTTTACGATTCTACCCTGCTCGAGCTCGGCGGCAGCTACCGCTTTGGATGATTACAACTTTGTGTACGACGATACGTGGGTGTATGCAAACGCGGCGTGTGCGTATTTAACGGCGGATGAATTGATCACAAAGGAAACACGCGGGGGTATGTTTATTTCCACGCATGCGACGCAGACGATTACTTATCGAGAGCCAGCGCCGTCGTCGGGCACATGCGCGGCGAGCGTGAACTTCGCAAACGAGGCTGGCAGTGCTACGGCTGTCACTGCTGAGACTGTCGCTCTGGATTCGACAGTTAACAACGTATGCTACTACAAAAAGTCTACTGACTGGCTCTTCATCGGCGCTGAGCACACATCGATCGGAATCGCGCACGAATTTGAGACGGCGTCGGATATTTTTGCCGCACAAAATCCGAAAACGTACGTGCGACGCCCGGGCTCGAATGAGAATCTTATCACTTTTGAATCCGGCAGCAGCATCTCACTAACGCTCAAGCAAATTCTTGACGTTGCACAAGTCGATTTGGATAAGCGATACGAAGATCAGCCGGGTGATTTCGCTGTTTCTGCAAACGGTTACACTGGCTCGGTTGACGCCAATCGCGGTCCAATGATGCGACTCGCTGGATTACGCTTGAACGCCAAGCTCATGTATTACAACTACAATTTGGATGGCGCTTCGCAATCCACGGGCGATTCTGATCCGTACTGCATCTTGGAAATCGAGCCTTCCATAACTTGGACGTCGCTCGGTCAATCCATCACCTATCGTTCTGAACAAGACAATATCGATGATCCGCTTCGCACGGCTGATGGCCAACCTGAAGGCTACGTGATGAATATGTACCGATATGGCGTGCATATTGACATTTCAACGAGTGGTATCGTCGGATCTTTCAACTACGTATACTTTATCAACGTTGTCATCAGTGGTCTCGTACTCCTTCGAGTCGCCGGGACGATTTGCGATTTGATTGCAAAGTATGGCTTGGGTACGCGCTCGAGTATTTATTCCAGACACATGGTTGAAGAAACAAACTTTGAGCGCGAAGCGGCTCGATACGCCGTGCAAGGTATGATGGCTATTGACTCCTACCACCAAGCGGATAGCTCTGGTCATGGAGGCTTGGACATTGATGAACTTAAAGAACTCATCATGAAGGCGTTCAACCGCTCGAACGACGTGGGCTTGACGAACGTCGAAAAGGGTTCGATTCGCAAAGACCTCAACCGCCTCAGCGAAAGCGAGTGCAAATGGTTGGCGAGCGCGGTCATGTCTAGCGGAGATAGCGAAGCGATGAAGCGATACTCGCAAGGTTTACCCAAGATGACGTACGCCGAACTCTCCAAGCAAAACATCGGTCTCGATGAATGGATCGAGCTCATCACTGAGTCTTCCATGACTGTGCCGCTGTTGAAGAAAATCATCGAGATGGACGAAGAAGAAACTAAGAGCCGAGAAAAACTCGCGGAATATCTCGGTTAAACTTACATTAAAACGCGTTGCCATCTGGTATTTTGAATTTTAATACAACAAGACACTTTACGCGCCATGATGTGCGGGGGTGCTGACGATGGAGACGCTCCACGGCAGCTATGGCGACTGAAACTACCATCGCAAACGGTGTCTAGTGACACGAGTCAGTCGCGAATGGATAAAAAACAGTTGACGCACCATGTAAAGCGCGCGCGAGGCCCCGAGACCGCGTCGACGGTGTTGAACGCAAAGTTTGAAAAATACACAGCGCAAATGTCTTGATTCGGTTTGCGCCGTCAACGCGACGCGACGCGGGCGAGCACGACGCAAAACGCACATTAACATGTGCAGACGTATTGCACGTACATGACACGCGTCTCAAACGCGCGATGACGCGTCACGCGCTATGCGCGCCGTGGCGATTTACGCTCAAAAACTCACCTCATTTGCATCGCCCGCGGCGCACTCGGGACACTAGCGCTGCGATGACGACGAGGCAATGGATACGCTCGGTGTACGTGACCTAGAATACATGCGATGCATCGGCACGTCGCGCGCGACCGCGCGCGCGACCGGCGGCGCGCGCGGAGTGTCGCGTGAGCATAGTGTGTCAGGTGAATGCGCTATCACGCCGCGACGGTGCAGCGTTGGGACGATGCGCGTGATGGAGCACGCGTTCGTCACTCCACGACGCGCCAGACGCGGGTTGGGTGGTCGGCAATGCCGTAAAAAGGCGTATCGCACGTCGCGCGTGCGCTGTGACGCGGTGTTGGGCGTCGTGAAGCGACACCGCGTCGTCCATGGTGCAAAGGATGCGGCATGGAAACCGTTAGCGCGCACTGCTCAGGCTCGGTTTCAGGGTGTACGTGTACTTCTACGTTCTATGTGACTCGTCGCCGCCGTCAACCTCCACTTTTTGTCACTTGAAACATTTCAAAAGGAAATGCTGCTTTGATTTTTGACGCAAGCGCGCTGCGTGCTTGCGGCGTCAACGCCGGGGCGTACGTACTTTCGTCGAGCATATCCTGAATGTTTGTGGCCGGCGAGCGCCACTGCGCGCCGCGCCCAGAAATTTCAAGCCAGTCTAAATATTTGAACTGAGACTCGTGCTCCACCACGCGTTGATTGCTCGGGAAAAACCAACGCGCTGGAATGCCAAACGCGTCGGCCAGAATTAACCCGTGCAGCGAACTGGAATAAACGTGCGAGCATTTGACAATGTCCACCACCCAAGGCTCCCACTTCATGCCGTACTTGCCCGGACTAAACGTCACCACGCCTTCGGGCGCGCGCGTCAAGTCTGAATTCACGTGTGGAATGAAACACTTGTGTTCGTGCGTGGGCTTAAACTTTGACGCGAATAACGATCCAACTAAAAATCCGGGATCGCCCAAAGCTTGCACGCGAGCGTCGCCGTACACGCCGTTCAACACGCGCGCCGTCTCGGGTCCGCGAACGCCACCATGAATGGTAAAATCTAGATGTTCGGCGTGTTTGCCAGCTAACGCGCGCTCGTGCCACAGTCCCAACCCCCACACGTGATCGCCATTTCGCACGTACTCCATGAGCGAACCAATCGACCACAAACACTTCAACCCCGACCCCGACGAGCTCCGCGTCGGACCCGAATGCGGGATATTTTCCCCCGAACACCCACCGCCAAAGTGCTCCTCCAGCACCGCGCGCGTCACCGCTGGTGCGAGTAAATCCCCAGCGTTCGGCCACGGCGAGTGACACACCGCGAACGACGCGTACTCGGGCTTAAAGGTAATCTCGCACCCACTTGCAGCTAAACCCGCCGTCGCCGTCGCCGTCGCCGTCGGTGCGGCGAACGCATCGCCGAGAATCGCATTCGCGCCACTCGCGCCCGAATCCCGCGCTCGCTCGAGCACCACAGCGCTCAACACCAACGTCGCCAGCGCGCACGCGCTCAACACCATGATCGTCCCTCGTTGACACCACCCCGACGACGACGACGACGACGACGACGACGTCGTCGTCGCTCGCGCGCCGTCACCGCGCTCGAGCGCATCGGCGCCATCGCGTGCGAGTAAACTCGCGCGTTCGCCGCGTGCGGTCGCCATGCGGAGTGCGTTCCGGGTGCGCGCCTCGCAGTGACGCGCGAGCTGGTGTTGACACCCGACCGTCACTGTGCGACGGACGACGGTCGACGGACGATGGCGCCGACGCATCGCGAGAAGACGACCACGGTGACCGCGCGCGACGTGGCGGTGATCACCGAACGCATCGCCCGCGACGGCGACGGCGATGAGGTGTTACACGTGGTGTGGAAGAACGACGATTGGAAGGCGTCGAACGCGCAGGATTGGTGCATGATGTTCTTGTTCGTGCCCGTGCTAGCGATTGGTGCGGTGGCGGTGTTTCCATGGACGTGTTCGGTGTATTATAAACGCAAGCGCGAGTTCCGTCGCGAGCGCTACGCGGTGTCGAACAAGCGGTTTTTTTATTGGAAGGCCAACGCGACGGAGGATGTGTGGTCGTGCGCGCTGAAGAAAGTGAACGTCGGTTGGCAAGATGATTTTGGGGGGTGTCCGTGCGATTTCGACAAGTGTGCGTTTGGTGGGGAAATGATGAAATTTGAGATTCGTGGCCGTGGTGCCTCGCGCGTGGCGACGGTGACGATGATGGACCAAGTCTCGGAACATAAAACGTATTATCTGAGGACGATGAACGACAATCACGACAAGTTGTACTCGCTGATTGAGCAGGCGCAGACGAATGCGGAGAAGAAAACGGATAGTGGTAATGATGATGATGATGAATGAATGAATGAATGAATAAAACCGCGTGTGCGCGTGCGCGGATGTAATGCTAACGGTATACACAAAGTTGAAGTTGAAGTTGTTAGACGACGATGACGTTTGCGCGCAACGCAGTGACGGTTCGCGCGTCCACGTCCAAGTTTACCCCTATTTCATCGCCTCGCACGCTTACGACGACGCCCCATTGGCCATTTAATGATCCTTGTCGCATGTCGCGCAAAACCACGCGCGAACCGACGCGAATAGACGACGGCGCAATGCCAGACGCGAGGCGCGCGACGCCAGAGGCTAACGCCGCCGCAAAATTCATCGCCGGTCGCTCAAAATGCGCCAATACGAGCCCAACGAAACAGCCAGACAGGTACAAATTCATCGATGCCGGTGAGTGGTCTAACATGTACAAGATGGCAATCTCCACCAAGGCGGCGTAGTGCGCCGATACGTCGATGAATCCAAGGAACGACACGCGGCTGCGAACTCCGTCCCGATAATCCACGCGTGCTCTGTACGTCTTCAGCGCAAAAAGCAATCCAGTTGACCCGGACACGCAGGAGTTATATGCGTTCGTCATGATCGTACACGCGCTCAAGATCGCCACAGCGTTCGTCAACGCCCCTAGAGCGAGCACAAAGCCCACGGTGGCTGGCACAGCTGTCGCTCGCGACGCGCTCGCGCGAATGCGTTTTTCGAGCTCAGACGTCTTCAAAAACAGACTCCCGAGATTGTAAATCGCATGCATGTCTGTAGCATGCACACACGTCGCTGCGAAACACGTTTTTGCAATCATAGATGCCGAAGCGCTGATGCCGTAGCGCGTGACGTGGCGTGCCAAGACGCTCGGGCACAGCGTGCCAACTTCATTCGCGCGCTCAACGAGCGCTATCAACTCGCGCACGGGCACCCAATCCATCACGCGCTCGGCAAAAATAATCGTTAACGCAAACGCCGTACCGTATGGTTCGAAGCCGTACGCGTGCACGCATTGCGCCCACGCGGCGTTGACTGTTTTATACGCCTGGTGCGCGAAATAGAAGACCCACGGGTCGACGAAACCCGCGCGTGACTGTTGACGTCGAGGACGATAGGCTGAGCGACCTCTAAATCCCGGTGCGTGCACCATCGTCCGCCGCGTGTGTTGTGACTCGGGCGCGCAAGCGCGACTGTCGATGCGTACGAAGCGTCTTGAAATGAAGAGTCTCAGCGGTGGTTACGCGTTTACGTCCCAAAACGTCGCGCTACAACGAAAGCTACATACTAATCTACCAACACCTATGCACGCATCGCGACCGCGCAAGGCATCGCGCTAAACGAAATCTATTGTCGTGGCATACCGCCTAAATCGGGCGGCGCGCTGACGACGACCCACGACGGCGATGCGGGCTGTCCCGACGTCGCCCTTCGATGTCGGCGTACAAAGGCGTCGAGGTCCGCGCCGAGCCTCGCCGCACTCGTTTTCGGCGTCGGGCGTCGGACTTCGCGCTCCACGCCGTCGTCATCGCGTACGAATAACATAGGCACGACATCGGCATAGGCATCGGCCCATTCGGCGTTCGTGCTCACGTCTCGCTTCACGACGACAAAGCCGCGTAAAGCGTCGGAGGCGTCGGCGGCGCTAGTCGCCTCGCGCGCCGACGTCACGGCATCGAGCTTCTCGAACAATCCATCGCACAAGCAGCATCCAGGCTTGGTGTACACGATGAACGCACGCCCTGAGGTCTCGGCGGAGGTGGTGTCCGAGGAGGCGCCGCGCGCGACGCCGACGCTCCCGCGGGCGCGACGCGCGACGTCGCGCGAGAGCCCACGTCGATGCTCGCTCGTAGCGGATGCCACGAGCGGTACTAGTGCGAGTGCGTATGGCATCTCAAGTGTTGTCCTGCGCGTTCGTCGAGCGCGGTGACGCGATGCGCGCGATTACACGTTTCGCGACGCGCGCCTCGCGCGCGACGCGAAGCGAGGTTTGAGGCTCGGCGAACGAGTACCAGCGACTAGGGCGCGCGCCATCGGCAGCGGCGCATTATATATATGTATCGTCTTGCGTGTATGGATTGCACGACGCTTGATAGAACGAGAGTGCGAATAACGGAATCACAATCGCAGTGTCATTAAAAGAATCACGCGCGACGGCGACTACGCCGTTTGGAGATTTGGCTAGAGGAAATCCTAATCAGGCAACGTTTCGACGCTCGAAACGTCTTTACTTCTTACCCTTGGCCTTCTTGGCACGCTCCTTAATTTCACGAAGGGCGGCTTCACGCGCAGCCGCACGAACTTCCGGCTTCTCGTTGCGCTTCTTGGCGAGCACTTCGAGAGACGCCCCAACCAAAGAACGCGTAAACGCGCTCTTGTTCACGCGTCTCTTCTTGCGGGTGGTGCTAGCTTCGATGTCCTATGGAAATAAAGCGAAAATAAAGAATGTAAACGACGTTAGTCACGATACGAGATACGCTTTCGTCGTCGTCGTCATGTCGTCGTCGCACACACAGCTTTGAAAGCGTCGTCGATCGCGCGCGATTCAAAAGCGCACCTTTTTGTGCGCCTTGCGGTACGTCGTCGTCCACGCCAACTTCGCCGGCTTCTTCTTTTGGTTGAACAACTTCTTGCACTTGCCGTTCAAGAACAAGAAAGTACTCTGCGTGATAGAACGGACGGAGACACAACACCCTCTAGGTTAGTACGCCAAACGAAAGAGAGGTCGTCGTCGACCCCACGACGCCCGTGTCAAAGCCCTAACCCAACGCCTCCAGCGCGATCGCCCCCCAGCGCGCGCGCGCCGTCACGCCACGCGTGCACCTCCAACCCATCGCGGCGAACGCGACGCGCGCGCGAATCACACGCGCACCCTCCCTCGCGCATCGCCCCATCATCGTCGCACCCGACGTCGTCGTCGTCGTCGTCGTCGCACGCATCATCATCATCATCGTCATCGCGACCCTCGTCTGTGCGATGCGAACGCCTCCATCGACGACGACACCCGACACCCTTCTTCATATACGCATATCATATAACGCACCGAATCAATCTTCGTCAATCGCGTGCCGTGTCCCGGGTACACGCGCAGGCCCGAAAACGAGCATCGTTCCGTCTTGAGCACCATGGTGAACTCGCGAGTGAGGCGCGCGTCGCACAGAGGCGGACGCGCGCGCCTCGACGGTCGACCTCCTCGACGACGACCTCGTCGACGATCTCGCCGAATGTCCGATCACACATACAGGACCACCTCTACCCTCTATATAATAATGTACATCACACCCTCACGCATCACATACACCATACACACACCATACACACGCCTCACGCACGCCGATGTACGAGCACGACGAGCACGACGCATCCCACCCACCCCATCCATCGCTCGGGATCGAATATTCGCCCGCGCGCGACGCGACGCGCGCCCACCGCGGTCGATGGATGGATGGCGCACATCGATGGGGTGGTTTCGCATTCGATCGATATCGATGTCGATGGGGTGCGTGCATCGATCGATCGATCGATCGATCGATCACACGCGACAGACGCTGCACCGCGACGACGACGACGACGACGACGACGACGACGACGACGACGACGACGACGACGTGCGTCACACGCGCGCGCGTCACGCGAGCGGCGTGAAGAAGGGTACGCGAACGAGGTAAGACGCGATGTCGATGCGATGACGATGACGCGGATGACGCGGATGACGCGGATGTCGCGGATATCGATGTCGGTGTCGCGATCGCGCGGATGTCATCCGGGTGATGGATGGCGCACAAGATGACGACGACGTGGTCATCCATCAACGAGTAATCGTGCAATGCGTGGGTGAGCATGCACATGCGCGCGCGAGGATGGTGGATGAGACGGTGTATGGGTGTGTGTGCCAGTACGCGCGCGCGGGGATGCGATGGTGGAGGGGTGGGACGCGCGCGCGGCGCTCGAAGATGAATGACGCTTTTGAAACGCGCGCGAGAGAGAGACGGGGGCGCGAGAGACGTCATCGAGCGCGAGAGAGAGCGCGAGGCGTGCGGGCGCGTGTGAGAATGGTGTATGATTTTTGAGTGTTTTGTACTAACCAATAGTACGTGTGCGCGTGCGATGATTGTATAGGTTGGTGTGTGTTTCCTTGTAGTCGGCGACGAGTGAATATTCTCCGCGCGACGCGACGAAAAGCATGGGCGTCGCCGCGGCTGCTGCTATGGTGACGCCGACGCAGAAGTTTGCGGATTTCATGGCGCAAATGTCTGCATTTACGGCTGAGAATGTGAGGTTTTCTCACGAGGATTTTGTCATCTTGTGCTTGAACATGTTCGCGTGCGCGTGCGTGTACTACACGCTCCGCATGATAAAGTTGCCCGACCACTCGTGGTACTTGACGTTGTACTCATCCGGGGTGACGTCTTTTATTGGGTTGTACTTACTCTTCCACGTCTGGCACGATGGTTTGGCGGCGACGATTAGCAATGAAAGAGATATTTCGCGGTACGCCGCTATTTTCTTCATCGGCTATTGCATCATGGACTTGGTGATTGGAAGCATTCACTACGAGTCATTGTTGACGTACGACGACGGGTGGACGCATCACTTTTTGTACATTGGTGTGTGCTCGTACTTGCTGCACAACGGGCTCACGTCGCTATTCGCCGTCGCGCTCGTTGAAGAGTTGCCGATTGTGCTGCTGTCCATGTACGAAGTAAGAAACAAGCAAAAGCCTTCGCTCTTGTTTGGGATGTTGTATTTTTTCACGCGCCACGTGCCGCTGTACACCACGCCAAACGCGCCCGCGCCGACTTCTACTACG
>JACLAB010016250.1_pt1 | contig 10973 bp, 7 predicted proteins | sample 8027921 | NCBI WGS metagenome assembly JACLAB01 (sample SAMN15725117, study PRJNA655200) | protist metagenome | isolation source: fluorescence activated cell sorting (FACS) single amplified genomes of... | place: USA: West Boothbay Harbor, Gulf of Maine | collected 2000-07-19
TGAGGCACAAAGTGCATCGGACGCAAGGGACGCCCTGCAGTCCAAGGTGGGCGCCCTTCAAGGCGAGCTTCAGGCGAAACATGAAGCGCTCGAGCTTGCGCAAGCCTCAACGGGATCAGCGACGGACGAACTCCAATCGAGCCTCGATGCGGCTCGTCAACGAGCCCTTGGTTTTGAAACCGATCTCGAAGCGCTTCGTGCAGAGCTCGCGGCTCTTCGTGCAGAGCTCGCGGATAAAACGCAAGCGCTCACCGCGTCTGAGCAGAATGCCTCCGCCGCGAGGACGGAGCTACAAGAGAAACTCGAGAAGAGTCTTGAGCACGCTCGAGCAGAGATTCAACAAGTAACGGAAAAACACGAGGAAGTGCAGGCGACGTTATTGACGGATGTGGAATCGCTCAAGGCGAATCTAGAGTCGGCAGAGACTCGTAATGCCGTCATGGAAGAGGAGCTTCGCTTGACAAACGAAGCGCTGAATCGTTCATCCGTCGAAGCCTCGGGCATTGAAAGTGTTCGCACACAGCTCGCTGAGGTCAGCGAGCGTTTCAAAGAGTCCGAAATGGAAAGATCCACTCTCGAGCAAAGTCTGCGCGTCGCGTACGAGCGCCTGACCTCGTTGGAAGAACGACTCAAAGTTGCTGAGGAGAACGATGCCTCCGCCGCCGAGGCGCTCCGTGAAGCCAATGAACAAGCCGCGAAGGCGAAGGATAACGTCGCGTCCATCGCCTCCGTGAGCGCCACCCAATTCGCTCAAGAGCGTCAAATGATGAAAAATGCCCTGAGCGAGCTCCAAACCGAGCGTGACATCCTCGTCAAGATGCTCAAAACTTTTCACGCGCACGGCGTCGTGCACTCGACGAGCGAGACAGCGTCTCATCGCGACGCCAGCGAGAGCGTCTTCGGGGACGGCCCTTCGGAGTTCGCCCGGCGTTTCACCGATTCCGCGTCATTAGCTGGCGTGTTCACCCCGAGAAAACGCGCCCCGTACGTTGACCTCGACCGGCAGTCCCCCAACTCACCGCGCTCGCCCAACTGAAATAAATAGCTCACGTTGCAACCATCGTAGCTATGCCTCACCGCCGCCTCACACAGATGCACGATGTCGCTCGACCGCGTGGACGCCGATGATGACCCATCATCGTCCACCGGTGACGACGGTTTCCCTCCCGGCGTGTCCCTGGGCACGACGCACGGTGGCGTCCGAGTGTTGCAAATCGATGACCATCCAGAAGACAAACCAAAGTGCGCGAAAAAGCTTCAACATCCCGCGAGTGGAAGCGAAATCACGCTCATCGGAAGCGCGCACGTCTCAGAGGCGTCCGCACGCGAGGTATCGCGCGCGATTCTAGAGGGTAAACCAGATTTGGTGGTCATCGAACTCGACGGGGACAGATTGAAGAGTTTGTTGCGGAGCGCGAGCGAAGACCGACCCGCGATGCACGCGGCGAGGCGAGTGGCGAGCGTGCGTGAGGCGTTCAACACGCTGGTGAATGGACAATTGGCGATCGTGGCGGGGAGTTTGGGGTACTCGACGATCGGGGCGGTGTTGGACACGCGGCCCGGGGCAGAGTTCATAGCTGCGGTGGAAGCGGCGCGGGACGTCGGCGCGACTGTGGTTCTTGGAGATAGGAATCAGCGAGCAACGGTGGGGAGGTTGATGGCGCGTGTGCGACGTGGATCAACGCTGTTCGATGAGCTGGCCAAAACTGGAGAGTTTTTGGGGGGGGAGACGGATTTGGCGCGCGCCGACGCGGCGACGAAGCGAAGTGGCGTGCAAAAGGCAAAGCATATATTGGAGAAGGCTGGATGTGAACATAGCGAGGCGGTCATTAAATCCGCGCTAGAAATTTTAGACAGCGGCTTGAGAGGCATACCGGTACGCGTGGATGATTTGATGCGCGTGCGAAAGTGTGCTCGTAGGGTTGTCGAGTACGTGCGAGTTGAGTCGTTCAATGGCAACCCGACGTTCAGTCCCGGATTATCAAAGGTCGATAGCGCCAAAAAGATGAGCATCATGGATTGGGCGACGGCTGAAACGGTTATTCGAGAGCGTGATTTGATCTTGGCGACGGCACTACAACGGGACCCCACGGCATCGAGTGTCGTCGGCGTTGTGGGAGCTGGTCACATCGCGGGCATCCAGCAACTCTGGGACGAAGTTGAAAGCTCGGAATCGCGCGCAAAGTTCAACGAATATCTGAACGAATGGCCGACAGACGCAAAACCAGTCGACTATACTAACAGAATTTTGTCCGGCGTGTTCGGTGCTGCCGCGTTCACTACGATACTCCGTCGGGGATCTGCCGGGGCGGTGAAATTCGCCGGCGCGTTGGTTGGATCGATGTTGACGCTCGGCGCCGTCGGGACGTATATGGGTGCTTCTGGATTAGTCGCGCTTGGCCGTGTCGCCGTCGCGATAGAAGATGCATCAATTCGCGCGGCTGAGCTTGGAAATCGCGAAGACTCGGCTCGGGCGAAGGGAGCATTTTCAAACATGATTGTTCGAGACGCGGCTGTGCCATATAAGGAATAACAGAGATTTTAATTTATGTACTTTACATCGCTTTAACGCGGGGAATATCCACCCGACGTTCTCACTTGCTCTGGTGAGGCGTTTGCCAAAATCGGACTCACTCCATACGGATCAGCCATTTCTGGGGTGTCGTTGAAAGAGTTTTCTTTATCGACAAACAATGGTGACACCATGTCGACGTTTGGCGTGCAGCCACCGTCGTACTCTCCAGTCGTATTCAGTGCGGCGACGGCATTGAGGGCTTGACGAGCTGCTTCTAAATCATCTTGACTTCCGGCAACATCCATATCACCTGAAGCAGTTCGATCCAACTCCATGGAATCACGCCATTGTACGCTCGTACGCAACATGGACTCCTCACCGATTGCCTCCGTCACCATGGGGTTGATTTCATCATCCTCGTTCAAATCAGCTGAGTCATCACCCATGTCGATGTACACTTCCACTGGCTTGGGACTTCCCTTGATCATCACCGGTGTCGTTCTCGGACCTAGCGACGAGGTATTGGATACGTTACTGTCCGTCTTTCGGTGCCCAAACTCAGGCGTGTCCACTGCTTCGGCGCCCGTGTTCAGGTCGACCGATAATTTATTTTCGTTCACCGGCTCCAAAGGTGAGCGGTAAAACGGCGCAGGAGATCGTACGAAGTTATTACTAGCGCCAGGACTTTTAATCGGCGTCTTCTTTAGCCCGCTGAACAGTTGCCTTCCACCAATCGCGTTGTTGATGGCGCTGACGCTGGGGTAGCCCAAGGGCGGACCCTCGGGAACAAAAGGATTCCACAACGCGGCGGCGCTCATCCAGTTCACGGCGCTGATCATCCACAAGAAGTTGACCGCCACAGCGATGCTCAAATAGCTGTAATAGTGCTCCTCGGCGACGAGCGAGACAACGATGAGCATGATACCGGCCTCTATGGCGAGAACGCCGATGATGACAGCGAATGGAATCAAAGCGTCTTCTCGTGTGAGCCCCCAAAAGGATTTCCTCGGGCACGACGTGGAACGCCACCAAAACTTGCCCTTGCGGTCAGTAGAGTTAGAGACGTACGAGGACGGCGGCCAGATCAAGCAAGCAACCAATAGCTTGACGTCATCGAGGACGGGCAAGTTCCAAGTCCGTCCCCAAATTTTAAACTCGCGCAATTCGCAAAACTTTTCCCAAACCTTTCGGTCGTGAGTGCCCGGGAGACGGATCTTCAACAAACCGAGGATAACGCACGCGTGGAAGAAAAATACAAGCATGACATACGGACCTGTGACCGCGGCAAAAAGGCCAATTGTGCAGATTCGTGCCGCGAGCTCAAAGAAGCGGTAGCACGCCTTGGCCATCATTTCAGACAGGTGTGCCTTGTGCATCTTCCAGTACTCTCTCCACGAGTACGCGGGCGGTTTTTCGTGCAAGTCTAACGAAACAAAACACAAGGTACCAGAGGTGATCGAACCCGCGACGGCCAGGAACAGGAGCATGTCGAATCCCTCCCGACCCGGGCAGACGCTGGTGGGAGACGAGCACGAGATTCCAATGTACGCCTGGAGCGTCGCCATGGGGAGCGTTAAGAAGATGGTATCCACGAGTTGCATCCCACGAAGATCCATTTCAGCCTTTCTCGCTCGCACATCATTCGTTCGGAGCGCACGCCAAGCGGCAAAGGCGGTGCCGAGCTGCAACATCGCGCACGCGGCACCAAAGCGCCTGACGACGACTTTGAAATCGTACTTGCTGAATCCAAAGACTTTTTGGTCCTTGCCCACACTTCCTTTCGCCGGTTTCTTGGGCATGGGATAGTGAAGCACCCAGTATCCAGTAATACACGCCGCCGAGAAGACGAAAAACGTCAAAACCATGCTGAACCACAACCAAGATCCCGCTCGAGCGAAGCGATGAAGTTCGCGCACCAACTGCGTCTTGGAGTAAAAGTCGAGCAAGATTCCAACTACGAGCATCAAGCGCTGCACGATGTTCAACGACGGACCCAGGCACTCGATACGCTCAAGAACTTGACGAGAGATTGGAATCGGGGTCATGGGAACGACGTTCGCCGGGAGAGACATGCGCATCGCTGCCCGCTTCTTTGCCGCCGCGCTCGGACGAGACGGCGTTGCGCCGGCATCAATGGAATTTCCGAGCACTTTATTCTCGAACGGTGCCGTCATGGGCGAACCAATGGACGCCCACATGCCACCAGGCTTCATATTACTTCTCGGCTCGACGTTACTCCGACGGAACCGATCCACCGGTGACATGAGCGGCGTTTGACTTCCCGCCGCTTCCTGTTGACTGGCTTCCTCGTCCTCATCCGCGCCCTCGGGGGTGCCGCCGAGGTTGACCTCGTCCTCGCATTCGTCTCCATCATCTCGTGCCGACGTCATCTTACGCTCCGGGGTCTCAAGTCCGTCCATATCCTCCTCCGCGCCCTCCTCAAGCTTCGCCGCCGCCTCCTCGATGGCGGCGACGCGCGCGCACACTCGCACCGGCGGTGTCTGCGTAGCCGGTCGTCCCATCCCTGGACTCTCCGCCATCGACCCCCACGCATCATCACCATCCTCTGCATCCTCAAATCCATCATCGTTCGCCGTCACGGGCGATTCCTCACCTCCGCTCGTCCTCGGCGTCCCCTCCACGCGCACCTCGCAGTCCTCGTCGTCGTCCTCGCGCGCGTCCTCGCTCGCCATCGACGACGTCACCGCGCGTCGTCCGTCGCTCGGCGTCGTCACCGGCGACGATTCTGCGTCGCACGCGCGCTTCCGAGCGCTCGCGCGCGTCGCCCGTCGCGTCGTCGGCATCCGCGCGCGTCGATGTCCCGGCCTCGTGTCGTTCCCCCGTTTTTCGACGCCGCGCGCGGTCGCGATGCGGTCGTCTTCGTCGCGCACGCTCGAGCGCGAGGATGAATAATATTAATCTCTGAGCGCTCGCGCGGCGTCTCGAGTCGAGGCGTCGCGCGCGGGGACGGTGAGCGTCGCGCAGTTGCGCGGCGTCGAGAGGACCGTTTGTATCCCGCTCGAAGAATTTGATGTGCTTTACAACGTGTAACTGTTTACCTATATACGACATTCGGACATACGGAGTATCATGCCACACGTGTACATATAAAGGCTAACGAAATAACCTACCAACATACTCGAATGGAAATAAACTGCCCGTTCTCGAAGAGCGCCCGACGCCGCGCCGCGCGCACGCGTCCGCCTCTTCGCGACGCTCGTTCACTAGCCATGGGTCGCGTCATCCGAGGTTGCCGTAAGGGTAAAGGGTCGGTGTTTACCTCCCACACCCACACCCGCAAGGGCGCGGCGAAGCATCGCCAACAGGTGCGTCGACGACGACCGGCGCGCGACGCCACGGGACGCGCGATGGCACCGCGATCGCGACGCGCGCTCGAGGATTGGCGCGCCGTGCGCGCGCGATCGACCGCTCGAAGCGCGGTGATGGGTGATGGAATATGCGTGTTATCGAATCGCGTCGACGCGCGCGATGGGGACGCGTCGGCGCGCGCGCGACGGGGTGAAACGTGGATGGAGTTGTGAAAGACCTAAGACGGACGACTGACGATGGGACTCGACGCCGCGACGCAGGATTACGCCGAAAGACACGGTTACGTCAAGGGCGTGGTGACGGATATCATTCACGACCCGGGTAGAGGCGCGCCGTTGGCCAAGGTGCGTGTTTGCGATGTGTTCGACGGCGCTGACGCTCGATCGTCCTCGACGGGAGTAGGGCTTTGGACGCGCGAGGCGCGCGCGCGCGGAGGGACGTGCGTTCGACGCGAGGGAAGATTCGAACGCCCCTGTGCGTGTTTGAATCAGTGACTGACGATGTTATAAACTTTTTCGTGCGATTTGTAGATGACGTTCCGTCACACCAAGCGTTACGGTCTCCAAAAGGAGCTCTTCATCGCGGCGGAAGGGACGTACACGGGTCAATTCGTGTACGCCGGTAAGAAGGCGCAGTTGGCTATTGGTAACATCTTGCCGATCAGCTCTATGCCGGAGGGTACGATCATTTGCAACGTTGAGTCCAAGCTCGGTGATCGTGGTACCTTGGCCAAGGCGTCTGGCGAATATTGCATCTTGATCTCGCACAACCTCGATACGGGTTTCTCCCGCATCAAGCTTCCGTCTGGGGCCAAGAAGACGATTCCTTCCGGTTGCCGCGCGACGGTTGGTCAAGTTTCGGGTGGTGGTCGCTGCGATAAGCCCATGCTTAAGGCTGGTGCGAGCTACCACAAGTACAAGGTCAAGCGCAACAGCTGGCCGAAGGTTCGTGGTGTGGCTATGAACCCGGTTGAGCACCCTCACGGGGGTGGTAACCACCAGCACATCGGTCACGCGTCCACCATTCGTCGCGACCGTTCGGCTGGTGCCAAGGTCGGTCTTATTGCCGCCCGACGCACTGGTCGTCTTCGTGGGGCGAAGCCTTCCGAGGCTGACTAGATTTCACCGTAATACGACTCTCTCGAGATTCCAAACCGTGCGCGCTCGTCTCGTCGCCTCGACCCGCGCGCTTCGTTCGACCAACGCAAAGATAATTACCACCCCTGAGCAGTCTATCTCACGCGTGGCAGTCTCTTTGCAACATCAACCGCTCGGCGCCTCGATCGGTCGCTCGCCCCACTCGTGGACGCGACCACTCGAGCGTCCCGAGCGCACATTCAACAAGCATTGCACTTTTTCTTTTTGCACTTTTCCTTCACATGCCGGACGGCGTCACGCCCGCCGAGCGTCACGCCCGCGCGGGCGTGCGCGCGAGACGATGGTCCTCGCGAAAGCGAAAACGCGCCGCGGCGGCCGCGGTCGAGTTCCGGCTCGTGTCGTACAACCTCCTCGCGCGACAGTACACGACACAGCTCGGTCGAGCGCTGTATCGCGTCGGTCCGCATCGCCTGGAGTGGTCTAGCAGAGCGAAGACGCTGCGATGCGAGCTCGAGATGCTGAGCGGTGACGTCGTGTGCGCGCAAGAGTACGAGGAGAAGGCGTGGAGAGGGAACGAGGCGCTTTTGGGCGACGAGTACGCTCGAGCGGCGCTGTGCGAGCGTAGCGGAGAAGCGCGAGGGGAGAAGCGAGCGGAGAAGCGGGAGGGGTGCGCGATATTCATCCGTCGCGGTGCGTTCACGTGTGAAACGACAGAGAAGTTGAAGTTTGATGATTACGGGTTGGGCGATAACGCCGCATGCGTGGTGACGTTGCGACATCGCGCTCGAGACGGTTTTCGGTTGGTCGTCGCAAACGCCCACTTGCTGTTCAACCCAAAGCGCGGCGACGCGAAGGTTGGACAGGTGCGCGTGCTGCTCGCGACTGTGGCGAGGATACGCCAAGACATCGTCGATCGCGGGCTGATGGCGCATTGCGTGATATGCGGCGATTTTAATTTTTCTCCAAATTCTGCGCTCTACCATTTCTTCTCAAACGGAAGGCTTGATTTGAGCGAGGTGAATAGGCGCGAGCTTTCGGGTACTCTCGTGGATGTTTTAGACGATAGAAACGTAGGTGATGACCAAGTCACTCGTATCGGGCGTTCGGAAACGGAAGACACGGCGATCAGAGCGTTCAATCAAGGTTGGGGCGCGTCACAGCTGGCTCTCGCGCTCGGCGACCGCAGCACGCCTTTTCCAAGCCGAACGGGCGTAGAATTAGAAAGTGCGTCTCAAAGTGCGACGCAAAAGCGGGGAACCGACGTAGAGCAAGTAAAAAATTTGATGCGCCTGACTCCGGGCGGATTTACGGTGCATCATGCGTTCGAAGCCGAACTTTCAAGCGCGTACGTCGCTGTCGCCGGCGGTGAGCCAGCGTTTACGACGTGCCACAACAAGTTTTGTGGAACGAATGATTACATCTGGTACACATCGAATCTCGAACCGACGCGTGTTCTACAGAGTCCGAGTTTAGATGACGTTCTGCGGTATGGAAAACTACCGAGCGTTCGATACGCGAGCGATCACGTGAGCATCGGCGCCGACTTTCGAATCGGATAGTAACATGAGTAGCATGTTGAAATTACAGTGCGTTCGTTTCTACAACCCACATGCGCGCGAAGATTTCATTCCCCACGTAGTGCAAAGTTCCTCAAGAGACCCATATCTGCGGTCTCTAGGAGAACGTCGAGTTGTTCGAACACTTTTTCGGCCACCTCCGTGCCTCGGAGAATGTCGTGCAGTTCCGCTCGAAACTTTGAAAAAAGCATTCGCGTAGATTGGCGCCTATGTTCAAGTTCCGGATTCTGTTCGAATGAGGGAAAGACGTACGAATTCCAAAGTTCATCGAAATCAACGAAATCCTCAACGCCCAACAGAGGATCATCGTTCGCCGCTCCGCACGTTGGAGCATCATCGCCAGATGCTTCAGGAGCGAGAAAGAACTCGTTATCCTCGTGCAACTGAGCGATAGATTTCGGCTCGAGCTCAGGATCCCAGCCGTAATCAAGAAATGGAAGTGGTCTGTGCGATCCGTCGCGCGGAGCTAGGCACAAGCGCCGCGCTAGATTAGCTTCCAACGCCTTGCTGTGCGTGTCGTCGTCGTCAGGAATGGGTTTAGCGGCGACGGCGTCGTCAGGCTCGTCGTCGTCACCCAGGTCTAGCTCTTTGCCTTTGCTGTTCCTCGAAGGAGCGTTAGCCTTTCTTCTGTTTCGGCCGTTTGCTTCTGGTTTCGCCGTTATCGTTGCGGCTAAAGTATCTCGACTTGCGGATGTCGTCGCCGTCTCGGCGACTGATTTGGTCGTTGCTTCATCCGCCGTTTCCCTCAACGTGTCCGAACGGTTCTTTCTCTTCCCAGAGGCTCGTTTTTTGACTTTGATGGGGACTTTCGTGTTCCCATGCGTGACTAGTTTCGTGAATGTTTTCTGTTCCTCCATTTGCGAGCCCCCGAACAAGTCCACGAGCATGCGCGCCGCGTCCTCTTGCGTCTCAACTTCCGCGGGCGCATCGGGCGTCATCGACCGATCTTCCGCCGCGTACACCATCACCGCCTCCGGTAACGGCACCTCCAACGGCCCCACGGGTTCAATTTGGTGCTGTACATCCGCCGCCTCCGTCCTCGCAAACAAGTCCCGCAGCGTCCTCTCCGACACCCCGAGCGCCCGCAGCTTCCCTCGATTCACCTCGTACGACGTCGTTCCCGGTTTGATCCGAAATATCTCGCTCCCATCGCTCGCACTCACCGCTTTGTTCGCCCCCGCCATGTTCAAAATCGTCGCGAAGAACGTGTCCGGATCCGGCGCCCCGTACCAGTACGAGTTTTTATCAAACGTCGTCCCGAAGATTGTCACCAGCATGAATTCCACTCGTTTCCTGTACGGCAGCTCCGCCCCCATGTTCCGCATGTGTCCGAGACCGAGAAACCTGAGCAACGATTTCGTGCGTTGCAGGATTTTCCTGCGCGTTCGAGCGTCGCGCGACGCGCGGCGGGCGATCGATCGTCAGTCGCGATTCCGTCGGTCCCCCGATCGCGTCGCGCGCGCGTCTGCGCGCGCGCCGTCTCGCTCGCGCGCGTCGCTCGCACCTGCGCTGATCCACCACGCGCGGTTTCGCTCGGTGCGATACCATGGCGTCGCGCGCGCGTCGCTCGAGGGCGAGCGCGAGGCGATCAGTGCGGCGAAACAGGGCACTGTCTCGTGCCCAGGTTCAGCGCGGATTCGGCGACGCGCGCGGGGTCGACCGAGGCTCGGCGCGCGCGAGCGCGGGCGCGAAACGAACGGTGGAGCGCGGCGTGGAGTGATGCGTGATTAAACGTTCGAACGCGCGCGACGCGCGCGATGGCGCTCGAGGGGGCGGCGCGGCGTCGACGACGCGTCGGACGCGAACGCGGACGACGCCGAGGCGTTCGCCGGCGCGAGCGCTCGACCCTCGGCGAGGGCTCTCTCCAACGCCGCGCGCGAGAAACGACCGTCGCGGCCGTCGCGCACGGTGCGCAGGGCGTTTCGCACCCCCGCGCGCGTGATCTCGGGTCGTCGCATGCGGGCGTGCTCAAACAAACCGATCCACGCCGCGGCGAGGAGCAAGAGCGTCAACGCGACGACGCGCTTTTGAGACCTTCGACTCTGAAGCAGTAAAACCCCGAGCGGCATGACGACGCAGATCAGAAACACGACCACGAGATCGAACCAAAACGTCTCCGCGTACGTCGTCGGCATGGCGTCATGGTGTGTCCGGCGAACCGCGCGCGCCGCGTCACACAATAGTCGTCGCGTTCGGCTCAACAACGACTGCACGCCGCGCGCGCGGTCGCGGCGCCACCGTCGCGCGCGTCGACCGAGACGCTCGCGCGCGCCGACGATAAAAATTTCCTTCGCGCGCGCGCGACGCGCTTTCGCGGCCGACGCGCGGCGCGCGCGTTTCAGACCATCCGCTCGCTCCGAACCAAACTTTGAAGTCGAAACGTCGACCAGCTGTCTGTCCCTGTCGCGTCAAATCGCGTCGCCGCGCGATGTCCGCGCGATGGCGCGTGACGTG
>JACLAB010012078.1_pt1 | contig 10948 bp, 9 predicted proteins | sample 8027921 | NCBI WGS metagenome assembly JACLAB01 (sample SAMN15725117, study PRJNA655200) | protist metagenome | isolation source: fluorescence activated cell sorting (FACS) single amplified genomes of... | place: USA: West Boothbay Harbor, Gulf of Maine | collected 2000-07-19
GACCTCCTCGAACAAGAACGACTGAATGCTCTTGTAAATTATGACCTTCCCCTGGAATATAAGCAATGATTTCGTTTTGGTTTGTAAGTTTAATTTTTGCAATTTTACGAACAGCTGAATTTGGTTTTTTTGGTGATTTTGTATAAACTCTTAAACAAACTCCTTTTTTTTGAGGCGAGTTCATGAGTGCGGGAGTTCTAATTCTCTTTGTTTTATGAACTCTTTGTTGAGTAATTAATTGATTTGTAGTAGGCATACAACAGAAATTTTTTTAAAAGTGGGCTTAAACAAAAGCCCACAAAAGACTACTTTTGGAAAGTAAGTAAAAAATGTTCAAATTTACCTAATAAAGGCATGAACACAAGAAAATACACGAAAAAATACACGGAAGCAAGTTGACCAATTAAAACGTACGGATCTTCGACTGGTTGACACCCAATCCACCCTAATAAAAGACAGTCAGCAACCAATAACCAAAATAACTTTCTGTGTAAAGGTCTGAAACTTGAACTTCGAATTGGTGACGTGTGAATAAAAGGTAACACAAGAAGAGACACAAAAACAAGACCAATTGCAAGAACACCTCCAAGTTTATTTGGAATACTTCGTAAAATTGCATACACTGGTAAAAAGTACCATTCTGGCACAATGTGTGCAGGTGTAGACATTGGATTCGCAGGAATATAGTTATCAGGGTGTCCTAATGCATTTGGTGCAAAGTAAATAAACCATGAGAAAAAAATTGCGAATACAACCCAACCAACTAAATCTTTAAGTAAAAGATATGGATAAAATGGGATTTTATCGACTGTGGCGCTACAACCAAGTGGATTGTTTGACCCATATTGGTGTAAAGCAACAATATGTACAAGACTTGCACCGGCAATAATAAAAGGTAAAAGATAGTGTAAACTGAAAAATCTGTTGAGTGTGGCATTATCAACTGAAAAACCACCCCAAAGCCAATGCGTAATATCTGTTCCTACGACTGGAATTGCACTTGCAAGACTAGTAATTACTGTAGCCCCCCAAAAAGACATTTGTCCCCATGGTAAAACATACCCAATAAATGCAGTTAAGATCATAAGGAGGAGAATCACAACCCCAACAATCCAAACTAATTCTCTTGGACTTGTATAACTTCCGTAATACAGACCTCTAAGTAAGTGTAAATACACTACGATAAAAAACATACTTGCACCGTTTGCATGCATATAACGTAAAAACCAACCACCTTCTACATCTCTCATAATATGCTCCACACTTAAAAAAGCTAGATCAATATGAGGTGTATAATGCATTGCTAAAAAGATACCTGTTAGAATTTGAAGAATAAGGCAAATACCAGCCGTTGACCCAAATCCCCACCAATAACTTAGGTTCGATGGTGTTGGATAGTCAATTAAATGATCATTGACTGCTGCTAAAAGAGGTTGTTTTAAAAAAGATAATCTTTTCATAAATAATGTTTTTGTTGCGTCATCGGTTAGCACAAACTTTGACTGTTTGTTTGTGTGAAAAAAATTTTAGTACGAAAAAGCTGCAATTTTTACAAACCTTACACATTTCGCCTATCAACGTGAGAGTCTTTCACGAAAAAAAAGAATTTGTCTTGAAAAAAGTTTCCCGTTTTATATGCTTTCAACGGTTCTCCTGTCTTAACGTAGCTTCCTGGCAATGCTCGTGGCCGAACAACCAGTCCACCAGAGGTTAAATACTTCCGGTCCTCTCGTACAAAGAAGTAGTTTTCTCAATTCTTGCGCGCACCCCAGGTAGAATCCAAACTGTCTCACGACGTTCTAAACTCAACTCAGGTACCATTTTCATCGGCGAACAGCCGAACCCTTGGGACCTTCTTCAGCCCCAGGATATGATCAGTCAACATCGAGGTGCCAAACAATTCCGTCGATAAGGACTCTTGGGAATTATTAGCCTGTTATCCCTAGCGTATCTTTGATTCGTTAAGCAAAAGCCCTTCCACACGGTACTTTTGGATCACTATGGCCGACTTTCGTCTCTGCTCGACTTGTTTAGTCTTGCAGTCAGGCAAACTTTTACCATTACATTCTACAGAAAGTTTCCAACTTCCATTGAGTTTACCTTCGCACGCCTCCGTTACTCTTTAGGAGGCGACCGCCCCAGTCAAACTGCCTCATTTACACTTTTTTTGAATTCAAATGAGAATGAAGAAACCCAGAAGGTGGTATTTCAAGGGTGTATGGACTCCCACCTTTCCTACATACTTGATTTCTTTCTTCAATGTAAATGTACAGTAAAGATGCATAGGGTCTTCTCGTCTTGGGGCACGATTTCCGCATCTTCACGGAAAATTCAATTTCACTGAGTCCATGCTGGAGACAGTAGGGCAATCGTTACGTCTTTCATGCAGGCCAGGAATTAGCTGGCAAGGAATTTCGCTACTTTATGATTGTTATAGTTACAACCGCCGTTTACTAGGCCTTCAATTCAACTCTTGCAAGTCTTCTCTTAAGCTTCTAGCACCGGGCAGACGTCAGACCCTATACTTCATGTTACCATTTTGCAGAGTCCTAATTTTTTAGTAAAAAGTCGTCACCCTCAATTTTGTGTCACCAATGTTTTGGTTTCCCTTCTTCCTAAGGTACGGGAATATTTTGCCGAGTTCCTTCAGCATGGTTATCTCAACGCCTGAGTCTATTCGACTTGTTCACCAGTGTCGGTTTTGGGTACGGTCATCACACATTAAACCTTTTCCTGAAATCAAACAACAAAAGCACCTATCCAATTTGGTGTCTTTTTTTGTATTCATTTGTCAGTTTAATGAAATTCATCACTTGACTGTTTTCACAGCAAATTTAGAAGCCGAGTCACTCTGCGCTGAACACCAGATCGCAGAAACCCTTGAACTTACGGCGATCATGATTTTCACATGATTTTTCGTTACTCATGTCAGTATACTCACTTTTGAATCCTCCAATATTTTTCACAAAATATCTTCATTGGTTTACAAAACGCTTCGCTACCATGTTTATGTTGCTTCGGTAAATAAGTTGAGCCCCGATACATTGTCAGCGCTTTCTTCCTCGACTAGTGAGCTATTACGCTTTCATTATAAAATGGCTGCTTCCAAGCCAATTTCCTAGTTGTCTTTGGAACAAAACTTCTTTTTCCACTTACTTATTGTTTAAGGACCTTAGCAAACATTCTGGGCTGTTTCCCTTTTGACTTAAAACCTTAGCACTTTAAGTCTGACTGTTTTTCTTTGAGTCATAAAGTATTCGGAGTTTCAAGAAGATCAGTAAGGCTTTGGACCCCCATAGCTTCATGAGTGCTCTACCCCTTTTGACTTTGAACAAACGCTTTACCTCAATAAATTTCGCGAAGAACCAGCTATCTCTAAGTTTGATTGGCCTTTCACCCCTACCCACAAATCATCCGCGCCTATTGCTACAGACGTCGGTTCGGTCCTCCAAAAGAAATTACGCTTTCTTCAACCTGTTCATAGGTAGATCACTTAGTTTCGGGTCAAATGAATCCAACAAAATGCACTTTTAATACTCGCTTTTGCTTCGCCTCCACGTCACCGCTTAAGCAAGCTGAATTCATTTACTCACTGACCCATTATGCAAAAGGTACGCTAAAAAACCGTAAAAGTTCTTTAACTGCTTGTACGTTTCAAGTTTCAGGATCTTTTTCACTCCCTTTTCTAGGGTTCTTTTCACTTTTCCCTCACGGTACTTGTGCACTATCGGTCTCAACAGTATATTTAGACAAAGAAGGTGGTCCTCCTTACATTCAAACAATTTGATTTGTTTTACTTAAAATATAAACAAGTGACAAAAATACTGGACTCTCACCATCTTTGGTCAAGGATTCCACCTTGTTCTGATTGCTTCCAAGTTTACAATGTCTGTTCCGCTTTCTTTCGCCAATACTTACGGAATCTCGGTTGATTTCTTTTCCTAAAGGTACTTAGATGTTTCAGTTCCCTTCGTAAAATAAACTTTTGTGGTTTACCACAGTGGAGATTCACTTGTCTTTGAGGATTCTCTTCAAGTGACTTTTCGCAATTATATACGTCCATATGTGTTGTTGAGCCTAAGCATCCACTTAAAACTTTAGTAATGAGAGGGGGGATTGAACCCCCGACCATCGAGGTATGATTCCGACGTTCTACCAAACTGAACTATCTCATTCATTCTCAACAAGATGTTTGTCGAGAAAATTTTTTTTTGTCATCCAAAGAGGAATCAGCATCGTTTACGGCGTGGACTACCAGGGTATCTAATCCTGTTTGCTCCCCACGCTTTCGCACCTCAGTGTCAGGTTCAAACCAGAAAATTGCCTTCGCTTTAGATATTCCTTCTAATCTCTAAGAATTTAACCTCTCCACTAGAAATTCTATTTTCCTCTTTTGACCTCAAGATGAAGAGTATTGATTGCAAACCCAATGCATCCCATTGGAATGGCACAATCAACTCCAATCATCCACCTACATGCCCTTTACGCCCAATAATTCTGAATAACACTTGCTCCTCCTGTCTTACCGCGGCTGCTGGCACAGAATTTGCCGGAGCTTCTTCTTGAAGTTAAGACATTATCTTGACATCTTCATGAAAGGGCTTTACGATCAATATAACCTTCATCACCCACGCGAAATAGCTGGATCAAGCTTGCGCTCAGTGTCCAAGATTCCTCACTGCTGCCTCCAAATAGAGTCTGGGCCGTATCTCAGTCCCAGTGTGACTGGCCATCCGCTAAGACCAGTAAAAGATCATCGACTTGGTATGCTTTTACCACACCAACTATCTAATCTTACGCAAGCCCATCAAAAAACGATAATCAAATCTTTGAATATTCACGATTCCCATGAATTTTTTGGTAGGTTCTTACGCGTTACTCACCCGTTCGCCATGTTTTTAAAACATTCGACTTGCATGTGTTAAGCTTTCCGCTAGCGTTCATTCTGAGCCAGGATCAAACTCATGAATTCAAAACAAAATATGATACTAAAAAAGGAGTCTATCCAGCTACAGGTTCCCCTACAGCTACCTTGTTACGACTTCACTACAATTATAAACAATACTGTAAAAATATCTACCAGAGTCGAACATCAACAAGTCTTTTTTGTTTCTGGTACTTTTTATGTTAAAACTCAAATAAATGTATTTTTTTGAGTACAATTCACTTTCAGAGTGTGACGGGCGGTGTGTACAAGGCTTAGATACAAATTCACCGTAGCATGCTGATCTACGATTACTAGCGATTCCGACTTCATGGTCTCGAGTTGCAGAGACCAATCTGCACTAAGATGATGTTTAAAGGGTTGCTCCTTGTGACCAAATTGCATCTTTTTGGCATCATCATTGTAGCACGTGTGTAGCCCAATTCATAAGGGCCATGCGGACTTGACGTCATCCTCTCCTTCCTCCTTTATCTCAAAGGCAGTTAGTTCAATGATTCAAAGCAAAGAACCCGAGGGTTGCGTTCGTTCTAGGACTTAACCCAACAGCTCACGCCACGAACTGACGACAGCCATGCAGCACCTGTAGAAAATAAAAAGCACAAAAAATATGCATTCTTTTCTATGTCAAAAATTGGTAAGGTTTTGCGCGTTGTGTCGAATTAAACCACATGCTCCACCGCTTGTGTAAGCCCCCGTCAATTCCTTTGGGTTTTAACCTTGCGGTCGTAGTCCCCAGGCGGCTGATTTCACGCCTTAGCTCACTCTCCGAAAAAAAGACAAAAAAAAATACATTTATGGAAAAAAAGTACAATGTGCACGATGCAACGCACAGAGAAACATCAGAAAAGAACGTGAAAAAATACCTTAAAGAAGGGTTTCGAAAAAACGAAAAAAGAGGTATTGAATAAGAGCTAAAACTATTTACACACTCAAAAAAGAAATGTTCTATAAAAACCTTTGAAAAGAAATCATGCGTTTTATTTGACAAAGTGGTTTACTAACCAAATAGTAGAAAAATACACTTTTTATGGTACCAATACTTTTCAACAAAAAACTTTCCCTACTGCAGAAGGGGGTTTGTCTCTAGAGACAGAGACTGATAAAGTTTGTTCTGTTGATCGACACAGAGAAGATATGTATTCCATTTCCCAGAGACATGACTCGAACCCTTTATATGACCTAAACACCTACGTTTTTTAAATACTTCTTTTTGCAAATCTTTCTATGAGTTAAACATTTTTATATATTTTATTGCATATTTTTAAAAGGTTCTTTTGTGAGCATAGAGTTGTTTATGGTATGCAAAAGAATTATGTATGAAATGCTACATATGATGTGTTTTTTTTTGATGTTTAATCTTTCTCTATGAGGACTGTTTCTTAGGTATGTTCTTCTGTGTAAAATGTGGGCTTGTCTGCAATAGGGAAAGTTTTTTGTGCATGGTTCATGTAAATCCTTTATGTAACGGGTATATTTAAAAACTCTAATGTTTTTCTTTCTTTTTTCTGGTGCAAGAGAGAGATCTTTTATAAAGACCTCTCGTCAAGCATCCTAAAACACAAAATTATTTTGTTAATTGTGCTGGTGATTTAATCGCTGGAATTTCTTCAAAAGTATGAAACGCTGGTGGAGATGTGACTGTCCATTCTAATGTTGGTACAGAGGCATCAGACTCATCAAACTTCCATGGATTTGTTGGGCATTTTTCTGTTCCAGTTAATGTAAGATACACAACATAAAAGAAAAAAACACTTGCTAAAATAGAAAGATACGAACCATAACTACAAACCGCATTCCAGCCTGCAAATGCATCTGGATAATCTGGAATTCTACGAGGCATTCCTGCAAGGCCAAGAAAATGCATTGGGAAGAATGTTAAGTTAACCCCAATAAAAAATAACCAGAAATGGATTTGTCCATAAACTTCTGGATATTGATATCCTGAAATCTTTCCAATCCAATAATAAAATCCTGCAAATAGAGCAAAGACAGCGCCCATGGATAAAACGTAGTGGAAGTGAGCCACGACATAATAGGTATCGTGTAATGCGATATCAATTCCAGCATTCGCAAGCATCACACCTGTAAGTCCACCTACAGTAAATAAAAAAATAAAGCCAACAGCAAAAAGCATTGGTGTTCTTAAATAAAGTGACCCTCCCCATGCGGTTGCAATCCAACTAAAAATTTTAATCCCAGTCGGCACAGCAATAATCATGGTTGCTGCAGTAAAATAGGCTCTAGTATCGACATCTAATCCGACCGTAAACATGTGATGCGCCCATACAATAAATCCTAGGACTCCAATACTGAGCATCGCATAGACCATCCCAAGGTATCCAAAAATAGGCTTTCTTGAAAAAGTACTAATAATATGACTTACAATCCCAAATCCTGGGAGAATTAAAATGTATACTTCTGGATGTCCAAAAAACCAGAAAAGGTGTTGAAAAAGAATCGGATCCCCACCCCCTGCTGGGTCAAAAAACGACGTATTAAAATTTCTATCTGTTAATAACATTGTAATTGCACCTGCAAGTACAGGTAATGACAGAAGTAAGAGAAATGCAGTAATAAGGACAGACCATACAAATAAAGGAAGTCTGTGCATACTTAAACCTGGACCTCTCATATTGAAAATAGTTGTAATAAAATTAATTGCGCCAAGAATACTTGAAGCTCCTGATAAATGAAGACTAAAGATCGCTAAATCTACAGCCCCACCGGAGTGACTTGTAATATGGCTTAATGGCGGGTACACTGTCCACCCAGTCCCAACACCCACTTCAACTAAAGCACTACTTAAAAGAAGTAAGAGTGAAGGTGGTAATAACCAAAAACTAATGTTGTTTAAACGTGGAAATGCCATATCCGGGGCCCCAATCATAATTGGTACAAACCAGTTCCCATACCCACCAATTAAAGCAGGCATCACCATGAAAAAAATCATGAGAAAAGCATGTGCCGTAATGAGGACATTATACAGTTGATGGTTTCCTGCAAGAATTTGATTTCCAGGTTGAGCGAGTTCCATACGGATAAGTACAGAAAAACATGAGCCAAGAACTCCAGAGAAAGCACCAAAAATTAAATAAAGGGTTCCAATATCTTTGTGATTTGTTGAGAATACCCAACGATTAATAAAGTTCATCATAAATAATATGTGTTCTGAGTAAGGTCTTGAGAGAACTGCGAGTCCCTTGAAACCAAAGTATTTACAGCAAGAAATAGGGTCAAAATTCGAGTTCAGAATGGGTTCGGTTGGTTTTTATTTCTTTCTCTCTTCTCAAGAGATTTATGGTATCTTGCCTTACAAGGCAAGATAATATATGCACCATTATTTTTTCAACTGCATACAAGCTTGATCAAATAATTGTGGGGTTAAAGTTTCTTGATGTTTTTGAAAGTAATGAAGCACACTTTGTTGAAAATTACGTTGAATTTTGTTATGGAGTTCGTGTTGAAACTGTTTTTCTAAAGAAAGGATTTGTTGTAACTTTTGAACACATTTTTTCTGAACACTTGATTCGAATGCTTTGATTCTTTGTTGTTGAGAAATTTCAAGTTCTTCAAGAGCGGCTTTCTTTAATGTTTCACAACTTGCCACAAGTTGGACACTTTGTTGGTATGTGCTCTGAAGTTTTTGGATTGTTTCAGCTTTCGACACAAGCATTTGTTCTAATTCTTGCATAATAGCTTTTCTTCGTTCATCAAAAGTCATTTTTACAGAATCTTGGAATGAATAAAAACTAAAAAGAACAAAGAATAAAAAACTTAACGCGACCAAAATTTCCTCATTATAAATAATAATATTTTTTGAACTACAAACGAGGAAAGCAAGTGTTGAAGCTAAAATTAAAGTTTTATTTTGGAAAATCATGTAAATTGTTTTTTTTTATCTTTTAGAAAAATCTTATAAATTACTTAAGTTTTGTTTTTGTCGATGCATTCATGACTTTTTTCATAAGAGTTTTATAAAAAAATTGTGCAGTTTTTGTCTGATTCATAGGGTTTGCACGTGTCGTATACAACGGTAAAACATCTTGCATTTGTTGCATTGTTTGTTTTACGGTCATGTTTAACTGGATTTTCTTGTTCTGGTACTTTTGAAACACTTGGTTTGTATGCTTATTCAAAGTATCTTTTTGAATCCCAAGAAGTTCTTGAGTTGTTTGAAACTGTTGAATACAATTTTGTTTTGTTTGTTGCACACTTTTTGAAAAAACATGTTGTGTTTTTGTTGAAAGATCAACAAATTCATTGGATGTGGAGTCTTCTGTATTATTTTGTTGCACAGCTTCTCGAACTGCAAAAATTCGAGTGATTTTTGGTAAATAATTTTGAACTAATGTAATATAAAAAAATGTAAAAAAGATACAAAACCAGAAAAATTGAGGAAAGTAAGACACAATATCTAACTGAGGCATAAGACAATAAATTTTTTTTAAGTTTGTGATTGACTTTTTAAAGGGAAAGTGGCTGAGCGGTTTAAGGCGACAGACTGTAAATCTGCTGATTGTTTTCATCGCAGGTTCGAATCCTGCCTTTCCCAGTCACCTTATCCTTTTAAAAGATTCATATACTCAATAGCAATCGTTCCACGAGCTCGATAATAAATCACGAGGAGTGCAAGCCCAATCGCAGATTCTGCTGCTGCTACTGTTAAGATTAAGAGAGAGAAAAGTTGTCCAATAAGATCGTCTAAGTACGTTGAGAAAATAAGAAAATTAAGATTGACCGCTAAAAGCATTAATTCAATGCACATTAACATGACAACAATATTTTTCCTATTGAAGAAAATCCCCCAAATCCCTAATAAAAAGAGCAGTAAAGAACAGGTTAAAAAGCTAATACAATTCATAAGAATTTTAAAGTTTTTTGGTTGGATAACATAATGGTAATTCAGGGTAGCAGGATTTGAACCTGCGACCACCTGTACCCAAAACAGGTACGCTACCGAACTGCGCTACACCCTGACATATTCTACAGGATTCGAACCTGTGACATTCAGCTTAGAAGGCTGATGCTCTATCCAGCTGAGCTAAGAATACATCAACGAAAAGATTAATATAAGCCGAATTCTGATGAGGAACACCTCTTTTGCCCATTTGTCTGCGTATCTATTCACATAGTACGTCGAGCAACTTTAAAGTTTTGCTTTTGATAGGGTTTTACTCAATTAAGTTACCTTAACTAAATTTCAATGTATTTTTTCTGTAACACTTTCCCAAAAATCTTTTTTGCAAGCTGTTAGCTTGTATCAAATAAAAAGTTCGGACTTTTCTCTCTTCAATTGAAGAGCGGGCATTTTTAATCTTTTAGAAAATTTAGAGTATTTTGCGGATATGGATTAATGGTAAATTTTCTGTCTTCCACACAGACGACATGGGTTCGATTCCCATTATCCGCTCAGTTGTCGCTTACTTGGTGAAATTGGTAAACACGACAGACTTAAAATCTGTTCCTTTTAGGTTATCGGTTCAAGTCCGATAGTAAGCAATAAAAAAATATTTTTTATGAAAATGCATAAACAATTTAAAGCGAAACCTTGTAAAAGGTTTGGAGCTGCTCTTTGGAAGCACCGAAAGCTTACTTTAAAGCAAGAAAAAGCTATCCTCCTCAATAAGAAGAAAATGAATATGAGGAAAATTTCAAACTTCTCACTTCAGTTAAGGGCGAAACAACTCGTTTCTACTTTGTACGGACAACTAAGATTACAACAATTTAAGCAACTCATTAGAAAAAGCGAAAAATATAAAGGGAAAATGGCTCATATTTTGTTTAGTTTACTCGAAAAACGAGTAGATAGTTGCTTAGTACAACTTAAGTTCGCACCAACTTTTTTAGCGGCAAGACAACTCATTAATCATCAAAAAGTTTTTGTCAATAATCAAATTGTAAAGTCACCCAGTTTTATTCTTAATCCCGGTGATTTAATCAGTTTTAAAGATGACACAAAAGAAATGATTGCTGCAAATGTACAAACTTTAAGCCAACAACAAC
>JACLAB010015452.1_pt1 | contig 10898 bp, 6 predicted proteins | sample 8027921 | NCBI WGS metagenome assembly JACLAB01 (sample SAMN15725117, study PRJNA655200) | protist metagenome | isolation source: fluorescence activated cell sorting (FACS) single amplified genomes of... | place: USA: West Boothbay Harbor, Gulf of Maine | collected 2000-07-19
TTTCGTCTCGCCATTCTGTACAGTATTTCCTCTTCTTCTTTGTCTTCTTCTTCTTCTTCGAAACGTTGAGCGCGCTTTTGTGAGTAAAGAAATGACAACTTCTTCTCCCCCAAACTTTTGCCTTTCGAAGAGAGAAAAGTTCGTTACGATATACTCCTCTCTCTCTCTCGCGAACAACCACATATACTAACTTTGTTGCCACCACGAACCGCACAAAACAACACTTCTCAGAGCACGCAGCCGCCTTTTTCGAAAAACAGCACAAAATGTCTCTCTTCTCAAACGCAGAAGAAGAACGGAAAAAGAAATGGATGACTTTTATGGAAACGAATCGAATGTTCTTTGGAAGCGGCAACGACGACGAGAACGAGAACGAGAACGAGAACGAGAACAAGTCGTGTCTGATCGTGGTCGACGTGCAAAACGATTTCCTCTCACCAACTGGCGCCTTGTCCGTCCCGAATTCGGAAGAAATCATCGAGGATGTGAACGCGTTAGTCGATGTATTCTCCGAGAGAAACGAGCTGGTGATTTTTACCCAAGACTGGCACTGCCCAGAGCACTCCTCGTTCGCGAGCGCGGAAAAGAATAAGAAACCGTTCGACGAGGTGGTGAAGTGTTACAAAAAAAACGAAGGAGGAGAAGTAAAAGTGGTGCAGACGTTATGGCCGGACCATTGCGTGCAAGGGACGAAAGGCGCGGAGTTTCACGAGAGAATTCGAGTCCCCACTTCGGCGAAAGTTATTCGGAAAGGGTTCCGTAAACGGGTGGATTCGTACTCGGCGTTTCTGGAAAACGATAAAGAAACGGAAACTGGGTTGAGCGAGTTTATTCGCGGCGTGAATAAAGGATTGGAGTTATCATCATTAACATCGTCATCGAAGAGTGATGATAACGCCGCGAAAAGTCCAAAAATCACGCACTGCGTGATCGTCGGCGTCGCTTTCGATTATTGCGTCCGTTTCACCGCCGAGGACGCTTTCGAGCTCTTCGATCGCGTCGTCGTTTTGGAAGACGTGACTCGAGCGGTAAATCTCGGTGACTCGGTCAAAGAGGCCAGAAAAGCGATGGAACAGAAAGGCGTTCACGTGGTTAAAATCAGCGACGGGGACAACAACATATAATAGCACATCATACGTAGAGTAGTAGTAGTAGTAGTAGTAGCAGTAGTAGTAGTAGTAAGAATCTCTTCAAAGAAGCAGACGCACTTTATGTAATACTCTCGCTTCGTTGTAACACTAATAATAAGAACAAGAACAAGAACACGGCAATAAAGAATGGGTGGCACGGCAAACATCCGCCGCGAGGCCAAAGCTTCGAGGGAACAAGAGCAACTCGCGAAAACGAAAGCGCAGGAGCACAAAGCGAACGAAGATGCGAAATTCATCGGCTTCGAGAACCCGACGTTAAAACGAGAGAAAAAGAGAGAAGAAGACGCGAAGAGAGAAGACGAAATCGCGCTGAGGAAAGCGGAGAACAGAAGAGTAGCGAAAATGGAGGAAGAGGAGATGAACAAACTCGGTCAGAAGAAGAGTTCGAGCAGTAAGAAGCTGACGAAATTCGAAATCGAACAGAACAAAGCGATGGATGCAAAGGCGAGATTGAAAGCGAAATTCGCGGCGAAGCGAGAAGCGGAGTCGTACGTCAACGTGGACGAAATCGAAAACACAAACAAAGCACGCTTCGACGCAGAAAATAAAGAAGCAGTAAAAGGAGGAGGAACTATCGACAGAGCGGTCAAGGAGTTGACTGGATTGGACATCGCGAAGAAAACGCAACCGGTTTCGATGAAGGCGGCGTACAAAGCGTTCGAGGAGAGAGAACTCCCCGGGATGAAAGAAGAACGGCCAGGGTTGAAGAAAAGTCAGTACGACGAGTTGTTGTCCAAAATGTGGAAGAAAGATCCGACGAATCCCGTGAACGTTAACGCTTTAAAGAACGGCAAATGATGCAGCGATAGCGGTTGATTGAGACTCGCAGAGGAGCAAAGAGAGAACTGCTCAAAACCACCACAAGTTAAGTTGTGTTGTTTGCACGCACACTTAATTAAAGCGCACTTAAAGACAGTAAAATCCTCTCGTTTTCGAGCGCTCAAAAAGACCCTCTTTTTCCTTCGTTTCTTCTCAATGATTGCGTCTTCTTCTTCTTCTGCCGCTGCTGCTGCTCTGTCGTCGTCGAGTCATCATCATCATCATCACACGCAGCAGCGCATTATCCAAAACTTCAAGAGAAAGACGACGACGACGACGACGAAAACAACAACAAAAGCTCTGACGGGAGACCAACAAGGAATTTATAATCCTCCGGAGTCGAAAGAGGAGGCGTTTCAGCAGTGCGCGACCGCGATCGAACGTCTCGTAAACGCGTCCCAGAAAAAAAGCAGTTCGAATAAAAAACGAGCGATGCGAAAGCAAGTCTCGAAAAGAGGGCAATTTTTATGCGCGGAATTACCGGTGATGGACGACGGCGCTTTATCCACGTCGGAGATGGCGTTATCGCTGGTGTTTGACGAGGAAAACACGAGCGTGGTGTACGCGGACGAAGAAGCGGCGAGGAAGAGCGCAGAGAAGAATGGTAAAGTGGAAACGTTCTCGCTGGCGGAAGCGTTGGAGGTAGAGGCGGATTTCATCGCGAGCGAGAAGACCGGGGCGGTATATTTGGTCGGGTTTGGAGAAGACGAAGTTGAACAGGCGGTGAAGTTAACGAAGAAGATTAACCCGTCGCGGGCGATTGTTTTGGTGAACGCGGAGTGGATGCACGCCGGTGATGGGGGAGATATTTATAAATCCGAAATCATTGCGAGCGGGAAAGACGTGGATTCGATTTCAGAGACGGAGAAGTTTAAGAATCAATTCGCGGTGGTGTACTCGTATTTACCCTTAGCAATTGAGAATAAGGTATTCGGCCAAAACGCTGGAGGGGCTATATTCAAGTGCGTCTTAGGTGGCGCACCGAGCGGGACGCCGTGGAGAATATTAATCACGGATAAAGATGGAAAGTTTAGTCAAGTCGGCGCGATGCAACGAAGACCCGAAGGCGAGGACATTCAAAACACTTTTTATAACGCTTACGCGGCAACAAGTCAGGTGAATAAAGGCGTCGGAGCGATAAAGAGCACGTTCGATAAGTTCAAAGAGAATTTACCTAACCCGTTCGGTGGCGGCGGATAGAAGTAGAAAATAGTATAGGTCCAGTAAATTACTTCGTATTAATTCATTTTTACAAAATTGTGTTTCTCTCTATTTCTTCTTCTTCGCGCGCGCGTTTGCGCGCGTATGTGTGCGCGTATGTTATTCAGCACGTTCTTCTTGTCAACGATAATTGTATTCTCTCCGCCACTGAAATTTTCATCATCAAGCAGTCTCGGCGAACTGCGTCAAATCAAACGTCAACACCTTTGAGCACGCCTCTCGTTGGTCTCTCGAAACGCCGACTAACGACTCCGCCTTGTCGTAAAAGTTATCCTTGAGCGAAATGACGATGGATTGCGTACCACCTTTGCCTAAGGATTTCGAGCGGACAAACCTAGCCATTTTTTCGACGTTGGATTTATCCAACGCCGCGTCGACTTCGTCCAAGACGAAAAATGGCGACGCGCGATAGGAGTGAATCGCAAAGAGCAACGCCAAAGCGGCGATAGTTTTCTCGCCGCCCGATAACATCTCCATCTCGCGGTATCGCTTAGATGGAGGCATGGCGGTGAAGTTCACGCCACCCAAGAACGGTTCGTCGTAATTTTCGAGTGTTAAGAACGCTTGACCTCCCGTTGGATGCGCGCTACCTTTCGTCAACTCTCGGTACGTCTCAGAGATTCTCTTCTCGACGTGCTCAAACGCGCCTCTAAAACGAGCGCCTCTCGTCTCCGCAATCTCTCGGAAGGTGATTTGACACGCGCTCAACTTTTCTCGCGCATTATCAATCTCAACCGCTTGTTGCTTTTCCTTTTCGAGAATTTGGTCGTACTGTTCGAGCGCTTTCATGTTTGGCTCGAGCTTTTCTAAAGTAGCGGCGCGTTCGTTGCACTCGTCGCGCATTTCCCCGTCGAGTCGGTCTCTTTGCGCCTGATCGATGGCTAAGCGCAACTCGGGTTTCAAGTCCGAATAGTCTACCGCGTAGTTTTCGTCCGTATCGTACTCACTTCTTGGCGCGTCCACGTCCAAGGCGTCGTCGTCATTTTCTACTTCTTCGTCTTCTTCTTCTTCGTCGTCGTCATCGCCCGCAGTCTTTCTTTTTCGAGACGAACTCTTCTTCTTCTTTTTCGCACTACCAGAGCCGGCGGCGAGTTGCGCCGCTCGCGGGATTTCCAACAACTCCATGCTCGCATTCTTCAAGACGTCCAATCTCGAACCTCTCAACGCGTCCAAGTGATTATTCTTGGCGTTAATCAACCTCGAAAATCGTTCCCGTTCGTCGTTGGCTTCCGCGTTGAGCTCTTTCAGAGATTGCAATTCGCGTTCGACGCTTCTCGCGTCGTCTTTCGCGCGTTTCAATTCACCATCCAGCTCTTTCAACTGCGTCTTCATCTCCGCCGTGCTTTGATTGAGTTTTTCCAACTCCGTTTCCAAAGTTTCGATTTCCTTTTCGCACTTTTTGATATCTTTCTCGTTGCGTTTGATGGCGGAGTCGTTGTCGCGGGATTTTTCGTAATCGAGTAACTCAACGACGCGCGCGCGTTGCGACGCAAACTCTGCTTTAGCTTCCGCTTGTTTCTTTCGCCTCGTCTCTCGTTCTTCTTCGTGCTCGCGAATGTTTTTGATGCCGACGCGCTTGGAAAACTCGGCGTAGATTTCGTCGGAAATGTCGTGGATTTTCGCGTCCAACTCGACAATTTTTGCCTCGAACTCTTTGATGGATTTCTCCGTCGCCTCGCGTTCGGGAATGATCGGTTTCAACGCGTCGTTAATTGAAGTCATTTCATCTTGAAACCGCTTCAATTTTGCCTCGACGTCTTTGTAATCTTCCTTCAAATTCGCCAAATCGCGTTCGTGTCGTTGCTTTTGAGAGTACACCGCGCTCTCCTCGTTTATGATTTGTTGCACCGATTTCAACTTCAACATTTCCGTTTCTAACTTTTCTTTTTCTTTACGCCACGTGTCAATATCCGCTCGCGTGAATCTGTTCGCTTTATCCGTCAATCCTTGAGAGCTCCCACCGGTAAGTTTACCTGCTTTATCGATGCTCGTGCCGTCTAAAGAGACGACTTTCAATAGCGCGCCGGCGTTCTTCTTGCTCTTGTCGTACGCAAGTTTCTTCGCCTCGGCGTGGGTGTCGCAGACGACGCAATCCCCTAACGAGTGCAACATCGCTCTGTGGTACGCGTTATCGTAGCTGACGACATCGATGACTAATTTCGCGGTGCCGCCTAATTCGCGCAAGCGTTCGTTGTTCTCGGACATCGTCTTGATGTCTTTCAACGGAATAAATTCCATCGCCGGGACGCGTTGGTCTTTCAAATACTGAATGCACTCTTTCGCGGATTCACGATCGTCTACGACTACCGCATCTGCGCTTCGACCTAGTGCCGTGATCACAGCTAACTCGTACTTTTTGTTCGACACTTTAATCAAGTCTGTGACTCTCCCGCGACATCCGGCGAAGAGCGATCTCATGGACGCGATTGCCTCCGTCGCTTTCATTTCGCGTTCGTTTTCTTTACGCAGCGCCTTCGCACTTCGTAACTTCTCAGTTAAGGCGTCGATTTGCGTTTGGTAGTGTTCCGCTTTTGCTCTCGTAGATCGTTTCTCGTCCGCTAAAATCTTAATCTTGGCGTCTTGCGCTTTGAAATCGGATTCGGCCAGTTTCACTTTTTCGCCAACCTCTTTCAATCGAGCCTTTTGCGACTTCTCGTTTTCTTTCAAGAACGATTTACGTTTCTCCAACTGCGCGATTTTACCTTCTAAACGTTCCAACGTGCCTTTGTCAACGTTCGCTCTGTTTTCCGCCGCGTCGCGTTCGCGTTTGAATTTAAACGTCTTCGAACCGGCTTCCGCGCGTTTTTGGTTAAACTCTTCGCGTTGCGCGTCGCTTAATTCTACTTTCGACCTCTTCTCGGCTTTCTTCAGTTGGTCCGCGTCGTACAATCTCTCCGCGTCGTTCACTTCCTCCAACTGCTTCTCCAACTTTGTCACGTCTTGCGATCGAGAATCTTTATCCTCCTTTGTCTTTTCCAAGTTTGTTTGCAACAACTGTAATTTCTTCTTGTTCCTTTGCAAACTTTCGTTCGATTTGACCATTTTCGGCGTCGCTTTCGAGAGCTCCTCTCTCAACTTACTCATCTTCTTCTCCGCCACCAGCGCAGATTTTGCCACCTGCGCCTTCGTCTTCTTCTTCTCCTCTAGTTCGACTTTATTTGCCTCGTTCTTTTCGTCGTGCGCGTCTCGACTTTTCACAATCTTCAACTTTTCCTCCTGCATCGTCTTGATGCCTTCGTCCAAATGAAACAACTTCATCATCGCTCGATCCGTCTTCAACTCCTTCAACTCGTTCACGAGCTTTATGTGCTTCTCTGCCTCGTCTTTTTGCTCTTTAATCTGTTTTCTTTGGCTCATCAACGTCTTTTTCTTCCCGAAGACGACCGCGTTCTCCTCCTCCGCCTCTTTCACTTTCAACTGCGCGTCGTTATACGCCTGCTTCAACTCGTCGCTTCCGCTCAATTGTTCGAACAGTTGCGTCAAATCTTTCGGCGATTTCTGCGCGACGGCTTCGATGTCGCCTTGAAAAACCAAAAAGTTTCTCGCTTTGACGAGGATACCAAACTGTTTCAACTTCTCCGCGTACTCTTCAAATGTCACCGTCTTGTTGTCGATTTTATAGTCCGAGGCGCCCGAGTTGGATATCGTGCGCGAAAACCGTACCTCGTTCTTCTCTCCTTCTTCTTCTCCTCTCTTCTGCCTCTTCTTCTTCTTCGAGTTTTCTTTATCTCCGTCTCGTTCTTCGCTCTCGTCTTCTTCTTCTTCTTCCTCTTCTTCGTCGTTGGTATTCAAAACGTACACCAAACTCACGCTCGCGTTTCTCTTCTCCTTCGAATCTTGCACGTCGTACGCGTACACCAAATCTCTCAACGTCGACCCTCTCAATTGCGCGGATTGCACGCCTAAAACGAACGAAATCGCATCCATGAGGTTTGATTTCCCGCTCCCGTTCGGGCCTATGATGGAGGTGAACTTTTTAAACGGACCGATGATTTGTTTCCCTTTGTACGACTTGAAATTCTCGAGCTCGATTCGCGACAGATGGCCAATCGGAGCGGCGTTGTTTTTCTCATCATCGTTATTCTTATTATTTAAACCAACATTACCATTTCCAGGCGTGTTCGGTGGCATCAGCGGTAAAACCATTATTGTAAGTAGTACTCTTTATATATCGTCTCTCTCTCTTTGCCCTAAGTGCTGCTGTTGTTGTTGTTGTTGTTGTTGTTGTTCCTCTGCGCTTCTTCGTTTCAAAAGAGTTGAGAAAAATTCAAATTTTGGCGGGCTCAAAAAAATTAGTTTAGGGTTTAAAAATGGTCAAATTTTTAAAGAGGACAACTGGATTTTGACTCTCGAGTTGTTCTTTCTCTCTTGGATTACTCTGCGCGCTGCTGTTTTGTGTCTCTTGAAGAAGAAGAGAAAGAAGACGAGAAATATGAAGAAAAGCAACTTTGTCGTCCCCGGTGGTGGTGGTACGAGTAATACTACTACTCAAACGTCTTCTATAAAATGGGACAAAGAAAAAGTCTCGTCGTTGACCAACAAACAACTCGTAATGGAAAAGTGTGAAGAGATGATGAAACGTTTGAGAAAGAACAACAACGCGTGTTTTACGTGCGCAGGGCCGGGATCTTTAGCCCCGCAATACGCGTGCGTGACATTTTCAACCTTCATATGCACGAGATGCGCGGGCATCTATCGCGAGTTTGGGTTTCGAGTGAAAAGCGTGAGCGCGAGCACGTTTACGCCGGAAGAGGTAAACGTGTTCGTTTGCAACGGTGGGAACGAAACGGCGAGACGAAGATATTTCGCCAAAGGTAAGTACGACGAGAATAAGTATCCGAAACCGGAAAGCAGCGAGACGAATAAGATAAAAGGGTTCGTGAAAGCAGCTTTGGTGGATAAGATTTGGATGAGTGATGGTGTTGATGAAGGTGGAAAAGGAGGGGATGATGGGTCGACGACGACGCCCGCGCCGCCGGATGCGAAACCAAAGCTGTTTAGAGAGAAATCGCCGGATTTATTCGGCGGTTTGTTTGAAGATGAAAATACTGAGAAAAAGCAACAAGAACAACACCAAGAAGAACGAAAAGGGAATAGCTCGGCGAACTGGAGCTCCTTCGCGTCGCCGCCGTCGTTTCCAACCCCTGGGAATGAGACTGTTTTTAACGCGTTGGAACAAATCAACAATCCTACGAAATCGCCGACGAAGAAAATTACCTCCTCGCTCTTCGACGCCGCGGAGCAGGTACAAACCGGTGGATCTGGTTTTAGCCAAGGGTTCGCGTTGAAACCACCGCCGAGAGTGGCAAATGCGGTGTCTTTTCAACAACAGCAGCAACAACAACAACAACAGCAACAACAACAACAAGAAAACGGTACGACGGTGGGAGAAAGCGTGGGCGTGGGCAGCGGGCGTGCAATGTTGGACGACGATTTTTGGTCCCAACCAGCGATACCAACTGCTGCAGCAGCGCCGGTGATTAGTATGCCTGCAATGCCTGGCATGCCGCAAATTTCTGGATTAGGCATTTCATCGCAGCAGCAAAGCGCGCCTCCTCCTCCTCCTCCTCCTCAGCAACCACTACCAGAAACACAACAGGCGGACCCGTTCGCTATGTTTGGCGGCATGACTGGCGTGTCGGCGCCTCCAAAACAGCCAGCTGCACAACCTCTAATGCCAGCTATGCCAACTATGCCAAACATGCCGGCGATGCCAAACATGCCAAACATGCCGGCAATGCCAAACATGCCGGCTATGCCCAGCACAATGCAAAAGACTTCTCCAAGACCTTCTCAAAATTCAGCGGCGTATAATCCGTTCGCGTAAATTAGATTTTTAGATAGCAGCACGCACGCGCAGAAAAGTGTACATATAACTTACAAATACTAATAAGCTAAAGTATAATGACTGATGATAATTATTTGCCCGCCACTGTGGGCGCTTGATTCTTCGCCTCTTCTAAACTCTTTTCGTAGTTTTCAATGCTCTTGAACAACTCGGCAAAGTTACCTTTCCCGAATCCCCCGCACCCAGCCGCTTGTTCCTTCTTCTCTTCTTTCGGATATTCGCAACCGATGCGTTGAATAATCTCGATGAATATCGTCGGTCTATCCGTGAGTGGTTTTGTAAAAATCTGAATCAGCACGCCTTGGTCGTCTTTATCTACCAACAAACCTAAGCGTTCGCACTCTTTCAAAGTTTCGTCGGACAACGCGTCGCCAACTTTGGCTTTCAAGTTTTGGTAATACTTCTCACTCGCGGGCGGTTGAAAATCAACGCCACCAAACATGCCAGAATATTTTTTCATTTCCGTGACGGTGTGAATAATGTCGTCTGTTTTCAACGCCAAATGTTGAACGCCCGCGCCGTTGTTGGCTTCTAAATACGTCTGAATTTGCGATTTGCGTCGCGTTCCAAACGTCGGTTCGTTTACCGGAAGCAAGACAAACTCGTCGTTATTCGCTAAAACCATGGAGTTTAACCCAGAGTCGACAGTTCCAACATCCGCGGCGACAAATTCGGCAAACTCGTGGAATCCTAACATCTTTTCGATGTATTCCACGGTTTCGATCAAATCGCTCACGTTCCCGACGCAATGGTCCAAACGTTTCAAACCGTAATTCCTCTTCTCACTTTTACAGCTCTGTTCTTCTTGTTCTTGTTCGACTGCATCGTAATCTAAATACCTATACGTCTCATCGTCGTCCAAATGCGTCGTCGCATCTTCCACGAACCTCAACTCCACGTCTCCGTACAGCGCGACTTCCGCCACCGTCGCTTCGCGTCCGTCTTTCCTATTCCTCAGCGTTCTCGGCGCGCGAACACTCACGCCACCATTTTTCGTGCTCACTGCGTACGCCTCTTTGCAATCATTCACTCTCACGCATACGCGTTTCACCGCTAAGCCGTGTTTCTCGACGAACTGTTTCGCTAAAGCTTTTTCTTCCTCGATTGCTTTCGTCGTTTCATCGTCGCTCACATTTTTCTCCTCCTTCTCGCCTTCTAAGTCTCTCCCGTACCCTTTTTCCTCCGTCATCACCGGCGCGGTAAACACAAACACCAGCTCGTTACTTTTCATCGCGTACGAATTATAAATCACATTCCCGGTCGTCGTTTGATCGCTCAGACCGATGACGTTCATCCCGAGCGCGATGGCGAATCGATTCGCGGTCGTTTTCGCGTCTTGACAGAAAAACTCAATCGAGTGGAAACGCGTGACGGGGAACAAATCCGAATGCGGATTCGCGCGTTTAAAGTTTGAGTACCCGACCAGTTTTCGTTTCTTTTGTTGATTCGGTACCGTTTTTGTCGTCGTCATCGTTGACGATGTTTTTGGTGGTGGTGCATCGTCCTCGTTCGCAGGCGCAGCGGTTTTAGGTTTCATGTTCGCTCTTTGCGAGTGGATAAAATGACGACGTCAACACAGAGAGAGGGAGAAAATGTTCTAAAAATAGCGCATATTTGGCGTGTTTAATTGTTGTTTGATTCGTTCGATACGTCACGTAAATGTATACGTGTGTATATGTAGGACTATAAAAGAGCTAATGTTGAGTGCGCTTGTGCCTTTTCAAATCACCAGATTGACGAAAAGCTTTATCGCACACATCACATTCATACGGTTTCTCGTTCGTGTGAATACGCATGTGGTTTTTCAAATTACCAGATTCACGAAAACGCTTCTCGCACACATCACATTGATACGGTTT
>JACLAB010000984.1_pt1 | contig 10892 bp, 13 predicted proteins | sample 8027921 | NCBI WGS metagenome assembly JACLAB01 (sample SAMN15725117, study PRJNA655200) | protist metagenome | isolation source: fluorescence activated cell sorting (FACS) single amplified genomes of... | place: USA: West Boothbay Harbor, Gulf of Maine | collected 2000-07-19
TGCTCGTTGTTTACACCGTTCAAATCCAACATCCTATCTCTAAACTCAAGCAACGGTCCTTGCAATCTTGTGAATCCTACCTGACCCGTTATTGTGGCCTGTCGAAATCTTTCAATACTGCCCGGTACTAGATCAGAAAAGGCCTGTAGGGCCTCACCACTGCCGGATGTACCAGAAACTAAATCTTGTATGACTCCTCGTAATTGAGGAATGTTTTGAATCAGTTCAATTGATGCATCTGTTATTGGTCTGCCTCCACTAGCAATTAGGTCCTGTATACCTTCTGTCAATCCAGGTGCCGCTTTTGAAACTGCTCCTGCAAATCCTTGTAGCCTCTGACGTGTCTCTTCGGTTACATTTTGTAGTGATACTTGAAATCTTTCATTGGCTTTTTGTGCTTCTATCTCATTCATTAAATCTTGTCGCTGAGCACCTGTGAGTTTCGCCAGTTTGTCAAGTTCTAGTGCAAAGTTTATCGCACTGTTTACTCTTTGCTTCTCGGTTAACTGATTTAAAACTCCTGTCCTTCTTTGGGAGTCTAAGTTTAGTAGTAGTGTTTCATTTATCTCGTCAACGGTGAATCCCAGTGGTGCCAGTCTGTCTATGCCTAGTCTTCTAGTTTCTGCACCAAGTCTGGCAATCTCTCTCGCACCCTGTGTCGTGCTACCAAACAGTGCCGCCAGATTGTTTGAATTGCTTGCCACGAGTTTTGCGAAGTCATCGAGTGGTAACGCCGCCTCTCCGGCCGCGACCCTAAGGTCCACTATGCTCTTGCCAAAGTTCGCACCCGTCTGTGACAGTTGTCTGAATGTTTCTATGTTTACGTCAAGCCTGTTACCTAATGTTTTGAAACCTAGCACATTATCAGTGAATGCACTGATTGACCCGGATCCTTCAAACGCGGCCTTACCGATACCCACAAAACTGTTACCAACTTTTCTTAGTCCTTCTACCACATCGTCGTTTGCTTTGACTAGATCACGTTGGCTATCGATTAATTTGTCTATGCCCTCTACTTGTTTCTTCTCTTTTTTGAGTAGTTCTTTCGTACTGGAAAGTTTATCAATTAGGAGCCTACGTTCTTCCGTGGTAAAAGGCACTTTGGCCTTCAGCATCTTGAGTTCTGTTTCTAATGCCCTCGCCCTGGTCTGATTGGTACCCGTGATTTTCTTCAGCTCTGCTATTAGATCCTGTATTTCTTTTTCCATACGACTTTAAATTGTACCTTTTTATACGCACATAAATATTGACATCTATACGCTTTTAGTGTATATTTATAGAATAAAAAAATGACAGAAAACACAAACCCATTAAACAAGTACTTCAGACAGGCATCCATATATGTCAAGTTGCCGTCGGGCACTGACTATCCACTGGATGTGGTGACTCCCTCTAAGACAGGTGAGATCGGTATAATGCCCATGACTGCCAAGGATGAGATCAGATTCAAGACACCTGACGCACTGATGAACGGACAGGGTGTGGTGGATGTCATAGAGAGCTGTGTGCCAGACATCAAGGACGCATGGCAGATCAAGAGCTACGACCTGGACACCATCCTGGTTGCCATAAGGATTGCCACGTACGGTGAGACCATGGAGATAAATTTCAACGTGCCGGGTGCCAACGAGAGTGTTGCACACACGGTCAATCTGCCAGCGATACTGGACGAGATACAGAAGACAACAGTCGACACAGCATTCACACTCAAGGACGGATTGAAGATAACAGTACAACCGCTCACATACCGAGACATGACGTCAACATCACTGCAGACTTTCCAACAGCAGAAGATGTACACGGCCATCCAGGACTCCGAACTGCCAGACGAGGACAAGGCCGCTAGATTCAATGATGCATTCAAGAAACTGACGGAACTGAACAGTAGCATACTGTTGAAGAACATGGCATCGATCACCATGACAGACGGAACGGTGATCACTGATCCCACACACATAAAAGAATTCGTAGACAACGCCAACACAACGGTGATCAAAGAGATAGAAACCAAGCTAATGGATCTGAGGACGCAGGGTGCAGTGAAGCCACTGAAAATGAAAGCGTCGGAAGAGCAGATCAAGAAGGGTGCACCAGCTTCGTATGAAGTGCCGGTGACATTTGATACATCAAATTTTTTCGTATAACGCTACTGTCACAGGCGGACTCTGAAATCATGACGACCTTGAAAGACATGGAGAGTTCACAGAAGGAACTCAAGCACGAACTGATGAAGATATGTTGGTACATGCGGGGCGGACTTTCCTACTCGGAGGCGTCAGCACTGAGTCCAACCGAACGTGAGATAATAGCACAACTGGTAAAAGACAACATGGAAACGACCAAAAAAACAGGTCAACCTTTCTTCTAGATCGTTATATAATACTTTAATGGCAATCAACAAACCTGATAATTACTGCTTGTATGTCTGAAAAAGACCTAGTCAAAGAACTCAAAGCCGAAATCGTAGAAATCACCAAAGACCGTGATGATGCCCTGGACAAAGTCAAGGCCAAGGAATCACGGATGAAGCAGGTCTTGATCAAACTGGAACACGCCACACAGGACGTGCAGGCGGTGGGACACAAGATAGGTGAACAGAACCGACAGATAGCGGAACTGGAGGCCAAGTTGGACACCAAGGGCAGGTTGCTGGACGAAGCACTGGAAAAGATAAAAGGCATACATGAAGACTCAACACAAGAAACAGAAATCAAAACAGAAGACGAAGAGTAGTCCACGGGAGGAAGTGATCCAGTGGGTCAAGGAGTTCGTCGAGGTGCCACACCCCATGTTCGCCGACTACCCTCCGTGTCCGTACGCCAAGCAGGCCAGGATGCAGGGCAAGGTAGACTTCAGGGAACTGACCGACATGGAACCTGATTCAAACATATGGACCAGCATAGATCATTTTGATTTTGAAAAGAAGGATGTTCTGGTGATCATAGCAGACGCGAAAAGATGGACCCCACACTACACACAGAAATTGGCGGCACAGCTCAACGGCACATATGCACCCCGGGATTTATTGATCATGGAAGACCACCCCAAACTGGTAGAGAAAGTGAGAGACGTGAAGCTGAACCAAGGTCGGTACACGTTACTGTTGGTGCAACGCAGGACCAAACTCAAGCGGTTCGCTGACATACTAGAAAAATCGGACTACTACCGGAACTGGTCTAAAGGTCATCGGGAATCAGTGACTGGCACTTGGCGACATCCGCTAAAGAGTCGATCCTAGAATCTCTCCTACACAAACTCCTATATAATTTTTTGTTGGTGCTCCACTCGGTGCCCGTCCACCACTCGAAACCCCTGTAGTTGGCCTTGTACTCGGATGACAGTTCATAGCCCGATCCCATGTAGAAGTAGGCCACGTAGTTGTCAACCGCCCATTCCAGCTCGAGGTCCAAGGTGAGATCTGATATGGGAACTGTGTTGGCGTGTATAACTGACTCCAATCCCGCCAGGTCCGGATATCGATCATCCATGGCGTAGTTGTCCTCCTGGTATCTGTATCGCTTCTGTTTGGTGAAGCCCAGTATGTTGTCGGCCGTGCCCGTGTAGAACAGCATGAACTGGTCACGTGCATGGTAGTGGGCGAAGGGGTCGTAGTCTTGCGAGAATTTTTTTCTAGCCATGTATTGTTGGTATATGTGCGGTAAGCCTAGTAACTTAACCATCTCACTTGCGTCGATCACTTTCACACCTATCTTGTTGCCTTCCCACTCGTGCTTCTTGTAGCGTGGCCGGTACTTCTGCATGTTGATGCGTGTGCTACGGCTCTGGTACCACACCTCCTTGAAGTTGCCCACGGGGTGATCCAACGCCAGCCAACCGGTGTCCAGCGCCTCCATTGATTCATCCTCGTCGACGACAGCCATTGGTCGGCATATCACGATGTCCTGGTCCTGTTGTTTGCCGTGGGTGTGATCAAAGAGTAGTTCCATGCTAATACTTAAGGTGATACAAAAGATGACTTGCAGTCATCTGAAACTTCGCTTACGCTCGTTTCGTTTTCTAGATTTACGCTTACGCAAAGCAAAAAATTAACGGTACACGCATATTGCGTGCCCTGTGGTAGATAAGCAGTCACAATTCTGCTATTGCTAGCAGAACTGATTGGGAACCCTGTGGTGAGTTCGCAGTCACTATACATCGCTACTTTCGTCGGGCGGTTGTGCTGTACCCGTTTGCTCATTCTATTACAACGCGAGCCTACCAAACCCCTGTATAATGGTTTCTGGTTGACCTGAGGATTATCTTTTTCTAAGAGCCTCATCATTTTTGTATGGTGCATCAAGTGATTCACTTATCCCGTTATCCGGTGCATTTCACTGCTCACTGAGAAGATGCTATGTTTGCCTTTAGGGGAAATTTGTTTGCCTGGTGGAAGGATGCTGTTGCCCTTCACTACTATATAACACAGATTAAAATTGCCGGCTATGTTCTTGAGTTTAAATACCAGTAATGCTCTCTGTAGACGAAATAACATCCTTGCATCTGGAAATTTCCAGTTACTGTGTAGCATCTTGTCCAATGTGTCCGAGAAATTTTTACGGTATGAAGTACAATGCCGGGTACCCAGTGACCAACATCGGCCTAAGCGATTTCCGGAGAGTTTTCACTTCAGAGTTTGTGGGGCAATTGAACAGGGTAATGTTCAATGGGAATCTTGGCGACTTCAACATGAATCCCGAAGCAGTGGAGATTGTGGAATACCTACGCAGTAACAATCAAAATCTCGATATTGAGATTAACACAAACGGGCACTCACGTGACCTAAAGTTCTGGAGGCAACTGGCCGATAATGATCCCACAGTACTGTTTGCCCTAGACGGGCTAGAAGACACACATCATCTGCATCGTAAAGGCACGTCATACAAACGAGTGTTGAGAAATGCAGAAGAGTTCATAGCCGCAGGCGGTCGAGCCACATGGAAGATGATAGTGTTTGACCACAACAAGCATCAAGTTGAGCAATGTCGTGAACTTGCCACGCAGATGGGATTCAGCAATTTTAAAACTTCCAATGACGGTAGAGACGATGCTTACGTCTTCAACGATGATGGCAGTCATAGCCACACAATAGGTAAACCATCATACAACAAGCCCCCGGATGCTAAGACACTGATGCGGTGGAAAAACGAGAATAATCCTTTTATAGAAACAGAACCTAAAAAAAATATCACCTGTCAGGCAAAAAAAGACAAAATGATATACATGTCCTCTAACGGAGATATATCTCCTTGCTGTTGGTTAGGATTTTCACCCAAGACTTATGATGAAAACTTATATCATGGAAACGAACAACTCAAACAGCTGATAGGCGAATCTAAAATTAATGCAATCTCTTATGGGTTAGCGGAAGTGCTGAAGTGGTTTTCGTTAGTACAAGACACTTGGCAGAAAAAAACCTTCAAAGAAGGAAGATTGTATCGTTGCGACCTGCACTGCGGAAAAAATTAAAGAGCAAAATCATGTGGTATTACAATGACAAAAAAATTGATAAACTTCCAGATGACTGTGAGGGTTTCGTGTACGAGATAACCAACACCACCAACGGCAGGAAGTACATAGGCAAGAAACTGGCCAGGTTCAAGAGATCCAGACCACCACTCAAGGGAAACAGGAACAAGCGTAGGTACAAGGTGGACAGCGACTGGCGGGACTACTATGGATCCAGTGATGAGCTGTCAGCAGACGTGTTGCGGCTGGGCCGGGAAAATTTCAAGAGGGAGATACTGTTCTACTGTAAATCGAGATCGGAACTGTCATACGTGGAAGCACGTGAGCAGTTCTCACGCAAGGTGTTAGAGACCAACGAATACTACAATGGTCACATCCGTGTCAGGGTACACGGCAAGGGAATCCTCAAGTCATAAAAAAACCCCCGACTAAAATAGCAGGGGGTCTTTTGAATTGCAATTCAAATAATTGATTACGCCGCTGTCTTGGCCGCGTTCTTGACTTCTTGAATCTCTTTTCTTCTTGCTTTGATCAGCTTTGATAATTCTGCTAATGCTTTTCTGGCTCTTGTTGCCGAAGCTTTAACACCCTTGTCAACGAACTTCCCATTCTCTTCTGAGTAAGTTTGAATCGCTGTCATTATCGAGTCGTGTGTTTCTTGTGACATATTTGTCCTTCCTTTTAGTTGTCGTACGATAACATTAATTAACGTCGGTAGTTATAACCTGTATAATTAATTAACATATGTTACATTTAAGCACACAAGATGTGGTTCTGTCAATTGAAAATACAAAGATACAGGAGGAAAACAATCATGTTTACCAACATTACCACAGTTTCTTTGGTAATACTGACACTTTTGATTTGGATTTTGATGATATTATTTTCGACCAATTGGAAAATCAAGGACAAATACCTCGGAAGAGAATGTCGTACAATGAAGTTTTCTCAAAACAGTTACACATCTTTTTCATGAACAAGAACATAACAGGTGCACTGCAAGAAAAGTTTTCCACAAAATTAAAATTCTCCAGTGCTGACTACTGGGTAGACAACAAGGATTATTTCTTATCACCGCACGTGGACAATGACACCATAAAACTATCGCTACAGATATACCTAGGTGATGACCAGCCAGGCACAGTGTTGTCTGATAACAATAAACCATTCAAGACTTTCGACTTTAAAAATGATTGCGGTTACGCCATGTTGTTGAATGATAAGACTTTCCACGGACTAGAATATCCTGTGAAACAAGACGGTAGAAGAAGTATATACGTTAGGTATCAGTAACTAGTGTCGTCATACAATTATGTCAACGTCATTTGCGTAGTTTGTGAAACCATTCTCTTTAACTACTTTCAGCACAGAGTTAACCCTGCTTACCAATTCGTCCTTGTGTGAGATCAGGAATATGTTCTTTTTCTGCGTCCTGCTCATATCTTTCAACACTGCCATTGAACTCTCAACGCCCGATATGTCCATGCCGGCATCGATCAACTCATCTATGAACAACAGGTTGATCTGTTGATATAAACTTTCCCAGACATCTCTGAATGCCCAACTCAGACTCAGTATCAATCTGTTACGTTCACCCCTGCTCAGGTTGTCAAAGTCTAACTCCCTGCCCAACTCTGATATTTCCACAGTGAGGTCACTCTGGAAAACCACCGTGTGCGGCAGTTTTACCTTGCCCAGGAAGTATGCCAGACGTTGGTTCAAGTAAGATAAATTCTGTTCAATGATCCTTGTCCTTATGAATGAGTCCTTTGCTGTTAGTAATTTGTACAGGAATTCTTGATGCCTGTGCAGGTCTTCTAATCCGTTTGCTTTCTCGTAGTCCACTTTCTGTATCGCTTTGTTCTGCATCTCTTCGATCTGTTCTGCGTATACATCCTCTTTCTTCTCGGTCTGCTCCAGTTGGCGTTTTAGATCCTGCAACGAACCTTTGTGGTTGTACGCTTCGTCTATGGTGTCGTAGTATGTGTCGGGTATGTTGCCCAGGTCGCCTATGGCATCCACGTCCTGCTGTATCTTCGCAAGATCGCCTTTTAATTTTGATGCATATTCGACGGATTCAGTTAGTGTTGTTTTGAGCTTGCCTACTAGGTGTTCGTGTTTGTCGTCGTGCAGTTCCTGTTCACATGTGGGACACTTGGCCGCTTCCGCGAACTCCAGGTCTTTCTCTGTCTTCCCCACCGTGCTTTCCGCCTTGGTCAATGAATCCTCGTGATATGCTTTCTCTTTCTCCAGGCTTCTCAGTGCGGTCTGCATCTCGTTGTGTTTCTGCAATCTCTTGTGTGAATCTATTTCTTTCTCACTGTCCACTTTATCCAACTCTGCTATTGCTTCTCGGAAGCTCACAATGTCTTCGTCCTTCTGTCTAGCCCATGCACTGGATCTTATCTTCAGACTCTCGATTGATTCCTGTATCTTTTCATTTGATGCTACCCTGGCATCTATCTTCAATTTCTCTTCTGTCAACGACTGTTTGGTCGCTTTCTGTTTGTCTTTCAAAAGGTCGGCTTTCTGTGACAGCAGGGTTATGCCCAGCAACTGCTCGATGATCTCCCTCTGTTCCGCCGCCTTGGTTGACAGGAACGGTTGTGTGTACGTGTTCAGTGCTATTATGTTCTTGAACATGGAATGGGTCATGCCCATCAACTTGTTGATCTCTGCCTGTGTCTCCCGGTTCTCGCCCTGTGCTTCGTTTGATTCTAGATTCTGTTCTATGTCGTTGGCGTAGAACTTGAATATCTGGGGTTTCCTCCCCCTTTCGATTGTGTAGGTGACTCCGTTCTTTATGAACTTGACACTCACAACCATGCCCTTCTCGTTGGTCTTGTTGACCAGGTTGTCTCTCCTGATGTTGGTCAACGCTTCACCAAAGAACACGTAAGATAGTGCATTGATGATCGTGGTCTTGCCTGTGCCATTCCTGGCACCTGCGTCATCACCACCTAGATCCATGTTCTCACCGATCACAAGCACCAGGTTCTTGTCAGCGAAGTTGATGGCCTGGACCTGGTTGCCCACGCTCATGAAGTTCTTTACTGTGAGTTCTTTAATCGTTAACATTTTTTCTTCTTCTTCTATGTTTTTTGCCTATGTTTTCTATTGCTTCGTATTCTGACAACGATGATGAAAGTGTGTTTTCTTCCATGTGTTTCTTCCAACGTTTGTATCCTCTCAACCATTCTTCCTGCGTCACGGGTTTTGCAAGTTGATCCAATAATGATTCTTTAGATAGCCGCACCTCAATATCTCCTTTTAGAACTTTAATCAATTTTTTCTTACTAATTTGCGACATCTAGATCATTGTAAATTGCTGTTAATACGTTCTTGTCATAGACCTCGGAATCCACCCCTTGCAACTGCTTGATGACGATCTGGTCCACGCTGTCAAACTTCTGCACCTCCACCAGTGGCTGTTGTGCGTTGTCCACCTGTTCTGGTATCAGTTGCAGTTCCCTCAATTGGTATTTGTCTATGAATGTCTCCCTGACGAAGTTTGCTTCCTCGTAACTAATCTTGATGTCCAAGGTCACCCTAACATACATCTTTGGTTTCAGGTATTTCTCTGGTTCTGCCAACAACTCACTTATCTTGATCGTGATGTATCTTGGCATGTCTGGCCAATTTATGTACTTGGGCTCACCACCCCACTCTAATGTCATCATTCCCCTGTCGTCATCCCAGGCATCTGCGTAGTTGTGGGGGAACGCATTGCCCATGTATGTGATGTTCTTCATGTTCTGTCTCTTGTGGAAGTGTCCCGAGAACACCTTACCACAACCTGCGAAATGATCTGCTTGTATGGTCCCAACGTCTGGCATCTCCACCATGGCGTTCATCTTGAAGTATGGCAGTTCGAAATGTCCAAACACGTACTTCTGTTTCATCTTCTCGATCTTCTTGTATTCGTCTTCCACGATCCACGGGATTATGGCCACGTCGTCTTGTACCAACCACTGGTTGACGATGTGTATGTTGGGAATGTTCCTGATGTACTCCATGGAATTGATCTCTCTTTTCTCCCTGTAGTACAGATCATGATTGCCCATGATCACGTACACCTTCTCGAACGCCGCACCCAGTCGTTCCATGTTGGACACTGTGTAGTTCATCGTGCTGACGTTGGTGGCCGATCTGTGGTGGTGCCAGTCACCTAGGAATATGCATGTCTCACATCCTTCGGCCTTGGCCTGCTCTATGAACCATCGCACGAAGTCCTCACAGTCGTCGTTGTGTATTCTGGAGTTGCCCTTCAGCCCAAAGTGTATGTCAGTGAAACAGGCGACTTTCTTAAAGAATGCCACGGGCTACCACTTCTTCTTGACGGTTGGTTTGTGATCGGTCATGTCTATCTTGTTCTTGAACTTGACCCCTTCGAAATCATCCTTGAGGTCTAGCTTCTCTCCCTTCTTTTTGAATTTCTTGTTCAGTTTCGCCAGTCCGGTCTTGTTGACCTCATGCACGTCACCGTGTGCAGTCTCCATCATCTTCTTGTACGAAGGACCTGCGGTTGTGTTCTCGTTCTGTCTTGTGAAACTGGGCATCATGCCGTTGTATTCCAACAGGTCGTCCCTGATGGACTGGTTCTTCTTCTCGATGTTCAGGATCCTTGTGAAACTGTTTGTTATGGCCGCGGTGTAGTACGCGAATGGGTTGTCTGATTTTGATTCGTCGAACTGCAACCCTATCTGACTCAGTTGCATCAATGCCTGCGACTGCATCTCGTCATTGTAGGTGTAGCCCCGCCAGTTCGCCCTGGTGCCATATCTCTCACACAACTTCATGTACATGAGTGCCAGCGTGTTGGTCATCTTGCCGTGATCTGTTGACCAGTGTCCGTTGCTCATTCCTCCGACCCAGTGTGATTTGCCCACGCACACCAGTTTGTCTTTGTCATCGAACCTGTAGTGCTGGAAAGGTGGGAAGTTGACCTTTGAGTGATGGTCCGCCGTGGTCTTGGGATTCCGTTTCCTCTCGTCGTCCATGGGCACATGATCGAACGTCATTACCCTGAACACCAGGTCCGTCTTGTCTATCTTCCTGGGACTCACCGTGTAGTCCGCCAGTTTGATCTTCTTCAGACCTGCATCCTTGGCCGCCTCCCATGCCTCCTGCGTCAGCCTCTTGGCCTTGGCCTTACGTGCCTGTGCCACCGCACTGGCGTTGACCTTCTTGAGGTTGGGCACTATGAGGTCAAATCTTGCGTCCTCGGGCGTGACGTACGAGCAGTAGGTGTTCTTGCTGGCGTGTATCTGTGCCAGCAGATCTCTGTTGTTTAGGTACTTTACTCTCTTCATAATTTGTTCTCTTTATATTGTGTTGATTAGTGCCGTACGGCGAATTAAGTGTGCCTAAAATAATGCCTATAAATATAGTTTAAGTATACTGAATTTAACAAAGGAAAGCAACCG
>JACLAB010016176.1_pt1 | contig 10882 bp, 10 predicted proteins | sample 8027921 | NCBI WGS metagenome assembly JACLAB01 (sample SAMN15725117, study PRJNA655200) | protist metagenome | isolation source: fluorescence activated cell sorting (FACS) single amplified genomes of... | place: USA: West Boothbay Harbor, Gulf of Maine | collected 2000-07-19
ATAGAAATTTTTAGACAACTGCTTACACAGCTCTCTACCAATGAGACCAGACGCTCCTGTAACTAGAACTTTTCTTTCCATCCGTTGTTTAACTCTCTAATATGTTTAAACCAATTTTGGTTTATATCTTGATCTTCCAATGTATCAATTAGAAAATCTAAATCTTTAGGTAAACATTTGCCACCAAAACCTCTTGTTCCATCATGTCCGGGGACATCTAAATATGTTTGCGAATGTTGTACTTTTAAAAATGCATCTTTAACTTTGTCATAATCAGCACCAACGTTTTCTGCTAGATCATAAAATACATTTGCAAATGCAATTTTTATTACTGCAAAATTGTTTGAATACATCTTAACTAGTTCTGCTTCTTTAGTAGTACAAATATTAATTTCTTCATCTAATAACCACTGAGGCAAATCTATGTTATCATAGCCAACAACTAGCGGACGCTTAAAACAATCTGTATCCCAATATCGTTCACGTAAAAATTCTGGTATATAAATTATATTACCTACTTCTTGTTGTATGCGTTCACAAGATCCTAATGGCAATGTGCTACGGATGACAAATGTTGCTAAAGGATTAAACTCTTGTATTAATTTTATTTCAGTAATAACAGTGTCGATATCTGCTTGTGTTTCTGTAGGTATACACACAAATACTGTATCTGCATTTTTTAAGATTTCTCTTTCAGTATCAAATGTAATGTCATGTACAACAGTCTTTGCATCATTAAGCAAACCTTTATGTGTAGCTTTACCTACATAACCGTATCCTAATATTCCAAATTTCATATTTTTCTCTTTGGTATCTTACTATCTGCACTACTAACACAACTATAGGTTATACACTCTTGTGGCGCTTTAAACAGCTCAAATCCTCCGTCTAACGTGCCTAAAGGAGTATCGTGACAGCTATAGCTACGTTTAACTTCATTCTCTCGAATAACACAGCCTTGGTATCCTGCATTACATTCCCATCCGTGAAACTTATTGAATCCAAATGCATTGAAACGTTCTGCTTGATCTAACTCGTATTTTGTACCTTCACTATCATATAGTGCAATTTGTGCTATTTGCTCGCCGTTCCACTTTTGTGGGAACCCTTGTCGCATTTTTGCGATTTGGTCTTCTGTATATCCGTGTACAACGTAGGAGGCACTAGGATCGGATTGGGGCTTGAGAGTGACATTAATACCTCTGGAGGCAAATCGTTCAAGACGTTGATAAAGTTCATCAAACTGTTCCGGAACCATAACTTGATTAATTGTAACGAATGTGTCATTGTCTATTAATTGGAGACATTTATCTCCAAACTCCTGTTCATTTGCAAATTCTGCATGGTAACTTGCTGTTATACTTCTGCGGTGCAGAGTTTTAGTACTTTCTAACCATTTGTTCCACCATTTGCTTCCCGGGCTAAGATTGGTTGTCATGTGGATACTTTGGTAATCGGGTGCTGTATCACTACAGTAATGATCTATGATCTCCCCAAAGTACTTATACGCTGTAGGTTCGCCGCCGCTAAAGCTAAAATGGAAGTCTGTAAAGCCGTTTGCGCGAGCTTGTGCTTTGATACTATCTAAGGCCTTTAAGTAAATTTCTAAATCTTGGTGATCTGGGGTACTAGATCTAGCGTATGGCCAGCAATAACTGCATGAATAATTACAAAATCTAGCCAATATCCATGAGACCGTAAAAAGATGGCTCTTAAGCATCGTTTGCTGTCCAAAACTGGTTATATCAGTCCATGGTATTTTATCGTAACTATTCAAATTCATACTTTCTATTAGAGTTATATACTAGTTTACTACATTGTCTAGCACATGTCAAGCACTTATTTTCATCTTCCCAATATGTGTCTAGTCTCTTAAATAATTTTGTATTTTTATTGTTTAATATCCCTGTACTACAATTTTCAACACGTATATCTTTCATCATCTGTTTTGAAAATTCAACACTTAGATTTCTAAGATAGTGTATTGGTAACTTTTCTTCAATAGGTTGTTCTAAATAATCGCCCCCTATCCAACAACACGGAAAAATACTACCATATGGATCTACATATATCCCTTGTTCGTCTACACACTTAGGATCAATTGTTGTATTAGAAATAACACTGTCTCTATATTCTTTATCTATTAAATTAACCAGCGTTTTGTTTGGAGTCTTTTTAAAACGTTCAGTTTTTGCAGGCTTAATTGTGTATTCTATATTGCCTTGATCGTCGTGTACTTCATACTCTGACATTTCATAAAATCTTGTAGTACTTACAAAGTTTATGGCCTGAGCTCCTAAACCTAATATATATTCTTCAAGTTCGTCTACTTCGTGTTCGTTATGTGCAAATACTAAACTATCAACTCTTGCCTTGCCTCCTGCACTAATAAATGCTTTCATGTTAGCAATTACTTTATCAAAATTTGTATTTTTGCGATATAACTCGTGCTTTCCTTTAAAGCCGTCAACTGCAAATACTACTTCACTATTAGATTGTGTTCCTATTGCTTGTGCTAACTTTGACCACCATGTAGGGTTACGCATACCTCCGTTAGTATGCAATGCTAATCTTGCAGTAGGGTTACATTCGCGCACATATGAATATATTTCTAAACAATCACTTGCAAATGCTGGATCGCCGTAGTTACCGCAACTATAAAAGTTATCTAATTGTGCTAAAAATTCTTTAGGAAACCATTCTTTAAATTGTTCAATACTCATATCGCCATTACGTATGAATGGACGGGTTGCTCCGCCATGATAGTTTCTAGCACACATTGGACATTGTGCTTGGCATTTATCAGTTAGCTCAACATGAACTGTCTTAATACTAGAAACTAGCTGCATCAAACTGATCCTTTAGCCAGTCAAAGTCATTAATAAGTGCAATATTGCTGCCAGAAGCCATCCCAAACTTGCGGCCACTAGCAGCACCGGCCAAAGCGTATAAACCATACGGTCTAGTTTTGCCAACTGTACACCAAGTTTCAAGTCGTTTTTCTGTTTCTTCGTCATGTTGCCCTTTAATAACTTTACTACTTAGCTTTGCACATTCTCTAAATGCTGACTTATATGTATTAAACGGATCTGTGTTAAATGCTGTAATATTTGATACATCTGGCATTGCCATAAAATTTTTACTAATGCTAGTTGTCATATCAGCACTGTTAATGTCTACAGATAAAGTTAGTTTTCTAGGAAGAAGTTTAACACCACCGTAGCCATAAACTAGGTCGTTAATTGGATTTTGAGTCCTCCAAACGTGTACGTGGTCAAGTTGATGATCAGGTACATTATATTCAAAGTTAAAATCGTTTAGAATAATTGCATCAGCATCTACGACCCAAAACATATTAGTAAAACACTTTTTAGCTGCGTTTATATGTGCTTGATGTAATCCTTTTACACCATGCACACGTTTTACCATTGGAAATCTTTCCTTTAGTTTAGTAAAATTTTCATCTGCATTAGGTTCTTGATAGCTTATGAATACAATGTCGTACATAATTATCCATGTCTCGTGTTACCGTAGTGTATTACTTTAGATGTATCGCAACTAAAGTTCCTCCACGGATCTACTACGATACTGTTTGATGGAATTTTACAATACAATTTATCAGTACTGTCGCCTTCTTCTTGCATATATTTGTATGTTGTACTTGCACTATGCGCAAGTAATATAATGCTGGGCATACCCAACTCCACATCATCACCTGTAAGAGGATCAATATACGTAACACGATGTCCTTGCTCTTCAACATAATGTCCTACTAGTAAACTATAACTGCCGTCGCAATATTCTACACCAGGTTTGTATGCTTTGCCGTGAATAAAGATTGGCAAGTTTGTTTCTTCTGCATATTTTACAAGTTCTAATGCAATATTTTTTGCTTGGATTTCTCTTGCATTCATTATTGCATCAAAAATATCGTATCCTAGTCCTAATTCACTTGCCATATAACGTAAAGCAATATTATCTCTCGGATGGCATCCTCCGCCATCGCCCATACCAGCTGTCATGTACTGCGGACCCATAATACGTTTTGTACTTTGTGCTAGTGCTTCTGTAACAATGTCTACATTAATATTGCCTTGTTTTTGTGCAACATCTTGTATCATGTTAACAAGACCGATCTTTGTGCTAATAAATGTGTTATAAAATACTTTAATACATTCACATTCGTCCCAAGTGCCAATTTCATATCGTGGATTATTTTCCATTACTGTTTTATAAAAATCTACAAGTTGTTTTGCATCTCCAGTTTCAGTACCGTCTTCTGTACCAATCATGACCATTTCGGGATTGATCATGTCCCATGCCACAGAGCCCATTGCAATAAGATAAGGATTATATACAAAACGACAATTGTCCGTAAGTTCAACTAACTGGTTCCTAACTGTGCCAGGTAACACTGTACTAATGAGTACAAGTAACTGGTCTTTATTCATATGTTCATTTGCTTGTGTTAAAACTTTTTTTACAATATCGTAAGAAAAATCTTTTGGATCAAGATGTGCAGTAGGAGCTCTGCCATCATATGCAGGGTCGTGAGGAGTAGGAACTGCTACAAACACAATTTCTTTATTTGCTACAACATCTTTTACTGTGTCAACAACTGTAATGTCATCACTTGTAACTTTTGCAACATCATACCCTTCAACTTCGTGTCCTTTTTGTGCAATTGCTTCTGCACAAGGTAGCCCAAGTTTGCCGATGCCTATAAAACCAACCTTCATTTAAAACTCCTATAATATGCGTAGTTTATTATTTATTTAAAAATCTTCAAGCGAATAAATTTTTGCAATTCTGCCGCCAATTTCCTGCCAATAATTTTTTCTTGGTATACGTTTACCAATACGCTCTTGCATTATGTTATAATAATCTATAGTTTCTTGTTTTAGCTCCCAACCTAAATCGTTATAAATTTGCTTTGCATGTCCTAATTGCCCTAATATATCGGGATGCTGATCAAGGCCTTGAGATGCTCCACTAAAGGATGTATGATCTCTTTGATCAAATATTTTTTTCTCTGGTAAAGCATCATTGAAATATGAATATCTAGCTGAAAGTTCGTCGGCATGTAATTGATTTAGACCTGGATATTCAACCATATTTTCATAATCAATCATATGACTTTGGTATGCTATCTTTATTGCATGGTTTCCAGAAATAATTGCCGTTGCATTTTTTACTATATCGTTATATATAGAATGGTAATTTTTTATAAAGCGTTTATCATAGTTACTATTATTATTAAAGATATTTCCACCTAACATCCAATCACCGTTTAGATTAACTCTATCTTCTCGATGCCAAGATGTCCAATTAACTATAACTAGATCGTCGTCGTTAATATTTTCTTTAATTTTTGCTTCAACCATTTTGTGATGAATATATACATTGCCTGCACCCGACTTTGCCCAATTTTGAAAGGGCAAGCCGGTATCTCTAGCAATTATATTTGCCCAAGTTGGCCAAAGATAATGTGTATAACTGCAACCAAAAGCAAAAAATCTATTGTATTTCATTAAGTGCGTCCGTATAGTCTATGCCTTTCATCGTATCTAGATGATTGTAATTATGTTCTAATACTTCTTTCATATCCTTGTACATTTCTAACCATTCTGAATCAGATTTATTAGTTAGTTGTACAGTTAAATCCATAATAGCTTGCATTCTATTTGTAGGATTAATCATACCGTCATATGCTTCGTCCCACCATTTATCAAAAGTTTTAAATCCTAATTTTTTAAGCCATGCAAGCGAGTTTGGATGACCAACAAGTACAAACGGTTGATGACATAGCATCGGTTTGAATATTTTTTCTGATAAGAAGCATGTTGTTTTATGTTCTTCATTAAATGCTGTTTCGGAAATAAGACTAAACCATGTTCTTAGATATGTATCTTTAAACATTGTCCAAACATGATTTTGATTAAAATCTTTTTGATCTAACACACACGGTAGTTTTTCAATAAAATTATTAGCATTTCCTCTAGTAAATGCAGGATGCGGATCCCAGTCAGGCGGTATTGCGTGTCTATGTGTTATTAATTCAGCTGATTGATTAGGATGTCCTCCTAAATGTGCAGAATGGCTAAAGTCGCTTATTTTAGGATCTAGTAACTCATAATAATTAAGCATAACGCCTAATGTCATTCTGTGCTGCCGAGTAACTCTATTCAAACAGCTAAAACTTTTCATTTCCTTTGCTTTTGATTTGTATTCAATTTGTTCTTCAAAAGAAATAGCATCTTGTCCGTTTTGATATTTTAACAAACCGCAAAAAGAAATAGAAGGTACAATATTAATTTTTTCTTTTCTATTGCCGTAGTGCTGTTCGTGTACTTGTTTTTCTAATAAGTTTGATGTTGTAATAATAATTTGTGAGGGTGGAATTTTATATTCTTCACATTTTGTATAAATTACATCATAATAATCTCTTGGAATACCGACGCTCTTTAACACTTTACTTTCTATTAAAGGAAATCCTTCCCATCCTTGATCAATGTGTAAAATTGCTCTGCGCTTACGCATTGACTGCACTACAATAGGCCTATGTATGTGTAACAAATCAAATAAATTATGTCTTGGCGAGTCATATCCTCCTAACCAATTTGCTGGAGGTCCTGATGTGCCAATTTCATATATAAACTTTAATTTTTTAGCATCGCGTAGTGATACATCTTCATAGTCTCCAACATGCCTACAATATTCTTTTAGAAATTGATTGCATAAGATGTAACGTCCATCAAACCATGCATCCATTAAATTACGATCAGGAGTTCGTATTCCCTTTTTATTGAAGGGCATTCTGTCCCATGCAAAATAATATTTTTTTCTATCAGTCGTCATAGTGTGTGATGCTCCCTTCATGCATTTCTATTACCGGAATAGTATTGTCTAAATCGATAGTATCTAACCAATCAGTAAGTATCTTTGGAAATACACCTATGTCCTTACCTCTACGCTTATCATATTGTGCATAAAAACTTTTAAAATCGTGTTGCAATTTATCTTTGTCTTCGGTCGTACGTCTATGTGGTTTATCTACTACTTCAATGTAATCTATTAATCTTTGTATCTGTGCTCTTTCACCTGGATTAAATAACGGATTTAATTTATTTTCTTCTGACCATGCTTCTAATTTTTCTCTGCAATGATCCTTAATATGATCAGGCAATGCTAACGGGCTCATAAAACTTGGCCAACGTAAAATATTTAAATCGACAGCAGGTTTATGAGGTGCATATTTTGCCTTTAATTCTGCCATGTCATCTAAAAATTCTGTAATACTAAACAAACTTAAACTTGTAATAGTCATCATGATTGTTGCACATCTTAAACGTCCATTACTAATAACATATTCTAAGTTATCTTTCCAAGTATTATATTCTAGTCCGTCTCTTATATAATCTGCTTGCAATCCAGTAGCTTCGCAACTGGTAAACAAGTCAAACTCTTTATAATTATCAAGTTTAGTAAAATCAACTAAGTCTTGTATTAAGTCATCTTTTACCATAAGATTTGAATTAATTGCAATTCTTAAATTAGGAGCATGATTTTGTTTTACAACTTCTGCAAAGTTCCAAAACTGATGACTTACTAACGCTTCGCCCCCAGTTATCCTAAGTTCTTCTAGTTCACTGCTTAATTGAGGCCACCATTTAAAAAATGCTTCTACATAAGGATTACCTTCGTTAAACTTTCCGTACGGTTCGGTCCATTCGCCGTCATGGTGGTATGCGCCTGCACCGTCTGATTTCATTTGTTGATACGGGCCATTCTTTTTAATATCTTGTGCCCATGTAGTGCTATAACTTGAATTACAATAACTACACGCTAAGTTACACGTTCTATCAAAACTAATTTCTAATGTTTTTGGAATAACATCCTCATATGGATCATTTTTTGAAATTGCAATGATGTCTTTTTCTTTGTATATTTGACTCTTATATACTCTATCAGAAATATTATCTCTACCAATATCTTCAATTTTCCAGCAGTATTCACATTCGGGTGGTCGTTCACCTTTGATCATACGCTCACGTTGTTTCTTTTTGTGTGCTGTATTATGCAACGCACTAGGATTAGTTTTAATTTCTTCCTTATCAATAGGATGAGGAATAGGCAAATGACAACTATGTGTCATGCCATGACCTAAATGGATAGTTGCATTAAGCCATTTAGCAGCACAGAAGCTAGGACTAACTGAGTCTAGTACTCTTTTACGCCAATCAAATAGTCCTTTACTCATAACGTTTTACACTCCCAATAAAAATCTTCCATTTCAGGAAATACTTCTAAGAAGTTCTTTCCTCTACGTTTGTCATGTTCATCAAAGAATGCAACGAAGTTTTTTCTTCCTTCAATAAGATCTTTTTCTTTAATGTGCTTAGGACTCTGCTGCATTACCCAATATATCCTTTGTAATCTATTAATCTCATAATCATACATTCCAATACCGCACAATGGAGGCCAATGACTATGTTCTTTATTTTGAAACATCCATGTTACTTGATCTTCAAGCATTTTTAAATATTTTTCATTCTGTACTATTAGTATTGATTGATGCGGTGGCCAACGTAAATAACTAACATCTAAACTTACTGCATGGCTTTTTGCAGGGTCAGTGTGATGTTTTTTACGCAAGTCTAACAAGTCTTTCATTAAATCTTGATAACTAGACAAACTTAATGAGTTGTATGTTGCCATATTTGTAATTTTACAATCTGGTATTTCTGTTAAAACTTTATCGCAGTTATCAATCCACTGGTTATAATCCATACCGTGTCTGATATACTCAGCACGTTTACCATAAGCTTCTGCACTAGTATAAATTTTAAAATCTTTGATTAAACCTTCACCTTGAATGCGTTTAGCCTTTTCTATCATCTTGTCAACTAAACCGTCTGGTACACAAAGATTGCTGTTTATGTTTAATTCTAAGTTAGGATTAGGGTTTTCAATAATATAATCTAAAACTTTGAAAGTATCCTTTGCCATCAACGGCTCGCCGCCAGTAATTCTAAATGTATGTAAGTCTGGATACAACTTTGGCCACCACTTCCAAAACGCATCAACATAAGGATTTGGATCTTTATGTGGAATTGGCGTTTTACCGTTTTGTGCAATCCATTCTAAATTATTAAAATTATATGTAGTGCCAGTATACCCGCCATGCTTTTGTATTTCTTGCATCCAAGTACTACTAATTTCAGGCGAACAGTATGTACACGCAAAGTTACAAGCATTTGAAAAACTAACTTCTACATAGCTAGGATTTGTATTTTCATCCGGAGAACTCTTTGCAATAATATCTTTCTCAGGCCAAGCCCATTCTTCTGCACTTTTGGTTATTCTGTCACTAAATGTAGAGCCATCTGACGAGTCTTCTGCTGTCCAGCAATAGTCACATTCTTCTGGACGTTCACCTTTAAGCATTTTAGCACGTTGTTGCTTTTTAAAACTAGTATTATGTAGCGCACTAGGATCTACTTCAATTTCTTCTAAAGGTATTTTATGTGTTGCCGGGTGGTGGCAACTGTGCGTATGACCTGTTTGTAAGTGAAGTGTAACTTGCTTCCATTTGGCAAGGCACATAGAACAACTAATATTATTAAGTTCTTCTCTTACACTTTTATATCCAGTTAAAACATCACCCATTATACGTCCTTTAGTTCTTCAATAAATCTTTGATTATCAGTCCTCGAAGGATTTTGATAAACTGATTTAAAAAATTTACTTTGGTTAGCGTCTAACGGCTGTTCTGCAATAGGAATATCTAATTTAGTTAGGATTTTATTGCCTAAATCTTCAATAGAATCTTGTAGTCCTTCCATTGATACTTTTGGTTCAACCTCTTCCCAAAGACTGTTTAGATATTTAAAATCTCTTACTTGGACATAATCCCAATCTGTACACATTGTTTTATACAGACCTTCTCGTGCGCCATAGATTGCCCAAAGTCCATTGTCAACATCTGCACCTACCATAGTCCAAATGTATAACCAATGCAAACAACGCCAGTGGTTACTTTTAAATTCTTCTGGTGTAATTCTAACGCCTCGATCTGTTGCAAGTTTTACGCCTTCTCTAAATCCAGCTCTCCATGCTTGTGCTGCGTTTTCATTATTGTACACATCTGAGTATACACTATTCATTTGTATATACTGTGCATCCCAACAAAAATCTACTTGTGCATGTGCATTGTTAGGATCAGCATTTTCATGTGTTCGCATATTTAACACATAATCAGTTGGCCAGCATTTAATACCACCGTTGCCGTACATCAATCCATTTATTTCATTTCTTCCGCACCAGCTAATAACAGCATTTTGTAAATCAACATGTTCAGTAAAATCAATTTCTTGGTTTAGAAATTCTGCACGTATTCTGTTGTCGCCGTCAACTGTAATAAATCTATCTGTTTCACTTAATCTCGCACAGGCTTTGTGTGCAGCATCTGAGCCTTCTACTCCATGTACACGTTTAGCCCATGGTACTTTTTGACATAAGTCTGCATAGTTTTTTTCTGCGTTTGGCTCGTCATAAGACAAATAAATTATGTCATAATCAATGGGCTTAAATTTACTCATTTACTGTACTACCTCATGTGCATAGTGTTCAAAATATTTTGCTGTGTATATACTTACGTTAACTCCATCTAGTTCGCTGTCATATATGAAAGGTATAGTTTTTGGCTTTGCCCAAAGTAATTCTTCTGCATTTATTTCCAAAGTTCTATAAAGAATATTAGGATCATATTTTTCTGTTACACTAAAGTATAGTTTGTCATTAATAGAATAACCACTAGTGTTTAAAAATGCTTTAGTATAAGGATTAAGTATAATTGTCCAGCATTTATCAATAAAGTTTT
>JACLAB010016671.1_pt1 | contig 10878 bp, 9 predicted proteins | sample 8027921 | NCBI WGS metagenome assembly JACLAB01 (sample SAMN15725117, study PRJNA655200) | protist metagenome | isolation source: fluorescence activated cell sorting (FACS) single amplified genomes of... | place: USA: West Boothbay Harbor, Gulf of Maine | collected 2000-07-19
GAAATGGCACACCAAGGACTTCTTCCAGGTGTACGCAAAGCAAGTTGGTAATTTATCTCTTCTTTCTTAGAAAGTCAATATAGGTATATATATTGACTTTCTAAGAAAGAAATTTCATAATTATATCAAGAATGGGGCATAGCCAAGTGGTAAGGCGGCTGGTTTTGGTTCAGTTATTCCGAGGTTCGAGTCCTTGTGCCCCAGATTAAAGGAAATTTCAATCTAATAAAATTATTATTTCTCATGAAGAAGAATTTATTTTTTGTAAGTGTACTTGCATCACTTGTTCTTGGAACAGCGAATCAAGCACTTGCATACCCAATGTATGCACAACAAGGTTATGAAAACCCACGCGAAGCAACTGGACGTATTGTTTGTGCAAACTGTCACCTTGCTCAAAAATCTGTAGATATCGAAGTACCTCAAGCAGTACTTCCAGATACTGTTTTTGAAGCAGTAGTTAAGATTCCTTATGACCAAGAAGTAAAACAAGTTCTTGGGAATGGTAAAAAAGGTGGACTTAACGTTGGTGCGGTACTTATCCTTCCAGAAGGATTTACTATGGCTCCAGCTGACCGTATGTCAACTGAACTTAAAGAAAAAGTAGGAAAGCTTTACTTCCAACCATATAGTGAAGATAAGCAAAACATCCTTATTGTTGGACCAGTGCCAGGTAAGAAGTATACAGAAATGACTTTCCCACTTCTTTCTCCAGATCCAGCAACTAATAAAGATGTAAACTACCTTACTTACCCAATTTACCTTGGTGGAAACCGTGGTCGTGGACAAGTTTACCCTGATGGTTCAAAGAGTAACAACACAATTTACAACGCGGTTGAAGCAGGAAAAATTTCTGCGATTAACCCAACTGATAAAGGTGTAGATCTTATTATTACAACTGAAACTGGTTCAGTAACTCAAGCGATCCCAAGTGGACCTGAGCTTGTAGTTTCTGTTGGTGATACAGTAACAAAAGATCAAGCTGTAACAAACAACCCTAACGTAGGTGGATTTGGCCAAGGAGAAACTGAGATTGTACTCCAAAACCCAGCTCGTCTCCAAGGACTTATTATTTTCTTAGGATTTGTTCTTATTGCACAAGTATTCCTTGTTCTTAAGAAGAAGCAATTCGAGAAAGTACAACTTTCAGAAATGAACTTCTAATAATTTTTTTTAATTATTTTTTTTGATGTGTCAATATACTTCTATTGACACATCAAGAATTAATAGCAATAAAGTTTGAGAAAAATAAACAACAAGTAACTAATAAAAACCAAGTAAGTAGTTTCACAAAATAAAAGCATTGGGGGTACGAACTAAAGACTTCAGTTTCAAAAAACCTACGAATCAGTTTATCTCGAAAACGTCGTTGTCGTGGCACAATAAGAGCTAATAGAGCACTTATTAAACAAATATAAATAACAAGAAACATTTTTATTTTCCTAAATTTAATAAAGGGCCCATCAAAAATGGGCCCCATTGGATTTAGTGAATTAACTCAAGAATAAGTTTATCCAAACTTTCCAGAAGTAGATGCAATTACGAAAGCAGCGTATGTAAGTACGAATCCTACCGCGAAGTGAGTAAGACCTACAAGACGAGCTTGTACGATTGAAAGTGCTACTGGTTTGTCGTTCCACTTAACAAAGTTTGCAAGTGGAGTACGCTCGTGTGCCCAAACAAGAGTTTCAATAAGCTCTTGCCAGTATCCACGCCAAGAAATAAGGAACATAAATCCTGTTGCGTAAATAAGGTGTCCAAAAAGGAACATCCATGCCCATACCGAAAGACTGTTCATTCCAAACGGGTTGTATCCGTTAATAAGTTGAGATGAGTTAAGCCAAAGGTAATCACGAAGCCAACCCATAATGTATGTAGATGATTCGTCAAATTGAGCTGAGTTACCTTGCCAAAGAGCAAGGTGCTTCCAGTGGAAGTAGAATACAGTCCAAGAAACTGTGTTAAGCTCCCAGAATACTGCAAGGTAGAATGCATCCCAAGCTGAGATATCACAAGTTCCACCACGTCCTGGTCCATCACAAGGGAAACTGTATCCAAAATCTTTCTTATCCGGCATAAGCTTAGATCCACGTGCATCAAGCGCTCCTTTTACAAGAATAAGCGTTGTTGTGTGAAGTCCAAGTGCAATTGCGTGGTGAACAAGGAAGTCACCAGGACCAATTGGAAGGAAAAGAGAGTTTGTAGAACTGTTAATTCCTGCAAGCCAACCTGGAAGGTAAATTGAGTTACCTGCAGTTACTGCTGGGTTGTCTTGTGCTGAAAGAAGAATATCAAAACCGTAAAGAGCTTTTCCTTGTGCAGCCTGAATCCATTGTGCGAATACTGGCTCGATAAGAATTTGCTTTTCCGGAGTTCCAAATGCTTGCATTACATCGTTGTGAACATAAAGTCCAAGCGTGTGGAATCCAAGGAAAAGTGATACCCATGAAAGGTGTGAAATAATAGCTTCTTTGTGCTCTAACATACGTGCAAGTACGTTTCCTTTGTTCGCTTCTGGATCGTAGTCACGAATAAAGAAAATTGCTCCGTGAGCGAATGCTCCACACATAATGAAACCAGCAATATACTGGTGGTGTGAGTAAAGAGCAGCCATCGTTGTGAAATCCTGTGCAAGGAAAGCATACGGAGGCATTGAGTACATGTGTTGTGCAGTAAGTGAACACATTACACCTACTGAAGCAAGTGCAAGACCAAGTTGGAAGTGAAGAGAGTTGTTTACAGTATCAAAAAGACCTGTGTGTCCAGCTCCAAGACGTCCTGATGGTGCAGTGTGTGCTTCAAGAATTTCTTTCATGCTGTGTCCAATTCCGAAGTTTGTACGGTATTGGTGCCCAGCAATAATGAAAAGTACCGCAATTGCAAGGTGGTGGTGTGCCATATCAGTAAGCCAGAGACTCTGCGTTTGTGGGTGGAAACCACCTAAGAACGTAAGAATTGCTGTTCCAGCACCTTCAGATGTTCCAAAGATGTGTCCAGCTGTATCTGGGTTTTGTGCATATACTGCCCACTGTCCTGTAAAGAATGGTGCAAGTCCTGCTGGGTGAGGTAAAGTTGTTAAGAAGTTATCCCAACGAACTGTTTCTCCGCGTGAAGCTGGAATCGCAACGTGTACGAGGTGTCCAGTCCAAGCAAGTGAACTTACTCCAAAAAGTCCAGAAAGGTGGTGGTTCATACGTGATTCAGCGTTCTTGAACCAAGAAACTGCCGGTGCGAATGTTGGTTGAAGGTGGAGCCATCCTGCAAAAAGGAAAAGTCCAGCTACAAAAAGAAGGAAAAGTGATCCATTGTAAAGATCTACATTTGTACGCATACCGATTGTGTACCACCATTGGTATACACCAGAGTATGCAATGTTTACTGGAGCAGAAGCTCCACCACGTGTAAATGCTTCAACAGCTGGTTGCCCAAAGTGTGGGTCCCAGATTGTGTGAGCAATTGGACGTACGTGAAGAGGATCTTCTCCCCACTTCTCAAAGTTTCCTTGCCACGCTACGTGGAAAAGGTTACCTGATGTCCATAAGAAAATAATTGCAAGTTGTCCAAAGTGAGAAGCAAAAATCTTTTGGTAGAGTTTTTCTTCTGTCATCCCGTCATGGATTTCGAAATCGTGAGCGGTCGCGATTCCAAACCAAATACGACGAGTTGTTGGGTCCTGCGCAAGTCCTTGACTAAATTTAGGGAATTTTGTTGCCATATGTCATTTCCTCCGTGCGGGTTATCCTACTGCAATAATTCGCGCTAAGAAGAATGACCAAGTTGTTGCGATCCCACCTAAAAGGTAGTGAGCAACACCAACGGCACGTCCCTGCGTAATACTTAAAGCGCGTGGCTGAATAGCTGGCGCAACTTTAAGCTTGTTGTGCGCCCATACGATTGATTCAATAAGCTCTTGCCAGTATCCACGTCCTGAGAAAAGGAACATAAGACTGAAAGCCCAGATAAAGTGCGCACCTAAGAAGATGAGACCGTAAGCTGAGAGTGCTGATCCGTATGATTGAATTACTTGTGAAGATTGTGCCCAAAGGAAATCACGAAGCCATCCGTTAATAGTGTTTGCACTTTGTGCAAAGTTACCACCAGTAATGTGTGAAACTCCGTTTCCAGTTACACTTCCCCATACATCTGACTGCATTTTCCAGCTAAAGTGGAAAATTACAATAGAAATAGAGTTGTACATCCAGAAAAGTCCTAAGAAAACGTGGTCCCAAGCTGAAACTTGACAAGTTCCTCCACGACCTGGTCCATCACAAGGGAAGCGGAAACCAAGGTTTGCCTTATCAGGGATAAGACGTGAACTACGTGCGAAAAGTACACCCTTAAGAAGGATAAGTACTGTTACGTGAATAGTAAAAGCGTGAATGTGGTGAACCATGAAATCTGATGTTCCAAGAGAAATTGGCATCATTGCAATCTTTCCACCTACAGCTACGATATCTCCACCCCAGCTTGCACTTGTACTAGCTGCTGCAGTTGGTGCAGTAAGCTCAGGAGCAAGGGCATGTGTGTTTTGCACGAATTGTGCAAAAATTGGTTGAAGTTGAATTGCTGTATCAGAGAACATATCTTGTGGACGTCCAAGTGCAGACATTGTATCGTTGTGAATATAAAGTCCGAAACTGTGGAAACCAAGGAAAATACATACCCAGTTTAAGTGCGAAATAATCGCATCACGGTGACGAAGTACACGATCAAGAACGTTGTTGTAGTTTGTAGCTGGATCATAGTCACGAACCATGAAAATTGCTGCGTGTGCTGCAGCTCCACAAATACAGAAACCTCCAATCCACATATGGTGAGTGAAAAGTGAAAGTTGAGTTCCGTAATCAGTCGCTAAGTACGGGTACGGTGGCATTGCATACATGTGGTGTGCAACAATAATTGAAAGTGACCCGAAAAGTGCTAAGTTAATTCCAAGTTGTGCGTGCCATGAAGTTGTTAAAATCTCGTAAAGACCTTTGTGACCTTCACCAGTGAATGGTCCCTTGTGTGCTTCAAGAATTTCTTTCATGCTGTGCCCAATTCCCCAGTTTGTACGGTACTGGTGTCCTGCAATAATGAAGAGTACTCCAATTGCAAGATGGTGGTGTGCAGTATCAGAAAGCCAAAGACCACCTGTTACTGGGTTTAAACCTCCACGGAATGTAAGGAAGTCTGAGTATTCAGTCCAGTTAAATGTAAAGAACGGTGTAAGTCCTTTTGCAAAACTTGGGTAAAGCTCAGCCATAAGTGCACGGTTAAGCATAAACTCGTGTGGAAGTGGGATCTCTTTTGGATCTACTCCAGCATCAAGAAGTGTGTTAATCGGTAATGCAATATGAATTTGGTGCCCAGCCCATGAAAGACTTCCAAGTCCAAGAAGTCCAGCAAGGTGGTGGTTCATCATTGATTCCACATTTTGGAACCATTCAAGTTTTGGTGCAGCTTTGTGGTAGTGCCACCATCCTGCAAAGAACATAAGTCCTGCACAGATAAGCGCTCCAATAGCTGTACTGTAAAGTTGAAGTTCAGAAGTGATTCCACTTCCACGCCAAAGTTGGAAGAATCCTGAAGTAATTTGTACTCCTTGGAAACCTCCTCCAACGTCACCGTTAAGGATTTCTTGACCAACGATTGGCCATACTACTTGAGCTGATGGTTTAATGTGAGTTGGATCACTTAACCATGCTTCGTAGTTTGAAAAACGTGCTCCGTGGAAGTACATTCCACTAAGCCAAATAAAGATTACTCCAAGCTGCCCAAAGTGAGCACTGAATACTTTACGAGAAATGTCTTCAAGGTCAGTTGTGTGACTATCGAAGTCGTGAGCATCTGCGTGAAGGTCCCATACCCATGTAGTAGTAGCAGGTCCTTTAGCAAGTGTTCGTGAGAAGTGTCCAGGTTTAGCCCACTTCTCGAATGAAGTAGGTACCGGGTCACGATCAACTACGATTTTGACAGTTTTAATCTCGCGTTCTGGTGGACTAATTGTCATTAATTTTTCCTCTATATTTCATTACTTAAAGCTTTTTATAAAAAATAAAAAACTTAAAGATCATTTATTTTATAAATTTAAAAAACTAAACATATAATTTTTTCTTATTTTTATTAGAAAATCCTTAACGTTTAAATTTAAATTTTGAATTAAAATGAAATGGATTCCTACTTTAGGGTAAATGTTAGTGATAAACAGTCTTGTACAAAAAATTGTTCAAAAAGGCAAAGTATAAAATTTATACAAAACACTAGCTTTTAAAACGATGGTAAAAAGTATGGTCTGTTTATAGAATAACAGATTAACATTGAGGCCTAAATGGCATAGACGACACCTTCTTAATTTTTATTTCAATAAATTATTGCAAAATTAGGATCATTAAGGCATTATAGGTATATACACATAATTTATCTATGTGGGTTTGTAGTTCAATTGGTTAGAGCACCGCCCTGTCACGGCGGAAGTTGCGGGTTCGAGTCCCGTCAATCCCGTATTAAAAAAAAAAGAAACAAATAGCGTGAAGGTTTTTTAATTTTTTTCTATAATAGTAATGTCGCCTCTATACCTCTGATTTTGGTGAAATATTTCCTTAGGAGAAACACACATGGCTGCATCATTATTACCATCAATTTTTGTGCCTCTTGTAGGTTTAGTTTTCCCAGCTGTTGCAATGGCATCACTTTTTCTTTACATTGAAAAAGAACAGGTTAGCTAATCCTTTTATTTATTTAAGATAATTTTTTATCTTATAAAAATAACTTTATACTGTTTTATCCTATATTTTTAGGACTGAACAACAGCTTTTTTTAAAAGCTATTTATTTTAACTTTCGGGTAAAATTTATGAATCTTGAATTAATCGGTCAACTTGTAAGCGTTGCTCTCATCGTTGGAGCAGGTCCTATTATCATTGGAGCCCTTTTCGCACGTGGCGGAAACCTTTAAATCATAACAAACATTATGCCTTTATCTGATACACAAGTTTTTGTTGCACTTTTTGTAGCACTTATTACTGGTATTCTTTCACTTCGTCTTGGAACACAACTTTATAAGTAAAAATTTATAAAGTTCACTTTTTTAAAGTACTTTAAAACTTTTTGCTTGGTTAATCGTGGATAACTAGCTTTTAACCAAGCAAAAATTTAACCAATTAATAATTATAAAAAAGTTCATTGTTTAAAGTTTGAAGATTTGGTAATCTTTCTTGTAGAGTATGTCGGAGTGTAGCGCAGCTTGGTAGCGTACGTCCTTTGGGAGGATGTGGTCGCAGGTTCGAATCCTGTCACTCCGAAACTTCAATTTTAGTTAAATCTATTGGAGTACGATCTCTTATGTACAGTAGGCGTCCTTAGTTCAGTTGGTAGAACGCAGGTCTCCAAAACCTGATGTCCTAGGTTCAAGTCCTAGAGGGCGTGTATGATTTAACGAAATAAAAACTAAATTTTCCTTATTTTAAGGTGCATTGGAGAGATGACTGAGAGGCCGAAAGTATTTCATTGCTAATGAAACGTACGAGTAATCGTACCAAGGGTTCGAATCCCTTTCTCTCCGAAAATATAAAAGAAATTTACACATTGGTTCTTGACTGAATAGCCTACTATTTTATATTCTATAGGCATAGATATATGATAAATTTATTTAATTGTTCTAGAACATTGAATAAAAAAATAAAATTGTAAAATTATATCAATATACCTTTGTTTTACGAAGCTATTCAAAAGGAGATATTATGACACGAGTGAAACGTGGAACAGTTGCGCGTAAGCGTCGCAACAAAATTTTAGAACTCAACCGTGGTTACCGTGGGTCACATTCGACATTATTCCGTACTGCTCAGCAGCGAACATTAAAAGCGCTTACAACGGCTTATACAGACCGTCGTAAGAAAAAGCGTACTTACCGTCGTTTATGGATCCGTCGTATTAATGCGGCAGTTCGTACTTCAGGAACAACTTATAGTAAATTCATTCATGAAATGAAAAAAGATCAAATTTTACTTAACCGTAAAGTTCTTTCACAATTAGTTCTTCTTGATCCAACAAGTTTTAAAACACTTACGAAATAAGAATTCGAAATTAAACACAAAGATCTAAGATAGTTCGAAACTGAATTGTTTATAAAACGAGTCAGCTACTTGCATGTCTTAGATCTTTTTGTTATTTTATATGTACTGGAGAGATGTCAGAGTGGTTTAATGTATTGGTCTTGAAAACCAATGTAGCGCAAGTTACCGTGGGTTCAAATCCCACTCTCTCCGATTTTTTTTAATTAATTGTTGCAAGAATTTTGATTTGTCGCTTGTTATTAGATATAATAAAAACGCTAGTCCACCCTTTTTATTTGTTTTGATTGGAGATCCCCATGACTCAAATTTTTCTTCTTGGTCGTTTACCTGAAGCGTACGCACCGTTTGACCCACTTGTAGACGTGCTTCCAATTATTCCAGTTTTATTCTTACTTCTTGCATTCGTTTGGCAAGCTTCAGTAAGTTTCCGTTAATTTAAGAGAGGAATAAAATGCTTACTTTAAAAATTCTTGTTTACACTGTTGTTAGTTTCTTCGTATCTCTTTTCATCTTTGGGTTCCTTTCTAACGACCCAGGACGTAACCCTAACTCAAAAGATTTCGAATAAACATTTAAAGTCTGTTCTTAGTTATTAGAAGATAATATCTTACTGAAAACAAAAGAAACCCTTTAACTACAAACTTATTATTTGTTTTTTCGAGGCAAATCTATGAAAAATTTTACAATTTATCTTTCAACGGCACCTGTACTTGCAGCTGTATGGTTCAGCTTACTTGCAGGAATCTTGATTGAATTAAACCGTTTCTTCCCTGACGCACTTTCTTTCCCTTTATAAATAAAGTGTTCATCGACAAATAGAGAGTCACTTCATTGATTCTCTGTTTGTTGACAATAAAAATACCTTGACAGAGCTTTGTCTTGTTCGCTATTGTATAAAAGAATACATTGCCGGGATAGCTCAGTCGGTAGAGCAGAGGACTGAAAATCCTTGTGTCACCAGTTCAAATCTGGTTCCTGGCAAAAAATGACTAGCAATAGCAAAAACAATGAAGGTATTTAACCTTCTACGAGTAGATTTAGAAATTATGGAAGCGTGTATTTCATAAATATAAAAATTATGGCACCACAAACTGAAACAATGACTGGGACTGGCTTCAAAGCTGGAGTTAAGGACTACCGTTTAACATACTACACACCTGATTACCAGGTAAAAGAAACTGACGTTCTTGCAGCGTTCCGTATGACTCCACAACCTGGAGTACCACCTGAGGAGTGTGGAGCAGCTGTAGCAGCTGAGTCATCAACAGGTACATGGACAACTGTATGGACAGATGGTCTTACACAACTTGACCGTTACAAGGGTCGTTGTTACGACCTTGAGCCAGTTCCAGGTGAAGACAACCAGTACATCGCGTACGTTGCTTACCCACTCGACCTTTTCGAGGAAGGATCTGTAACTAACCTTTTCACTTCAATCGTAGGTAACGTATTCGGATTTAAGGCACTTCGTGCTCTCCGTCTTGAAGACCTTCGTATTCCAGTAGCATACTGTAAGACTTTCCAGGGTGCTCCTCACGGAATCCAGGTTGAGCGTGATAAGCTTAACAAGTACGGACGTGGACTCCTTGGATGTACTATTAAGCCTAAGCTTGGTCTTTCGGCTAAGAACTACGGACGTGCAGTATACGAGTGTCTTCGTGGTGGACTTGACTTCACTAAGGATGACGAGAACGTAAACTCACAGCCTTTCATGCGTTGGCGTGACCGTTTCCTTTTCGTAGCTGAGGCTATCTACAAGTCACAAGCTGAGACTGGTGAGATTAAGGGACACTACCTTAACGCAACTGCTGGTACTGTTGACGAGATGATCAAGCGTGCTGCTTGTGCTAAAGAATTAGGAATGCCGATTGTAATGCACGACTACATTACAGCTGGTTTCACTGCTAACACTACTCTCGCTCACTACTGTCGTGACCACGGACTTCTTCTCCACATTCACCGTGCAATGCACGCAGTAATTGACCGTCAGCGTAACCACGGAATCCACTTCCGTGTACTTGCTAAGGCTCTCCGTCTTTCAGGTGGTGACCACCTTCACTCAGGTACTGTAGTAGGTAAGCTCGAAGGTGAGCGTAACGTAACTCTTGGTTTCGTTGACCTCATGCGTGATGCTTACGTTGAGAAGGACCGTGACCGTGGAATTTACTTCACACAGGACTGGGGATCACTCCCTGGTGTAATGCCAGTTGCTTCTGGTGGTATTCACGTATGGCACATGCCAGCTCTTGTAGAAATCTTCGGTGATGACGCTTGTCTTCAATTCGGAGGAGGAACTCTTGGACACCCATGGGGTAACGCTCCAGGTGCATCTGCTAACCGTGTAGCACTTGAGGCTTGTACTCAGGCTCGTAACGAAGGACGTGACCTCGCTCGTGAGGGTGGTGACGTAATCCGTGCAGCTTGTAAGTGGTCTCCTGAGCTTGCAGCAGCTTGTGAAGTTTGGAAAGAGATTAAGTTCGAGTTCGATACTGTTGATACACTTTAATAGTTTCTATTTTCAAACTTGTTTAGACCTGTGATTAGTTTCTAATCACAGCGTCCTAGTTTGAAATGAACACAAACCTCTGCTGGTTGGGTCAATTTATTGACCCGACCAGATCTTACATACTCAATATTTACTTTTTTATGGTAGAAACACTTCTTTCTGGAATTGTTCTCGGCCTTATGCCAGTAACTCTTGCAGGGTTATTCACTACTGCGTACCTCCAGTACCGTCGTGGAGATCAATTAAATCTTTAATTGCTCCCTTGAACGTTTTAAGCCAATGAATAAAAAATCTAAGCTTTTAACAAAGTTCTTGG
>JACLAB010005836.1_pt1 | contig 10873 bp, 12 predicted proteins | sample 8027921 | NCBI WGS metagenome assembly JACLAB01 (sample SAMN15725117, study PRJNA655200) | protist metagenome | isolation source: fluorescence activated cell sorting (FACS) single amplified genomes of... | place: USA: West Boothbay Harbor, Gulf of Maine | collected 2000-07-19
ACTTAAACTTGTATGCTCTTCTAATAATGATTTATATCTATCTTCTAATTCAGATTTTTCAATTTCTAATTGAGTTTTTTGTGAGTTTAAGTTTCCAATATTATTTCGTAAATTAGGATTGGTGAGATCTAAATTTTTTAGTTCATCTAAAGCAGTATTTAGTTTTTTTTCTTTTTCGTTTATAGAATTCATATATATATGTTTATATTATTAAATAGATTCTTCTTAGTCTAGTCAGGATAATTTTGAGCAAACTACACAATGATTTAGCTAATTGCATCAGATTTTTATCAATTGATGCGGTACAAAAGGCAAATTCTGGTCATCCCGGGATGCCAATGGGTATGGCTGATGTAGTAACCGTTTTATTTAAAAATTTTCTAAGATTTAATCCAAAAAATCCAGATTGGTTAAATAGAGATAGATTTGTTTTATCAGCAGGACATGGCTCCATGCTGCTCTACTCTTTATTATACTTGACTGGATATAAAAGTATTTCTCTTAACGATATTAAGAAGTTTAGGAAACTTAACTCAATATGTGCAGGACACCCAGAATACCATCCTAAGACTGGTATCGAAACTACAACAGGACCTCTTGGTCAAGGAATAGCTAACGCAGTTGGTTTTGCAATTGCTGAAGAAATTTTAAAGAGAAAGCTAGGTAAAGAAATTATAAACCATAAAACATATGTTTTAGTAGGTGATGGCTGCTTAATGGAAGGAATAAGTCACGAAGCAATGAGTTTGGCTGGGCATTTAAAACTTAAAAATTTAGTAATGCTTTTTGATAATAATTCGATATCAATTGATGGACCAACTAGTTTGGCAGTGTCAGATAATTTTAAAAAAAGATTTGAAAGCTATGGCTGGAACTACATTCTTATTAATGGGCATGATGAAAAAAAAATTTTTAAAGCATTAAAAAAAGTTCAAAATTCTAAAAAACCAACTATCGTTTCCTGTAAAACTAAAATTGGTTATGGTTCACCAAATAAATCTGGAAAATCATCTTCACATGGTAGTCCCTTAGGTTTAGAAGAAATAAAACTTGTTAGGAAAAGTTTAAGCTGGAATCACAAACCTTTTCAAATTCCAAAAAAAATTTTGAGTGAATGGAAAAAGATTGGAAAAAAAGGTGAGCAAATCCAAACCAAATGGAACAAGGTTTATAAAAATAGAAAGAAAAAAATAGATAAAATTTTAAAAAATAATTTTTCGAAAATTCTTAAAAAAGAAAAACAAGTTGCTATAAATGATAATAAAAGTATAGCTTCAAGAAAATCTTCAGAGCTAACTCTTAATGCGCTTACAAAGGAAAACAATACTTTAATTGGAGGTTCTGCAGATTTAGCTGGCTCCAACAATACTAAAACTAAACATCATAAAATAATTAAACCTAATGATTTTAATGGGGATTATATTCACTATGGTGTAAGAGAACATGCCATGAGTGGAATAATGAATGGGCTTAGTCTTCATAGTAATTTTATTCCTTATGGTGGAACATTTTTGATATTTTCAGATTATTGTAAACCATCGATAAGGTTATCAGCATTAATGAAGCAGAATATTATTTATGTAATGACACACGATTCAATTGGGCTTGGAGAAGATGGACCAACTCACCAACCAATAGAGCAATTATCAGGCTTAAGATCTATTCCAAATCTTAATGTTTTTAGACCTGCGGATAGGATGGAGACTATTGAATGTTGGGAGCACGCATTAAATAGTGCAAAAACACCTAGTATTTTATCTTTAACCAGACAAAACTTAGATCCAATCAGAAAAAAATACTCAAGTATTAATAAATGCTCTTTAGGTGCTTATGAGATTTTAAGAACTAGAAAAAAGATTAATTTAACCATATTCGCAAGTGGTTCTGAAGTTAGATTAGCAATTGAAGCTAGCCATAAATTGGCCAAAGATCAAATATATTCTAAAGTTATATCAATGCCATGCCAAGATCTTTTTGATCAGCAAGCAGTTTCGTACAAGAAAAAAATTGTTGGTGAGACCAACATCAAAATTTCTATTGAAGCAGCATCTACAGATTGTTGGAAAAAGTATGTTGGCAATAATGGTTTAACTTTTGGAATTGATACATTTGGTAAAAGTGCACCTTATAAAGAGATCTATAAACATTTTGGTTTAACTGCAGCGAATATTGTAAATAAATCAAAAAAATTGATTAGAAAGTAAATATGGCAATAAATGTTGGTATTAATGGAATGGGAAGAATTGGCCGAATGGTAATTAGGGCAATTATTGAAAGTAAAAATGAAAATATAAAAATAAAACACATCAATAACAGGTCTAATTCGGAGGCAAGCTGTGGTCTAATTAAGTATGATTCTGTTCATGGAAAATTTAATGCTGATTTAGATTTTGATGAAAGTCATTTAATTATAAATAAAGATAAAATTACATTCACCCAAGAGTCTAAAATTGAAGATATTAAGTGGAAGAAATTTGATGTTGATTACGTTTTTGAATGTACTGGAAAATTTAATTCGAAAGAAAAACTAATGGCACATATTAATAATGGTGCAAAAAAAGTAATTGTTTCTGCTCCCTGTAAAAATGCGGATAAAACAATTGTATTTGGAGTGAATGAAGATGTGCTTACAAAAAATGATCAAATAATTTCTGCAGCCTCATGTACTACTAATTGTTTGGCCCCAGTTGCAAATGTTCTTCATAAAAGTTTCGAAATTGAAAAAGGGTTTATGACTACAATTCATGCTTTTACAAGTGATCAAAGAATTTTAGATAATTCACATAAAGACCCTAGAAGAGCAAGATCTGCAAGCCAATCAATAGTACCAACATCTACGGGGGCTTCAAAAGCTATTGGAGAAATAATTCCCTCTTTAAAAGGAAAACTAGAGGGTGTTGCCATGAGAGTTCCCACTCCTAATGTATCCCTTGTTGAATTAGTTTTTTGCACTAAAAAAAAAATTGATAAAGATAAAATTAATGAAGCATTTGAGATAGTATCAAACAACCAGTTTAAAAAAGTAATAGAAATAACTTCAGAAAAACTAGTGTCTATTGATTTTAATCACAATTCAGCCTCAGCAATTTTAGACGCTTCTCTTACCAGTGTTGTTGGGGGAAATATGGGAAAAATCTCAGCTTGGTACGATAATGAGTGGGGTTTTTCAAATAGAATGTGTGATATAGCTGAGCACGTCCACAAAATCTCTTGATGAAAAGCATCAAAGAAGAGAAAAATCTTAATGGTAAAAAAATATTACTTAGATTAGATTTAAATGTTCCTTTAGATAATGGAAAAATTCTTGATGCTACAAGAATTGATAAAATTCTTCCCACTTTAAAATTTTTAATTTCACAAAATACAAAAATTATTATCTTGTCTCATGTAGGTAGACCAAAAGGTAAAATAACAAATGAACTCTCACTTAAACCAATATGTGAGGATTTGGGAAATAAAATAAATCAAAATGTAAAATTAATTAAAAAAAATATAAATGAAATAAATAATGAAGATGTGTTTGATAATATTGATGAAAAAATTATTATGTTAGAAAATATTCGATTTTATTATGAAGAAGAAAAAAATGATCCTGAGTTTGCAAAACACCTTTCGTGCTTAGCTGATATCTATGTTAACGATGCTTTTTCATGTTCTCATCGTGCGCACTCGTCAATTCATGCAGTAACAAATTTTTTACCTTCATATTCTGGATTACAACTTGATAATGAGGTCAATGCTTTAAAAAAAATTACTTCTGAAATTAAAAAACCTATAACTTGCATAATTGGAGGCTCAAAAGTTTCAACTAAAATCAATATAATTAAAAATTTAATACCTAAATTTGATAATATTATAATTGTAGGTGGAATGGCTAATAATATTATTAAATATATGGGTAACAATATTGGAAAATCCTTACAAGAAGATAGCTCTGATTCAATTATAGAAGAAATTTTTTTACTTTCGAAGACGCAGAGTTGCAAAATTATATATCCTCAAGATGTTATTGTAGGAAAGAATTTAAATGGAACTCCTCAAATAAAAGAATTAAATGAAGTCTTATCAGATGAAATGATTTTAGATATTGGCCCAAAAACTATAAGTATGATTAAAAATATTATTGATGAAAGTAATACTATTTTATGGAATGGCCCCGCTGGATATTTTGAAAATCCTAACTTTGCTAATGGTAGTATTGAAATTGCCAAGAAGATAATAGAAAATAATAAATCTAGTAAAATCTATTCAGTTGCTGGAGGGGGAGATACAGTTTTATTGTTAAATAGTTTAAATTCAATAAATGATTTTAATTTTGTTTCAACTGCTGGTGGAGCCTTTTTGGAATATCTTGAAGGTAAAGAACTTCCTGGTATAAAAGCTTTAAATTAAAATGTCAGAACTTAATAAAATTGCTTTAAAAATTCTTTCAAACGGTAAAGGCATACTTGCAGCTGATGAAAGTAATGGAACAATGACAAAAAGATTAGATTCAGTTAATATTCCATCAACACCAGAAAATAGACTTATTTTTAGAGAAACCCTTTTTTCAGCAGAAAGTATGACTGACTGTATAGGAGGGGTAATTTTATATGATGAAACAATAAATCAATCATCAATTGTTGAAAAAAAAATTCCAGATTTAATTTTGGACACAGGCGCAGTTCCAGGAATTAAAGTAGACACTGGTGCAAAAGATTTAGCAAATTCACTAGAAGAAAAAATTACTGAAGGTTTGGATGGACTAAGAGAGAGATTAAAAGAATATTATCAACTTGGAGCAAGGTTTACAAAATGGAGAGGGGTTTATAATATTGGTGAAAAATATCCGAGTAAACTTGCAATTAATTCAAACGCTCACGCACTAGCAAGATATTCTGCTCTAGTACAAGAGTGTAGAATGGTTCCAATAGTAGAACCAGAAGTATTAATGAATGGCAATCATTCAGCGGAGGATTGTTTAATAAAAACATCAGAAGTAATTCAAAGATGTTTTGAAGAATTAATTCTTCATAAAATTGATCTAACAGGCATAATTTTAAAGCCAAATATGATCCTTGCAGGAAATGAATCGCAAAACAAAATTTCTAATGAAGAAGTTGCGTCTAAAACACTTGAATGCCTTACAAAATCTGTCCCAAAAGAAGTGCCTGGTATTGCCTTTTTGTCTGGTGGTCAATCAGAAGTTGAAGCAACAGAAAATTTAAATTTAATTAACAAAAATAATAAAACTAATTTTATAATGACCTATTCATACGGAAGAGCACTTCAGCAAAGTGCTTTGAAATTCTGGTCAAAAGATATTAAGAATATCGAAGGAACTCAACAAGTTTTTAATCATAGAGCAAAAATGAATACTCTAGCTGCTCAAGGAAAATGGTCAATTGAGCTTGAAAATAAATAAAAAAAGATTCATTTATCTTATTTCTCCAAACAATATTTACAGTCAATTTTATAAAGATTTAAGAGAAGTTTTAAGTACTGGCAAAGTTAGCTTTTTTCAACTTAGGCTTAAAAAGTACTCATTAAAAAATAAGATTTTAATTGGAAGAAAAATAAACCTAATCTGTAAAAAGTATCATGTAAAATTTTTAGTAAATGACGATCCATCACTTGCAAAAAAACTTAATGCTGATGGTTGTCATTTAGGTCAAAAAGATACCAGTATTAATGAAGCGAGAAAAATTATTGGAAACAAAATAATAGGTGTTACCTGTCATAATTCAATTAAATTAGCAAAAACCGCTATTAAAGAAAAAGCAAGCTATATTGCTTTTGGAGCTTTTTTTCCAACTAAAACAAAAAATGTTAATTACAGAGCTTCAACAAAAGTTTTAAATAAAGCAAAAAAATTGACCAAAACCCCTATAGTTGCAATTGGAGGTATCAATAATTACAATTATAAAAAACTGTTATTGAACAATGCTAATTTATTAGCTATTTCAAGCTACGTTTGGAATAATAAAAAATTTAAACCTTTAAAAAATATAGATAATTTAAAATGAAAATTAATGCCGGAGAAATAAGGGTTGGAATGCTTTTGGAGTATAAAAATGACTTATGGCAAGTTTTAAAAACTCAACATGTAAAGCCTGGTAAAGGTGGAGCTTTTGCTCAAGTTGAAATGAAGAGTGTTGGAAAAAATACTAAACTAAATGAAAGATTTAGATCTAGTGAAACTGTTGAAAAAGCATCACTTGAAGAAACAAATTTTAATTATTTATATGCTGATGAGAATAATTATGTTTTTATGGATCCAAAAACATTTGAACAAAGTGAAATTAAAAAAGAAATTATTGGCGACAAAGGAAAATTACTTACTGAAAATCTTGAAGTATCTATAAGTTTTTATAATGAAAACCCAATTTCTATTGAGCTTCCAAACCAAGTCACATGTAAAATAGAAACTACAGATGTTGCGTTGAAAGGACAAACGGTTTCGTCATCTTATAAGCCTGCAACACTAGATAATGGTTTAAGTATTCAAGTCCCTCCATTTATTGACTCAGGTGATGAGGTAATTATTGATACTAGAACTTTAGAATATATAAAAAAGATATAATCTCAATGATTTCTATTTCTGCAAATCTCAACATAATGATTAAGGCTGTCGAAAAAGCGTCAAAATCAATAATCAGGGATTTTGGAGAAGTTGAAAAATTACAGGTATCCAAAAAAGGACCTCGTGATTTTGTGACAAAAACAGACAGACATGTTGAAAAAATTTTGATTGAAGAATTATCAAATACTAAAAGAAATTATTCTTTTATAACTGAAGAAACAGGAACTATTAAAAACAAAGACAAAGAAAATATCTGGATAATTGATCCAATTGATGGAACTACCAACTTTCTTCATGGGATACCGCATTTTGCAATTTGTATTGCCCATCAATCCAAAAATGAAATTTTGAGTGGATTGATATTTGATCCAATTAAAGATGAGATGTTTTTTGCAGAAAAAGATAAAGGTGCATTTTTAAACAATCAAAGATTAAGAGTATCCAAAAAGAATTCTTTAGATGATTGTTTATTTTCAAGCAATCACGAAGGTTTAAAATATAGTAATCTAAATATGAGATGCAGTGGATCTGCTGCTCTAGATTTGGCTTATGTGGCTACTGGTAGACTTGATGGATTTTTTCAAAATAAAATTAACTTATGGGATGTTGCAGCAGGAGCACTATTGATTAAAGAGGCTGGTGGAATAGTGAATGATATTGATAAATTTGATATAAAAAATATTAATATAAAAGCTTCTAGTGATGCAATAAATGCCAAATTATTACAAAAATTAGAGAACTTTTAATTGTGTTCTAAAATTCTTTTGCTATAAGTCTCGTTATGAAAAAAGATATTCACCCAAACTACCACACTATTAGAGTCGAAATGACTGATGGCACTCAATTTGAAACTAAATCAACTTGGGGAGCTGAGGGTGATTTACTCAAACTAGAAATTGATCCAAAATCGCATTCTGCCTGGACAGGTGGAAAACAGAAATTAATGGATAAAGGAAGAATAAGTAAATTTAATAAAAAATTCCAAAACTTTAAATCAGATAAAAAAAATTAAATGTCAAGCGCACCTTTAATGCCAATGGCTACTGCTGTTTGGTTAGTAGAAAATACAACATTAACATTTAAACAGATTGCAAATTTCTGCAATCTTCATGAGGTAGAAATTCAAGGGATTGCTGATGGTGAGGTTGCAAAAGGAATTAAAGCTTATAATCCAATAATCTCAGGACAACTATCTAGAGATGAAATAGAATTATCGTCTAAAGATGAAAATAGAGCTCTTCAAATTAAAAGCAGTGATATTGAGATATCAAATACTGAGAAAAAAACTAAAAAATATATTCCACTATCCAAAAGACAAGACAAGCCTGACTCCGCTCTATGGCTTATTCGACAACATAATATGTTAAAAGACTCTCAAATTGCAAAGTTAGTAGGTGTTACTAAAAACTCTGTTACATCGATTAGAAATAAGAGCTATTGGAATTACAATAATCTTAATCCAAAAGATCCTGTTGCTTTAAATTTATTTAACCAAAAAGATTTAGTTGAAGCACTAGAAAAAGCTGAGAGAAGAATTAAAAGAGAAAAAAAACAAAAGGAAAAAGCAAAACAATCAAAAGACATTTCAAACAATGTATAAATTTAATGGACAATAAAATCTTATAATGCTACTTAATCTTCTTTATAAACAAATATGAAAATAGAAGTTAAAGATAATAATATTGAACAAGCTTTAAGAGTTTTAAAAAGAAAACTACAAAGAGACGGTTTTTTTAAAGTGATAAAGTTAAAAAATACTTATGAAAAACCTTCTGAGAAGAAAAAAAGAATTCTCCAAGAAAATATTAAAAGAGTTAAAAAGCTTAATAAGCTAAAAAATAGAATTTAAGTATACCGCGGGGTGGAGCAGTCTGGTAGCTCGTCAGGCTCATAACCTGAAGGTCGGCGGTTCAAATCCGTCCCCCGCAACCAATTCCAGATTAAATTTTAAAATCAGACTTTTTACTATCTACCAGAAACGCTTTAACTGTTTCTTTTGTAAGTTGATCAAATGATTTTCCAAAATTTTCTATTTTTTCAATAATGGTTGGTGGAACTGTAATGATGTGGCATCCCAATTGTTTTGCTTGTAAATAATTATAAGGCTCACGAACGCTGGCCCATAATATCTCAACATTATTAAATTTTTTAGCTAATTTAATACTTTTTGAAAATTCTGGCACAGGATCTTTTCCCACATCCCCTGCTCTGCCAGCAAAAATAGAAATAATTACTTTTGTTTTTTTATTAATTAATTTTAAAATTTTTTCAGTTTGTTTCGCATTATAAACAGCTGTTATATTAAGTTTTACATTTTGATTATTTAATTCTTTAATAATACGACCCATAAATTCACCCTTTGAATTAGCGACTGGTATTTTTACAAAAACATTTTTACCCCAAGTATTTATCTTGATTGCTTGAATTTTCATCTCAATGTATTCGTCGGCAAATACTTCAAGTGATACCGGTTTATTATTACAAATTTTAAGAATTTTTTTTGAATATGATTTGTAATCTTTTGCTCCAGCTTTTCTCATTAAGCTTGGATTTGTTGTAAAACCTTTAACAATCTTTTTTTTATTAAATTTTTTAATTTGATCTAATTCTGCAATGTCACAAAATATTTTAGTATTCAAATTTATTCCTATAGATTTTTAGTAATGTCTTCAGTCATTTTTTTAGCATCTGCAAACAACATCAAAGTGTTTTCTTTATAGAATAGATCATTATCAATTCCTGCATAACCAGGAGACAAGCTTCTTTTCACAAATAATACCGATTTGCATTTTTCTACATCTAAAACTGGCATACCATAAATTGGACTTTGTGGATCTGTTTTTGCAACAGGGTTCGTTACATCATTAGCACCTATTACAAAAGCTACATCTGCATTTGCAAAATCATTATTTATTTCCTCTAGCTCAAATACTTCATCGTAAGGAACGTTTGCCTCAGCTAATAATACATTCATATGGCCTGGCATTCGTCCAGCAACTGGATGAATAGCATATGATACTTTAATATCATTCTTCTTTAATGTATCCACCATCTCTCTTAAAGCATGCTGTGCTTGAGCAACCGCCATTCCATAGCCTGGTACAATTATAACTGATGAAGCATTCTTCATTAAAAAAGCAGCATCATCTGCATTTCCACTTTTAACTGGTTTTTGCTCTTTATTTTGAGATGATGAAGATTGTTCAGTTGCTCCAAATCCTCCTAATATTACATTAAAGAATGATCTATTCATTCCTTTGCACATTATATAAGATAAAATTGCACCAGATGATCCAACTAATGCACCTGTAATTATTAGTGCAGTATTTTCTAATGTAAATCCAATACCAGCAGCAGCCCAACCTGAGTATGAATTTAACATAGAAATTACAACCGGCATATCTGCACCACCAATTGGAATTATTAATAAAAAACCTATTAAAAAAGATATTGCAAGCAATACCCAAAATAAATTAGAGGACTGGGTTGCACAAAGTAGATAAGTAATAACAATTATCGAAATTAAAATTAAAGCATTTAGTGGATGTTGACCTTTAAAAGTTATGGGTGAACCTGACATTATTCCTTGGAGTTTTAAGAAAGCAATAATTGACCCTGAAAAAGTTATAGCACCAACTGCTGCACCAATTGACATTTCAATTAGGCTTCCAAGTTTAATATTGCCAGGGGATCCTAAGTTAAAAGCTTCTGGATTTAAAAAAGCAGATATTGCAACAAATACTGCCGCAAGCCCAACTAGACTATGAAAGCCAGCAACTAGCTCTGGCATTGCGGTCATTGGAATCTTATAAGCAATAAAAGCACCGATTAACCCTCCTATTAAAAGAAAAATTAAAACAACTATAAAACCGGTTGAAAAACTACCAATAGATAAAAAAGTAACTGTAATTGCTATAACCATTCCTAAAATTCCAAAAAAATTTCCCTGCCTAGAAGTTTCCGGTGAAGACAATCCTCTTAATGCTAAAATAAATAATATTCCTGAAATAAGATAAAAAATTGCTGATAGGTTTGCTGATAACATTATTTATCCTTTTTCTTTTTTTTATACATTGCAAGCATTCTTTGGGTTACTAAAAACCCCCCAAAAATATTTATTGCTGCTAATGATATTGCTAAAAACCCAAAGATGCTTGATGTATTAAAAATACTATCAGAATTTCCTGCTAAACCTGCAATAATTGCACCAACAATTATCACGGATGAGATAGCATTAGTTACAGACATTAAAGGCGTGTGCAGTGATGGAGTTACACTCCAAACCACATAATATCCAATAAAAATTGAAAG
>JACLAB010004013.1_pt1 | contig 10869 bp, 6 predicted proteins | sample 8027921 | NCBI WGS metagenome assembly JACLAB01 (sample SAMN15725117, study PRJNA655200) | protist metagenome | isolation source: fluorescence activated cell sorting (FACS) single amplified genomes of... | place: USA: West Boothbay Harbor, Gulf of Maine | collected 2000-07-19
CGAGCGGAGGAGGATTTGCGAAAGAGCGAAATCGAACACCGAGAGACGATGAGAGTTTTGTCGGAGAAATTTGAAAGTTTGAGCAATATCACAGACGGAGAACCAAAATCGAGAGTCATCGAAGGACCGAACGGGAGGAAGACGGTGCTCACGCCGAGAGACGGAGAGATTGTGGACGTGTTGGAAATCGACGAGAGCGTCGCCGCCGCGGACGAAGGCGAAGAAGAAAGAGAGGACGAGGTGATGCAAATGCGAAACGAGAAGGAAATCGAGAGAGACAGAGAGGAAAGGGAGAAAGCGAAGGGAGAGTTGGAGAGCTGGTTGTTGAAGATTGAGGAGATGGAACGATTGGAAGAAGAATTACAAGACGCAGAAGAAGTAGAGGAGGAGAAGGAGGAGGAGGAGGAGGAGGAGGGAGAAGCGGCGACGATCGAGGGCGAAAAGAGTACCAACGTAGCGAGTAGTAGTAGTACTAGTGGTGATAATACTACCAGCAGTAGTCAACAAAGAATCCAAATACGCGCCGGGATAGATTCGGGCATGCCAGTCATCGAAAGAGGGTTTGAGAAGGACGGGGAAGACAGAGGAGTGCGTAGCGGCGACGGGGAGAGTAAAGGAGCTGAGAAGCCGATGAGTAAGTTTATGATGCGCCAGCTCGGGTTACTTTAGCAGAAAGAAAATAAGAAGATTTAGATTAGATTCCGAAGTGAAAGAAAGCGTTTTACAAATGCTACTATTAGATACATAAAAAACGAAACTAAAGCTAAGACACGTTTCCATTTATTGCCGCGATCCGAGTACTTCTTCGGCTATTCTTCGACGGAGAAAGCTTCTTGATGACTGTTTTCACGACGTTCTTCTTTTTAAACTTTTCTCTGCAGTCGTGAAATTCTTCGTTTTCTTCAATCTCTTCCTCTTCGCCGTCGATTATCTTCATCTTGCCGAGCGCAACGTTCGGCGATGCCAGCGACGATACCGAGTCGCCTCTCTCGATGATTTTGCTCAATACGTACTCCTCTTCTTCTTTTTCTTCTGCTACTATTAATCCTGACGGTATTCTTCTAGTATCCTCGATAGGTAAACACGTCGTCATATTCACGTGCCTCTTACAAAACGCGTGCATGTCCACACAAATTGGTTCTCGAATGAACGCGTTCGATCCTCGCATGTCGTGTTCGGGATTCGTATAGTAATACTTCCCGTCGTTCCTCGCGTGCGATTTGGTCCACGACTTTTCTTCGCTCGCTTTATCCCAATGCAAACGATTTTCCAGCATCTCTCGTTCGATCCACTCGTACGTTTCCTGATCGCAGTATCCGTCCTCTAATAAAGATTGATACTCCTTCCCGGCGCCTAACCCGGTCGGTCCTTTCACGAATCTTAACTTGGCCATGGTCGTCGCGTCGACAAACTTTTCGCAAATCTTATACAAAATATTAAAAATCCTCGGCGCTTCTACGAACACCATCGAGCCCATGCGTTCGGGATAATGCCTTGCGAACAAACCCAACACTTTCTTCGCCACCGACGGGTTCAAATGTTGCCGACCAAATTTATGAAAATCCGACACCCACACGTACGTGTCGTTCGGATACGTTGGTAGACATTTTTCAACCTGTTCCATGCAAAACGTCGCGTGCGCTTCGTTATCTTTCGGCTTCAAGTTCCTCGCGAGCCCGATGTCCGATAATACAACCGGTCTTCTATTCTTCGTCCGGCCGACGATATGCATGTAATGGCTTCTCGAGTCCTTTTCGAAACAGCACCGACAAAATGAATTCATCTCGTCTCTTCTCCAAATCAACGTCGACTTCAATCGAGTCTTTGCTTTCTCCACGTTTCCTTTATCCGCTCTGAGAAACCGCTCCAACGTCGTCCTATCGCACCATTTCTTCAGCGCATCCGAGGTTTCTCGCGTTTCGTGGACGTGAGCTTCCAACAGTTCCAGTTTTTCTTCTTCTTCGGAGACCCCGCTTTCCTCCTTCTCAAAGTCATCTCTCGAAACCGTTTTTGTCTCTTCGCGAGAGGTCGCCCCCGTTTTTACGCTCATAATCTGCTCTCTCGTTTTAAATAAACGCGCGACGATGATGGTGCGAAAACAGCTCTGCTCTCTCTCTCTTTCTCTCTCTCTCTCTCTCTCTCTCTCTCTCTCTCTCTATTACTGTGTCAAGTAATGCGCGTCGTGCAAACGATGATATAAAAGAAGAGAAAAAACACCACGAGAGAAGACCACCGAGTGAATTGAATATTCCCGTCTTTATTCTCGTCGGTTTTTAAAGTGTCGTTTCAAGGTCGGTCGGTCGCGAGATTAATTCCCTCTGTTTTTTTTGGTCTCCTCCGATTTCTTGCTTGTCTCTCGTAGAAGTCAGTCCATAACCATCAACAGTGCAAAAAGGGCAGAATCTCTCCTTTTTCTCCCTTTTTTTCGTGTGTTTGTGGGTGGTGTCCGTCCCTCCGAAACAGGTTGTAGATATCTCTCTCTGATTTGATTGTTTTGAGTGTGTTCCTGTCTTCACTTTATACCGCACATCCACACACCTAAAAAAATGGCTTCTTTCACTGCCACGGTACGAATTTACGTTCGTTTTTTACAGTAAACGCGCGAGATGTATTTCGCACAGTTCGCGTTCGTTTATGCGCGCGCGCGCTGATGTTTTTTTTTTCTTTCTGTCGCGGGTAAATTTGCAACCCACGTGGGTATTAATCCCTTCACGCGAGTGGCAAAAATCAATCGCGTTTCTCGTAACCACCGCGAAGACAGAAGACGCGAAACTGACATTCAAAATAATTTCTTCTCATCACAACAGACCACCCAACTCACGCAGTTCTCGGCTGTTTCCAGCCAATTCAAGAACCGCACCGTCGCCAAGGTACGCGCTTTTCAAACGATTTTAGTCGTTTTTTTCGTACCAAAGAAAAGCAGCCACAACGAGAAGAGAAGGGGAGAGAACGAGAGACTAATCGCAATTTCAGATAACGTTGAATTTCTTTCTCGTTCGTCTCTCTCTCTCGTTTCTCTTTTGGAACAGAGAGCGAGGATACCGATGAACGGGGGGAGAAAGGCCCTTTTCTGTTTGGCTGCTTTTTTGCGCGTCGTGGCTCTCGTTTCATCAACAACATGAACACCAACAGCGCATCATCATCATCTTCGGGAACATCATCGAGATCAGAAACTTCGTGTTTGGTGGATAAAAATCGGTCCTTTCGAGAATTCTTTTTTTTTGCACTCAAAACTATTCTCTGATGTAGACTTTTTACCACTTTCTTCGAATACTAACATTTTATTATCATCATCAATCATCACGAATAAACATTAATACAGGCTGCCGTCAACAACACGGTTGTCGCCGCGGACAAGATCAAGGTTGCGATCAACGGTTTCGGCCGCATCGGCCGTAACTTTGTCCGATGCTGGAAGACTCGCGGACCGGATTGCCCGCTCCAAGTCGTCTGCGTCAACCAATCCGGCGGCGCCAAGCCGGCTGCGCACTTGCTCAAGTACGATTCTATCTTGGGTACGTTCAAGGCTGACGTTAAGGTTATCGACGACAAGACCATCTCTGTCGATGGCGACATCATCCAAGTTGTCGCGGAGAGAGACCCGTTGAAGTTGCCGTGGAAGGAAATGGGCATCGACATCGTCATCGAAGGTACCGGTGTCTTTCTCGACGGCCCGGGCGCTGGCAAGCACATCACCGCGGGTGCCAAGAAGGTTGTTATCACGGCCCCGGCCAAGGGTAACGACATCCCGACCTACGTTGTTGGTGTCAACGCGGACCAATTTGACCCGGCTGCCAACATCGTCTCCAACGCCTCGTGCACCACTAACTGCTTGGCGCCGTTCGCCAAGGTTTTGGACGAAAGCTTCGGCATCGTCAAGGGCACCATGACCACCACTCACTCCTACACTGGTGACCAAAGAATCTTGGATGCCTCGCACAGAGATTTGAGACGTGCGCGCGCTGCGGCGTTGAACATTGTGCCGACCTCCACCGGCGCCGCCAAGGCGGTTGCGTTGGTCTTGCCGCAATTGAAGGGTAAGTTGAACGGTATCGCGTTGAGAGTTCCGACCCCGAACGTTTCCATCGTCGATTTGGTTGTCAACGTTGAGAAGAAGGGCATCACCGCCGAAGAAGTCAACGCGGCGTTCAGAGAGGCCCAAAACGGCCCGATGAAGGGTGTCTTGGCCATCACCGACACTCCGTTGGTCTCCGTCGATTTCAGATGCACCGACGTCTCGACGACGATTGATGCCGCCTTGACCATGGTCATGGGCGACGACATGGTTAAGGTTGTCGCGTGGTACGATAACGAGTGGGGTTACACGCAAAGAGTTGTCGACTTGACGCTCATCGTCGCCAAGGCTTTGGTCACTGGCGTCGAAAACTTCTCCGACCCGATGGATGCCTTGTGCGCGTCGGACCCGGGAGCCGAAGAGTGCAAGGTCTTCGATTAAATTTTAGTTAATTTATATCAGAGATACTTATTAATGCTATTCGCGGGCGTGAGAGAAGTTTGGTACAGTTATTAACTCCAATTGTTATTATATATCGATACTACTACGTAAAAAAAAAGAAGGCCCGAAATTTGTTAGTTTTCTTTCCTTTTACTTTTCTCAACTCATGTTGTCTGCTTCAATCTTCCTTAACCTCTCTTCTAACATTTCCCACGCCAGCTGCACTCCCGTCACCGAACCGCTGATTTGTAACGTCCTTAAATTCGTTCCAGGCACGAAGTCGTTTCTGTCGCTCACTTTGATTCTACATCCGGAACTGACTTGAATTTCCGTAATCGTCCTTCCTCCTTTGCCTAAAATCGGTCCCATCTTCGAATCATCTACTTGCATGGTCGCCGAAACCACGTTTTGTGGATCCACGTTGTGTTGTTGTTGATGATGGTGATGGTTGTTGTTATAATGTCCTCTTCCGTGGTCCATGGATCCTCCTCTCCCGTAATCCAAACTCGGCCGATACGTGCTCGGCCTCTTCACCAACGTCGCGTAATTCTGATCTTCCAATAAATTCGCCGCCACCAACGCCACCGCCCTCAGAATCTGCCCAATCGTCCCACTAATGGTCAAAATTCGATCGTGACACCCGGGAGGCGCTTGATTTTGACTCGATAATCGAATCTCCGCCTCGGAGTCTTCTATGAAAGACTTTATCGTCGCGCCGCCTTTGCCGAGGACGCATCCAGCCGCCGCGTTCGGGATCACTAGTCTACATTTCGGCGTTTGCTGCTTGTTCTCTTCTCCTCCCTCGGTATTAGTATTATTGTTCTCGAAATTCTCTTCGTTGTTTTCGTTGTTGTTATTATTATTACCGTTGTTCGTTTCCGATTGTAATTTCGTGGATATTAAATGCACCGCCGTTAACACGGACGGCAATTCCCCGGACAAAGTCAACACTCTTTCGCTCGTCCCCGGGAACACCTCTCCCGTTCTCGTCAGCTGAATCCTGCAATTCGTGGACGTTTGTAACTCGTTGATCGTCGCTCCGCCTTTGCCTGTTGTTTTTAAAGAGAGAGAGAGAGAGAGAGAGAGAGAGAGAGAGAGAGAGTTTGCGCGTTAACACTAAGAAGACTACTTTGAAAGAATTCATTCGATCGAGAATTTTACTCCCCAAAGAAGACTTTCATCATCACGCAGTGTATACAAAAAAACGAAAGCTTTAAAACGTACCTAAAACGGCGCCGGCGTTTCGAGAGTCCACGAGCATTTTCAGCGCGAACGCTGGATCCGAATGCGGGTTTGACCCCGTCGTCGTCGTCGTCGTCGGTTGTTTCTCTTCTTCTTCTTGTTGTTGTTGTTGTTCTTCCATTTTTTTTGTGATGACTGTGTTTTTTGATATTTTTTTTTAAGAAGAAGAAGAAGAAGCTCCTTCATAAAAACGACGAGACGACTCTTTCCTCATCATAATCTCTCTTTTGGCGTAAGAGAGAGAGAGGGAAAGAGAGAGAGAGAGAGAAAGAGAGAGAAAGAGAGAGTTCTCTTCTTTTCACGGTAGTAAAGTTTCGAGAAGAGATACAATGAAGCGACCGGGAGCGGCGAGAGGAGGAGGACAAGGAGGAGGAAATCACCCCGGGGAAGGAACGAACGTGCAAAACCAACAACAGATGAAGAAAAAGAAAACGATTCAGACGAATAACGTACTCGGGAACATACTCGGGAACATCAAGAAGACGACGAGCGGACCGAATAGTAGTAATACTAATACTGTAGTAGTGAGAAGCTCGCTGATGACGCCTCAAGAACGCGCGTTGGAGAGGAGGAAAACGTTTGAAAAAGACGTCAAGGAGAAAATCGAGAACGAAGTTACAACGAAGTGGGAGGCGAGCGGAGGCGCGGAGACGGCGACTTTTAGTTTCCAACCGATGGTAAAAATGTGGCGCGACGTCTTGCACGAATGCGCGTCGGAGATGCAAACGACCTCGGAGTCGATCGAGATAGAGGATGTGATGGATGAAAATGGCGATCCGATGAAATTCGTGCGCGTGTATAAACTGAGCAAGAAAGAGGAGGAAGAGAAGAAACAGTTGGAAATTAGTTTAAGAGAAAAGGCGGAGAAAGCGAAGAGGGAGATGCTCGCGTTTCGGAAGAAAGAAAGTTTGACCGATAAGGCTCCGGCGTTTGGCGACGCTTTGTCCGAGTTAAGAGTGGCGAGAGAGGGGGAAAAAAGAGATAAGCGGTCGGTGGAGGAGACCATAGCGGATATGCGGAAAGCAAAGGAAGGGTGAACTACTAGCATTTTTTTATAGTATTGCGCTACGTATAAAAATACAAAAAAATTGGCTAGAGTTCGTCGTGCGGCGGCTTGGTGTTACCGAGCAAACCACTCTTCTCCACTTCAGAAGTGTACGCGCGAACCTCGTTGTCTAATTCAGTCCATTCGCTGACTATCCTCGCCGCTCCAACGAGTTTCGGTTCCTTCGTCAACGGATTGTTACACAAATCGATCGTCTTCGCCGCCGCTTTCGTTTCGTTGCCGCACCACGATTCGCACCAAAGCCACGGCATTGGTAACGAAAAGATTGGAACTTGGTGCTGCGCAAAATTTGGTAAATCTTGATCTAAGTTTGCCAACGAACCTGGATCTTTGGATAATTGGTCGTACATTCCTCGCAATTGGTCGCCAGCGGCCAACTCGCGGAAACGTTTTAAATCAACCACATACAACGCGGAGATGTGGTACGGTTTACCTCTCAAATGCGTCTTCCAAAAACCTTGTTTCCAGAATCGAAACCCTTCCATGTCTTTGTTATTGTCGCACATCGGAGTGTAGCCATACGGTGCGCCTTGTAAGTTGATGTTCCAGAGTTCATTCATGTCGCCTCGAACGATTTGATCGGCGTCAACAAAGACGACTTTCTCGAGCGAAAGCGGAAAGATGACATCTAAAAAGAGAATCTTGTACGCCCAAATAATGCGCTGCTTTTCCGTTTGCTTGTGCAACCACGTTGGCCATTTATACGTGATCAACTCGTAATCGACGTTGTATTTTTTGGCAAAATGCGGGAGGAAATCTTTGAAAGATGGACTCAACCAGTTTTTGATGAACCAAAATTTCAACGGGTTCTTCGTGTGGCGACGCACCGAGGCCATCATGATTTTGAGGAATCGTTCGTACAAGTGACCGGTGGCGACGGAGAAGATGTGAATGGTTTCTAATCCGTTTTCATCCAGTTGCACTTGCTTCTTCTTCTTATTTTTGCCACCAAATAAGGAGGAGATTTTGGAGCCTAAACCACCTTTGTTCTCGTCGTTTTCGTCGTCGTCATCGCTCAAAACGTCCGCCATTTCAAATCCCGCGCGTTTTCTCAGTTTCATTTCAACCCTTTTCCCACTCCAACTCGCGACGGTTATTTCTGCTCTGAACTTGGATGGATCCGTGCGCCCGCTCGAAAACGCATTCGTTCGATCGTCGATGTTAATTAAATCCGTCGATACCATTTCATACACGTCTCGCGAGCGTCCTTCTTTCAACGCCAAGGCGAATCGCCCGGGCGATGCAGGGAGTTGAAAGTAACCAAGGTTAGCCATAATAATCGTCCCTGCAATGGTATTATCCTTTATTTCTTTTTGTTCGTGGATATCTTCCATGAACCACTTCTTCTGCAAAACAACTTGCGTCCCTCGCGGCGGATTTCTCGGATTGCCCCCATCAAACGCGTGTCCCGTGACCAACAAGCTCTCCAAACTGTACTCCGCGAACACCGTATCTTCCTTTACGTTCTCCAAAATCAAATTATCGAGATCGTATTTAGCTTTTTTCGTCGTCACCATCCAAGGTTCTGGATGGTCGAGATGCGCGGTGAGCGTTTTGCTCTGCGGCAAACTTCCCGCTTCGAAAACAACTTTGGGCGATTTCGACCAATCCGTCAGATCTTGCGCACAGTATCGGAAATACGACGATAACGGAACGTCTGACAACTTTTCTACCGGGTTCATGATGACTTTTAAAGAGGCGTGGTTGCCGAGCGAATCTTTTAGCACTTTTAAAACCGGAGCGATTCTTTGCGCCTCTTTGGAAAGCGGATCGAGAATGACTTCGATTTCAACCATCGAAACGTTGCCTTGAGCGTCGTCCTTTCCAAGAGTGAATGCCGTGCGGTTCGTCGAGAGGAACTCTAACGATTCCACGACACCTCTCGATGCGGCTTGTTCGTACCGTTTAGCGATGAAATGGGACAAAGCTGCGATACGGGCAGAAATGATGCGAAACGGTACATTCCTGGTCACACCCTTTGGATCCGTCTTCTCTTGCGCGTCGCGCTCGACAATCTTTCGCGCATCGTTCGATCGTTTCTCAAGATCTGCTTCGGCGACGACGTGTAAATCGCTAGCGTCGAACTCGGTTTTTAAAACGACTGGATCGAGTAATCGTCCGTTAACGACAAACGCTCGTCTCGTGTTACCGAGATGTTTCGCGTTAATCGTTCTTTGCAATTTCAAGAGGTTATCGATCGTTTCTTCGTTCCGGAAGAGCTTCCGAAACTCGTCCGCTTTCACTCCGGATGCTCTCACTGCACGATCAATGAAGTCTTTGTCACCATCCCCATCTTTGAGCAACTCTAACACGAGCGTTGGAATACGTTCGCGCGCACTGGTGAGCTGCGTCGCGGCGACCACGGCGCGCGCAACGAGCGTCGGTTTCGCAGAGTCACTCATTTGCGGGTTGACGAAAAAGAAGCGCGTTTGTTTCGCCACGCTTTCTCTCCCATCGTCCACTGCATCCTGACCTTCTTCACCATTTTCTGGCTCGTCGTAAGAAGAGCGCAAAAATTTCATGGCTTCCGATAAGTGCGCTTTACCGAGCGCGCAATCTGGATTGGCGACGACCCAAATGGACACTGATTTCGCTTCATTTTGCGCACCGCCTTCAATCCACGGCTTCGAGATGTAAAACAGATGCGGGATTTCCGGTAAAAATGTTGGTGGGAACGCTGATTCGTCTTGGATCTCTGGACGTAACTTTTTCGCCGCGCCTTTGTTGACGAAAGCGTACGCATCCATGTCCTCCTTCAATTGTTTCGTGTGAATAGCTTGTTGAAGATTTTGGACAACAGAGCCAATTAAATGTCCCATCGCGCGAGAAAGAGAAGCACCAAGAGTCCGCCGACTCGTTTCGCTGTCGTAATAGACACCATTGATCAACACCGAGTTCGATTCCAGTCCTCGACTTTCGATGGCTCGTTTCGCCTTCAACGCGTCTGCGCTGTATTTTTTGTTCTCATCTTCGTCCTCGTCGTCTTCCATTTTATCTAATACATCGTTCAGCTCTTTAACGACGCGTTCCATGACCTTCTTTCTATCCGTCACCGATACAGATTTCTCGTTTCCTTTTCCTAACGCGTTCGAGACTTCGATCGCACGCGCGATTTGTATGAAACTCGACCTCGCGTCTTCCCATTTTGGCGGCGCCATGACCGGAGGCGAGAAGTAATCACCCGCAGCGAGCTGTTCTCGTCCTTCAATGATATCGATGGCAAACGCGCGCATAGGCTTGGCCCCATATTTCGCTAAAATATAATGCGCGCACTTTGCGACTAAGTTTGAATACGTTTGCGTGTCCGGAAGTGAATCGTCTGGAATCTCTTCACCGAAACCGTCGCCCATGTAATCGTCGTCTTCGAACAATTGAGTCTTGTCGTCGTTTCCAATAGCAAGGATGGCGTATCGCACCGGTATATTCATTTTACGGTACCGTTCTAAAACGTTTACTATTTCCATACCTTCCGCGGTTCCAAGGTTTACAATAGCAACGATGTTGATCAAGTTTCGTCGAATCGGCGGTAATCCTCCTTGGCCTTGCGATTCCATCATCGCCTTTAAAAACTTAGAGTAACTCTTCGACCACTTTTCGTACTGCTTGTCCTTTTCAAAGTCGTAACTAAACTCGACTGGAGAAAATGTGACGTCAATCTTAGGCGGTTCTTTCGTTCGCACGCCTTTTGGCCGCAGATGCAACGTTTCCGCGGCAGCCTTCTCTCCTAATCCAATCGTGCGAACGCGCTCGGCGTCTCGTAATTCCGAAATGACTCGGTCCGTGATTGCAAAAGCATCGACCGTATCGAGTTCCATTGGCTGCCCGTTTAAAGACATGATGACTGAAGATGGCGGTACCGCTCGTTGGTTCTCTTTTACCTCATCTCTCGTTTTCTTTTGCACGCGCATGGTGTTCGCCATTTTATTCATGAGCGAAGGAAAATTTTGCGTCACGTCGCGAAGCATCGATAAAGGATCGTTCGCGGAAACAATCTTTTGCGTGGCGAGTAAACCCAAATTAGCGATTTTCCACTTCGGGAGCGGTTCAAACATGTCGCCTTTGATCGAGTTTTCTTCCATTTCTAATTGTTTCTTGAATCCGTCCA